>ENA-OQCK01000975-OQCK01000975.1-human-gut-metagenome-genome-assembly--contig:-NODE-975-length-12328-cov-1.885911_pt1 | contig 12328 bp, 14 predicted proteins | sample MGYA00242498_ERZ504578 | MGnify/ENA primary metagenome ERZ504578 (study PRJEB26092, sample SAMD00036229) | human gut metagenome | host: Homo sapiens | study: EMG produced TPA metagenomics assembly of... | reverse complement strand
GTAAAAAGCATTAGCTAATACGCCTCTTGTTACAAAAATATTCACTTTTTTTCTTCCCATAAAGGATTTATTCGAAGATTTCCAATAAAATTTACATTGTTTTTCTCATGCAGGCGTTCATATTGCGTTGCCGCAGCGAAATACATCGCTTCAAGGCTGTCACTCAGTATCCATTTCGCATGCTCCCGGTTGCCCAGCAACCGGCAGCCCTGCACGCTTGCTTCCTCCAGATAAAACAGCGGTTCTTCAAAGCCGCAGCCAAAAGGTCCCAGCACAGACAGGCTCTCCACCTCTGCCAGTGTAGCCTCCTGAACACGGATGGGAATCACGTCATAGCTTTTTTCCTGTTGGAAGTGAATCCCCTCCATGCGGGTATTGACATAGTCCTGCACGATTTGTTTATTCTCATAAGGAAAACCGATACCGGCAGCCGCCTTGTGACCGCCATAAGCGGAAAGCGAAGGCCGGCAGGCATCAAAAAAGGTCGTCAGATCCAGCAGATCCAGTGAGCGGATACTGCCCTTAAACATCTGCTCTCGCTGAGCGGCGACCATGACGGGAAGCTGCAGCTCCTCACTGAGCTTACCTGCCACAAGCCCGGCCATACCTTCATGAAGGAGTCATGAAACAGCAGCTGAAACCGATATTCCGGGCGTACCAGCGTGCGTGCCACCTTGACCATGTCATCGCTCATCGTTTTCCGGCGATCATTCAGCTCCCGTATCTGCTTTGCCATATGCTGCAGCTGCTCCAGATTCGTACTCAGCAGATACCGCACGGTATTGTTGGCATTTGCAATATCCGCAAGCCGTCCCGTCGTATTCAGCTTTGGCACGATCTGAAAGGCGATCAGCGTTTCATCCCATTTCGGATAACGGTCATTGGCCAGCAGCTGAATCGGCTGACAGATGCCCTGACGGAGGTATTGCAGTCCGAGCTGCACAATTGCCCTTGTTTCCTGACGCAGCGGCATCACATCGGCAATGGCGGCAACACAGGCCAGCACCACATGCTCCTTTACCTCCCCCAGCAGTGCACGGGAAATCTCCAGCGCAACGCCGGCTCCGGACAATGTTTCAAAGCGTTCCCCCATCAGAAACGGATGCAGCAGATACAGACAGGGGAATTCCTCATCCATGGCATGATGATCCGTAACGATTACATCCACCCCTCTGTTTCTTGCCTCCGTGAGCGCATCCAGTGCCTTCACGCCGTTATCAACGGTGATCAGCAGGCTGTACCCCTTTTCATGTGCCAGCTCCACCGTATGCTTCTGCAGACCGTAGCCCTCTGCAAAGCGGTTCGGTATATAAAATCCGGCCTGTATGCCATAGCGGCGCAACGCATCCACAAGAATCGCTGTAGAGCAAATGCCGTCCGCATCATAATCTCCGCATACCATGACCCGCTCCTTATTCTGCTTCGCCTGATAGATGCGCTTTGCAACCTCCTGCATTCCGTTTGCCGTGAACGGGTCTGCCAGCTGCGGCTTCTGCAAAAGCTCAGCTATCTGTTCATCCTTTAACCCCCTGGAGGCCAGCACCTTAGCGCACAAGGCACTCACATGATGCATTTCCTGTATCTGTTGCGAGCGTTCGCTCTGTAATTTATGTATCTGCATATTTATCACCGTGAAATATCATACCACACTTTCTCCTCTTTTGCCTTAAGAAAGCAAAAAGAGATATCTGCTGTCACAGATATCTCCGTTGTTTTAATAGTCGTTCATGCCCGGAATGATCATTTCCTCCAGTTCATCCTTTTTCTTTTTGCGTTTCTTTTTTACATGCTTTTTCGGATTCTGATGGATACGGATCTGATACCACAGCTGCGCTGCGACAAACAGGGAGCTCCCCGCACCACAGGCGATACCGATGAACAGCGCCAGACAGAAGATACGGATGGCACTGCTTCCGAAGAACAGCAGGCACACAACCGGCAGAATCGTTGTCAGCGTGGAGAGAATGGATCTTGTCGCCGTTCTCTGCAGCGCTTCATTTACGATTTCACGATATTCCGCTTTTGTCGTTGTCGCAAGCTTGCGCCCCTTCATCTCATCACGGATACGGTCAAAGACGACAATCGAGTTGTTAATGGAATATCCGATCACCGTCAGCAGCACGGCGATGATTTCCGTATTAACCTCCAGACGGAAAATCGCACAGGCCGCAAGCACGAAGAAGACATCATGAATCAGTCCGACAATACCGCTGATTGCATAATCCCACTTGAAGCGGATGGAAATATAAATTAGAACGCCGATCCATGCCAGAATGGAGATCAGAATTGCACTGCGCACCAGCTCCTGCCCGATCACCGGGGTTACCACGTTGTCATTGACATCGTCTGATAGGTTTTCTTCAATCCCGCCTTTACGGTATCCATCTTATGTTCATCAATGGCATCCTTCACAAAGATATTTGCCACATTATCCTTTTCACCGTTGATTTTAATACTGCTTGCATTGATTCCAAGACTCTTCAGCTGATCGTTCAGCTTATCCCTGGAAATCGCCGTATCGCTTTGTACCGTCAGCTTGGTTCCGCTGGTGAAATCAATGCCCCAGTTCAGAATACCATTGCCCTTCATGCCCTGAAATGCCATACATCCCACACCGATGACAAGCACCGTCACAGAAGCGATGATAAAGTATTTCGCATTTTTAACAAAATCAAAATTCTTGAAGAAGCCGAAATAGAAGCGCTCCTGCCCCTTGCTCACATCCGGAACATGAGCCTTCTTCACGCCGAACCAGCTCAGCTTGTCATTCAGCCAACCGCTGCCAACCAGAAGAGAAAGCAGGAGTTTTGTGACGAAGACAATCAGGATGATAGTAGAAATCGTAGATACGATCAGCATGGTCGCAAAGCCCTTCACACTTCCCGTACCCATCATATACAGAATCAGCGCACAGATAAAGGTTGTGACCTGCGCATCGAAAATCGTAATAAAGGACTTGGAGCTTCCCTCATAAAAGGCGGTCTTTACACTACGTCCGGAATACAGCGCGTCCTTGATACGCTCAAATGTCAGAATGTTGGAATCGGCCGCCATACCGACACCAAGCACGAGGGCCGCAATACCCGACAGGGTAAAGACTGCGCCCATGGCATTATAGATGAGGAACACGATAAAGACATAGGTTGCCAGCGTGACTGCGGAAATCAGACCCGGCAGACGGTAGTACAGAATCATGAACAGCATGATCAGTGCGATACCGATACCGCCAGCCAGCATGGTTTCACTGAAGGCGTTGATACCGTAATCGGCAGTCACCGCATTGCTGTATTTCTCACTCATTTTCACAGGCAGCGAACCGGAGTTGATCAGATCCTTCAGCTCGGTTGCCTCCTCCTTGGTGAAGCTTCCGCTAATCTGCGCACTGGTGGAATTGATCCCCTCACTCACCGTTGCAGCAGAAATGAATTTTGGATTTTTCTGATCCTTTTCCTTGGCATAGGAATCGGTATCCGGATTAAAATCAGCCAGGCAACCATCAGATTGCTGCCGCTTCCCATCTGGGAAACCTTCTGTGTTACTTCATAAAACTTCTTCTGATCAGACAGCTTCAGGCTGACAATCGGCTTGCCGTAATTGTCGTACATCACACTGGCTCCGCCTTCCTGCAAAACGGTGGAATCCATCAGCAGGTTGTCATTCACATCGCGGAATGTCAGATTGGCAGTTGAAGAGATGACCCTTCTTGCCTGATCGGCATTTTTAACACCGGCGAGCTGCACACGGATACGATTGTCGCCTTCCACTGTGATTTCCGGTTCATTGACACCCAGAACATCGACACGTTTTTCCACTGATTTTGCGACAGCCGTCATGGAAGGAAGCTTTTTGCCCTCCAGCGGACTCACTTCATACAGGATTTCAAAGCCACCCTGTAAATCCAGCCCCAGCTTCATATTCTTGCGAACGGACGGGGTGCAGGTCACAATCAGTGTCAGTATGGTCAACACGGTTATCACAAAGACCACGAGACGTGATTTCTTCATTGTTTATCTCCTCCAAATAAATCATCAAAGTCGTTGAGGTTCATACGGGAGCCCATAATCACGGCCTGCGTAGACAAATAGGCCACCACATCGCTTGCGCTGAGCTGCTGGATATCCTCTACCGCCTCATGGATGCTTCCAGGCTTGCGAAAGCGCCAATGCTCCTTCAACGAGCTTTCTACATGCTGATATGTCAAGGAAGATAACTCTTCTCGTTTCAACTGATTTGTTTTCAAAGCAATAGCAAGTTTTATGTATTTATCTTCGATTTCACTTTGACCACTCATAAGCTCCTCCTTAATATCATAAACATTATTATAGCTTCAATTATGAATGAAAGCAATGTATTTTTTTATCCCGAATCCGCACTTTGTCTTTTAAAATCATTACATCGCCAATTTTTTTCATGATCTGCAAGCTGGATTGGAGTGATTTATTTGAAGAAAACCGTACTGCAGTCTACTGTGATTCTGGTAATTGTATCCGTGATTGCCAAGCCCTTTCTTTCATCGTGCGCATCATGCTTGCCAGAACCCTGAGCCCCTCGGCTATGAACTATTATACCCTGGCAGCACCGACCATGGTCTTTTTCATCACCCTGGCACAGATGGGAATCCCCGGGGCCTTATCCAAGGTGATTGCGCAAAGCGACCATCCCCATCAGCCGCTGAAGGTCAGTGTGATTCTTTCCCTGTTGAATAATGCCGTTATTATTTTGACCTTTCTGCTCGTGCTTCCCTTTCTGGCTACCCGCATCCTCAAGCAGAAGGAAATTCTGCCCGTCCTGTATGCCATTATACCGCTGATTCCACTGGTATCGCTGTCCGGTATCCTGAAGGGATATCTGTTCGGTCTGCAGCATCACGTGCAGGCGACCTCCTCCCAGCTGTTTGAAGAAGGCAGCCGCATCCTGTTTCTGTTTGTGGTTTTCTATCTGCATCCCTTTACCGACGCAATCACCATGGCCCGTATCGCAATGCTGTCTGTCAGCGTTGGTGAGGCGTGCAGCGCACTGTTTATGCTCATCTCCCTGCGCAGACAAAAAGAACCCTTTCCAGGATTCCGCGTTTGTTCAGCGATCTAAACCGCCGACAGTTTGACGAGGTGCTGACGGTATCCATACCGATGACAGGCAGCCGTCTCATCGGCTCCCTTACCTATTTCATGGAGCCGATTGTCATGGTACTGGGGCTTGGCACGGCAGCATCCGCCGCCATGGTAGGCGCCTATGGACAGCTCAACGGCTATGTACTGCCCATCATCACCATGCCAAGCTTTATCACCGTAACACTGAGCAACTTTCTGCTGCCATCCTTTACCTATTCCTATTCCAGAGGGTACTACGATCATGCACGCCGTCTTTTTTCGATGATCATCGGCTGCTGCTTTCTGGTCGGTCTGGGCTGCAGTGTGATCTGCTATCTGTTTCCGGAGCAGCTGCTTTATCTGTTTTATCACAACACCCACGGTGCCCTGCTGCTCAAGCAGCTGGCCATCCCGTTTGCTTTGTATTCCCTGCAGCCTCCCCTGTCCAGCATGCTCCATGCCTTATCCTTAAGCAAGCAGACCGTCGCAGACACCCTGAGCGGCTCTCTGGTACGGATCTTATGTGTGCTGTTTCTGACCAGAACCTGCATGGAGGCCTCTTTGCCCATTGCACTGACAGCCGGGATGCTCATTACAACCACCATGCACGCTGTCCGCCTGTTCATCGCCTTCAAGAACAATTAAAAGAAGGTATCCTTGGAATTCATTTCCTTCTTGATGACAAACATGCCGTTGTTTTGATAAATGCACAGAAACACATCATCCACACTCTCCACGCCCTCACTCTTCAGGCGTTTTCAGCCATTCCTCATCCCGTGACAAATCCTGCAGCGCCTTTTTGTTGATTGTTCCATCGCTGATGAGAGGATCGGGGTGCTTCACCTTGCATTTGTTTTTCGGCAGAATGGAGAGCTGTCCGTTGTTCTCCAGCACTGCAAAGGCAACCTCATCCGGTGTGCACAAATCCTTGCTGCGAATCTGAGACATGAGATCGTCAATGTTGTAGCGCTCCCTTTTCATGATGCTCTGATTGATATGTCCGTTATGAATCAGAATCGCATTCTTACCGTCAAAGATATCTCTGGTCTTTTTGCTTTTCAAAAGCACCCAGGAAATCACAATTTGTAAAAAAGCCAGCGTGAAGATTGGAACAAGTGACTTCAGAATGCTTTCATGCGTATCCGTAATGGAGATTGCCAGCAGCTCACTCATAACAAGGTAAATCACGATATCAAAGACAGAAAGCTCACCGACTTCCCGTTTCCCCATGATGCGAAGGGCAAAAATTATCACAAAATATACGATAAAGCACTTCACCATCAGATTTATATATTCCTGCATTAAACCATCCTTTCCTGCATAGTTTGTACGTAAATTTCATACAGTAGACTGAGGTGACCACTTATGAAATTCAAACTACAGACCTATGTGCGCTCCGTAGCCGTACTGCTTGCGCTCACATTGTTATTCTCTCTTGTATTTGCTGCTTTATACTATTTTCATGCAGTATCGACTTCGACTTTTCACATTTTGAACTGGATCGGCGGTATCATTGCCTATGGAGCCGGCGGAGCATTGCTGGGCATTGGCGTAAATAAAAAAGCGCTGTTTCATGCGCTTCCTGTTGCTGCCGTATTCTATCTGCTGTCCCTGCTGCTGAGCGGCTTCTCACTGCCTGCACTGCTTGAAAATCTCAGTAAGGCACTGGTTTATGTCGCCGCTGCCGTCATTGCATTCTCGCGTACGCACAAGGGATAAATCAGTCTGTGTGCAGAAACAGCCCCTCCCGCAGATCATAGCCGAGATGGCGATAGGCCTTCTCTGTTACAACACGTCCGCGCGGTGTGCGGTTGATAAAGCCGATTTGCAGAAGATACGGCTCATACACATCCTCCAGCGTCATCGTTTCTTCTCCGATGCTGCTGGCCAGCGCTTCCAGACCAACCGGTCCTCCCTTGAAGCGCTCAATGATCCCCTTCAGATACTTATGGTCGACATTATCTAATCCCAGATGGTCGACCTTTAATTTATCCAGTGCCATTTCCGCAATCTGCTTACTGATGATGCCGTCATTCATAACGGTCGCAAAATCACGCACACGGCGAAACAAACGGTTCGCGATTCGCGGTGTGCCGCGGGAGCGCAAAGCAATCTCCAGCACGGCCTCCTCCTCGATTTCCGTATCCATGACACGGGAGGTTCTGGAAATAATCTGCTGCAGCTCCGCAAGCTCATAAAATTCCAGCTGAGAAACGATACCGAAACGATCACGCAGCGGCGCTGTCAGATCGCCCGCACGTGTCGTAGCCCCGACAAGCGTGAAGGGCGGCAGCTCCAGCCGTATACTTCTGGTGGTTGCGCTGTCCTTGCCGACAACGATATCGATACAATAATCCTCCATGGCAGGATACAAAATTTCCTCAACCTGCTTCGGCAGACGATGGATTTCATCAATAAACAAAACATCCCCAGGCTCCAGTGTAGACAGTATGGCTGCCAGATCCCCGCCCTTTTCAATCGAGGGGCCGCTCGTCGTCTTAATACTGCCTCCCATTTCATTCGCCAGTATATAGGACAGGGTTGTTTTTCCCAGTCCGGGAGGGCCGTACAGCAAAACATGATCAAGTGCTTCATTTCGCTGCTTTGCGGCCTCAATAAACACCGACAGGTTTTCCTTCAGCTGTCGCTGTCCGATATATTCACGCAGACTCTGAGGGCGCAGGGATGCTTCCTCATCCATACTCTGCGATTCATTTGATAAAATTCTCTCCATTTGCTAGACTCCTTTTCTCTTCGCCAGAATGCCAAGCCCCTTTCGGATATACTGATCGCTCGTCATCGCTTCCAGAGTACCCAGCTCCTTCTTGATACTGTTCAGCTCTGCATTCTTATAGCCCAGCGCCTTCAATGCTTCCAGCGCATCCAGCAGCTGTTCATTTTCCTTAACTTCCAGCTCCGTAACCTCTTCCACGAGCTTCCCCTTCAGATCCAGAACAATCTGACTGGCGGTTTTCGCACCGATGCCCGGAAGTCCCTTCAATGTTTTCACATCATTGCTTTCGATTGCCGCAATCATGTTCCTGGCAGGACAAACGCCCAGCATTCCCAGGGCCGTCTTCGGACCGACACCCTTGACACTGATCAGCTGCAGAAACAGATCATGCTCCTCCATCGTGGTAAACCCGAACAGCGTGATCGCATCCTCGCGTACGTGCTGATAGGTATATAAAATCACTTCGGCATTAAGCCGGACTGCCATCGGATTGGCAACATAGACCCGGTAGCCGATGCCATTGTTTTCAATAATCAAAGAATCATTGCTGTAGCTGTGAATGATTCCCTTAATAAATGCTATCATTTTCATCACCGCACTTATTTTATCATGACTGGACAAATAAAAACAGTGGAAATCCACCGTGTGCTTACCCTGTATTGAAAAATCATTGGAAATAAGGGAGGAAAAGAGGTGTAATTTCACCTTTTAAAGCAGTGTATTCATAGACTACGGGAATTCTGCACGCTCAGATGTAACAGAGGCGCTAACCTGCTGATACAGAACCATCCGGTATTTCCGTTTTCTATTAGCAAAACAAGGCAGCAAGGCTGCAATATACAGTCTGCCTTTCAACCGGCTGTTCACAGCTCCTGCTGTGTTAAGCTCCCCTTATGAAGCGGAAAACAACCGTCAGAAAGCATGTCGTACAGAGCCTTCCTCTTCCTTATATCTTATCTTTTATACAATCATTTATGTTATCTTTTATGTCACGTTTTCTACTTCACAGTATCTGTTTCCTCTTATTTTCGGTTCTGTAATTCCTATAAAATAGAGAATCACTATGTACCGCCTTCATCCGGACATATCAAAAAATTCAAAGATGGTATCAAAGGGAATCACCCGTTTGCACAGACCGTATAGAAGCGTCAAAATCAGCAGCTCCGCCGGAAGCAGACACAGCAGAAACGCGATTCCTCCATCCCGCATCCATAGCGGCAGCTTATCCAGCATGATAAAGTATACAGCAAAATATACAACACAGCCCATGCAGATACCGGCAACCACCGTTCTGCGCTTTTTCTCATTTTGCAGCTTTTCCAAAAGGATCTGCTCCAGCCCCATCTTCTCAAGACAAAGCACACTGATTCCATGCAGTGTCTGTGATGACCTTGTTATAAAAAGAATATGCTTAGTCTTATCCGGAGAACGCCTCGCACGGTCCTTTTCCAGAACGCTTTGCAAATCCGGCCCATAAACGGTGCGGCAGATATATCCATAGGCAGGAAGCTGCTTCAGTGTTTCCTCCTCCCAAACATTCTCCACAAACAAAATTATCTGACGATACTGCTTTGCCAGTACCTCCATGAAATGCTCCGCCTGCGGATCCTGCAAGGCTGCAGCATCCACATAAACATATAGTTTATTTGAGAAATCCATAGTTCCCCTCTTTTCTTATAATTCTTATTTTTCTTACAATTATCATAACATAATCTTCCGTATTTTACAACTACAAAAGCGTTCAGCGAATCCATGCACACCCTGATCCAGATAAAAGTACAGCCTGTATATATGAAAAAAAGAGGCAGCCGCCAGAGTGTATCCTGTGGTTTGCAGCCTCCTTTTCAACAGGGAATGTAAAAGGCTGTCCTAGACAGCCTTCTTATCAAATTCAAGAGATACCGGGCAGTGATCACTGCCATAGATATCCGTGTGAATCCTTGCTTCCCGAATAGCCTCCTTCGCATCCTCGGAAACCAGGAAATAGTCAATCCGCCACCCTGCATTCTTTTCGCGGGCTTTGAACCGATAGCTCCACCAGGAATAAATCCCCTCCTGCTCTGGATACAGATATCGAAAGGAATCGATAAAGCCGCTTTCCAGCAAAACACTCATCTTACCGCGTTCCTCATCCGTGAAGCCTGCATTTCTGCGATTCGTCTTTGGATTCTTTAGATCGATTTCCTTATGTGCGACATTCAAATCACCGCACACCAGCACACTTTTTGTTTCGTTCAGCTTGTGCAGATAGGCACGAAACGCATCCTCCCAGACCATGCGGTAATCCAAACGCAGTAAGCCGTCCTTGGAATTAGGGGTATATACACAAACCAGATAAAAATCCTCGTACTCACAGGTAATGACCCGCCCTTCATGATCGTGCTCCTCAATTCCAAGACCATACGTCACGGAAAGCGGCTTCTGCTTGGAAAACACCATGGTTCCGCTATACCCCTTTTTCTCTGCACTGTTCATATACTGATAGTAGCCCGGTGTTTCGATTTCCAGCTGTCCGGGCTGCATCTTCGTTTCCTGAATACAGAATACATCTGCATCTATCTCCTTAAAGAAATCCATAAAGCCCTTTTGCATACAGGCGCGGATTCCATTTACATTCCATGATACCAATCGCATAACATCTACCTCCCGAATATACCTTAATCATACCGTATCCCATAAAAAAAGCCAGCCAAACAACCAGCGGGGAAAAGAAAAACCGCCGCATATGCGACAGTTCTTTTTGCCTGAGCCGATATCTGTCTAATGCAGATTGATCAGCCCTTTTCCGTGCCCCATGCTCCGGTCTGTACCTGCAGCTGCAGATTTTTATCATCAATCGTCGCCTTGGTTACATCGAACACGATTTTTCCCTTTAAAGAAGCATCCGGATTGATTTCCTTGGCAAAAATGCTTTCATCTCCCAGATACATAATAGCTGTAGAATCTGTATTGTAGGTCTTGTCTCCCTTTTTCAGCTTAAAGAAGCTGTCCAGTACACTCAAAGCATCATCTCCGTTGTTTTTCACGGTAACCGAAACAATCAGATAGGTTTCCTGTGCTTTCTGATTCAGATACTCATCGCCAATCGTATCCGTAGTTTCAATGCCGTTCACTGTGTATTCCACATCGCCTACCTTCAGCGTGTCCTTGATACCGTAGGTTTTCTCTTTCGGCTCCTTCTTTTTGTCTTCTTTCTTTTTGTTGTCGGTTTTCTCTGCTGCCGGCTCGCCGTTTTTCTTTTCCTCATCTCCTCTGCCTGCTAGTGCTCCAATGACACCGAGCGCAAGAATTACGATAAGTACAATCTGCCATTTCTTTAATTTTTTCATAGGTCCCTCCAGTTTTCTCATCCTGTGTTTTGGAATGATTTTATTATACCTTCTGTTCTTTTTGCATTGGTATGCTTTCAGCATACTTTGCTGTAGAGCTGCAGCTTCGGCATGTTATGATAAAATCATTCTGCATCTGCGATATCGTCAGGTAGCGTTCCTCCTGTCTTTTAGCTGTGCTTTTCCGTATGATGGTGAGAAAGATATCCGCTTCGTTATTCCTCCATGCCGTATGTGCACACAATTCCTTCAGCAGAATTCCCATGGAATAAATATCACTTTGTTGATCGGATAAGCCGTAATACTGCTCCGGCGCTGCATAGCCTACACTTCCGCTACGTTGAACATCCTTGCGCGTTGTCATCAGCTTCGCAATCTCAAAATCGATCAGCACCACATGTCCCTTATCGATCAGAATGTTATCCGGCTTGATATCCCGATGAATGATCGGTGGTGTCTGTGCATGCAGATGCCCCACAACCGCAAACAGCTGGAGCATGATCCCGATGCACTCCTCAACCGGCAGCCTTCTTTGACTGAGCTTATATTCCAGTGTACATCCATTTACAAACTCCTCTATCAGAATTGTCTTTTCATGACTGTAGCTGAAATCAATCACATTGGCAAGATGTTCATACGGATGGCTCTGCAGCAACTGATACAAAGAAAAATCCAGCTTTGCACGAACGACCTTTTTCACAAAGAACAGGTTTTCTATCATGTGCTGAACAAGCAGGATATCCTTTTCATCACTGTGAAACAGCATAGCAACATCATCATATACTTCTAATCTCATTTGCACGCTTCCCTCTTTATCACGAACAGAATTATATAAAAACCGGAAAGCTTTGGTATGCTTACAGCAGACTTCCAGTATGGCTGCCAGAATCACCAGCAGACTGATTATGATAAACGCACAGAGAAACCACAGAATCGAACCTTTGAAGAAGCGTATGGATGCCCGTCCATGATCCTGAAGCGGAAGCAGCTCCCGAACATTCCCTGCATTTACCGTAATTGCCGGGATGATCGCCAGGCATAAACCAAAGGCGATTCTCTGACAGATCAGTGAATACGGGGATGGCGGAGGGGTCACGGTCATCGATGCTCCCAGAATTATACAAAGCCCGTAATATGCAAGAAACAGCAGCCGCTTTGCAGCGGAATCCCTTCGT
>ENA-OQCK01000974-OQCK01000974.1-human-gut-metagenome-genome-assembly--contig:-NODE-974-length-12333-cov-5.819679_pt1 | contig 12333 bp, 9 predicted proteins | sample MGYA00242498_ERZ504578 | MGnify/ENA primary metagenome ERZ504578 (study PRJEB26092, sample SAMD00036229) | human gut metagenome | host: Homo sapiens | study: EMG produced TPA metagenomics assembly of... | reverse complement strand
TCAAAATAATCACACAATTTTTCCATTCAGGCTTTTCCTTTTAACAAAAACAAATTCCGAAAAAAACTGTCAGATCATCCATATTTTCAATAAAATTATTTCGCACATCTTTATTCTCTCTTGCAAAATCAAGGATCATATAATCATCATATTCATTTTTTGCAAACTCTTCTACAATTGTACTTTTCCCAATACGCCTTGCTCCCTCCAGCAATACTGCCGAGCCCCGGACGATAATTTTTTCCATTCCAAAAGTTTATCGTATACCTTCCTCTTAAAAACCATATACATTCCCCTTTTTTCCATGTTTTTCTTTATTATATCACGAAAAACAGAAATGTATACGGCACTTTTTTCACGAAAACACAAAATGTTTTTCTCCACTTCTTCACGAAAAACAACTTTCTTCTTATTCTTCCTCCTGATGATACATATGATTCTGGTAGTTTTTCGGAGTCTCGCCTGTATACTTTTTAAAAATGTCCGTAAAATAACGATAATTATTGTATCCCACCATTTCACTTACTTCGTATACTTTATACCCTTTTTTGAGAAGACCTTTCGCCTTATCAATCCGTAACTTTGTCAAAAACTTTACATAAGACATCCCGACTTCACTTTTAAACAATACACTCAGATATGCCGTGCTCATCTTTACCATGTCTGCAAGCTCATTAAGCCCGATGTCTTCATTGTAATGTGCCTCTATATAAGCCAACAGCTCCAAAATGGTTCTGTGACCGCTTTTTGTTTTATCTGCTTCTATATATCTCTCCAGTTCTGAAATAATACTTTCTGCATATTGGAAAACTGTATCCTCAGATTTCCTGCTCTCCATCTCATGAAAAGAAATCAAATTTTCTCTCTTTATCCCTTTTTTGCTTTCAAGCAAATATCACACAGCACACTTAAATATTTATAGACCTCTCTTTTTAAATCCTGAATCTGCGAATATAAAACCTCTAATTTTTCCAAAGCCTGATGTGTATATTCAGAAAATGCACCTGCATCTTTTTCCACCAGACTTTTGATGCTGTTTTCTGTAATTATATTCAATTCTTTTGTTAATTCTCTGCTCATAGTAAGCAACTGCTGTTCCTCTTTTGTCTGAAAGCAGTCTTTTTCTACAAAGTTCAATACATCATTCAGTTTGTCAATGCTGATCGGCTTATCGATATATCCCTTTACCCCCAGTCGTAATGCCTTTCTTGCATATTCAAACTCTGTATATCCGCTGATCACAACAAATACTGTATCCTCGCAAAACTCCTTCGCTGCTTCTATCATAGAAAGCCCGTCCATACCTGGAATACGGATATCTGTGATAACCAGATCCGGTGCTGTTTCCCGTATCACTTCCAGTCCATGGATCCCATCATACGCACATCCTACCACTTCATACTCCAGTTTTTTTCTGGCAATCATTGCTTGATTCCCTCAACTACAATATACTCATCGTCAATCACCACTAATCGATACATGTTTTTCCATTCCTTTCACTTTTTCAGGTATTGTGATTCTGACTGTTGTTCCTTTTCCCGGTTCGCTTTCAAATGTCACACCATATTCTGAGCCATAGTTTAACTGAATCCGTTCTTTTACATTGCGGATCCCATATCCTGTTTCCAGTTTTGACAGATCCTGTATCCCCACTCCGTCATCCCGGATTTCAAATACCAGATTTTTTCCTGCTCGTTTTCCCGTCACCCAGATGCTCCCTTTTCCAAGTTTTGGTTCCAGCCCATGATACATCGCATTCTCCACAAACGGCTGCAAAATAAATGAAATTATTTTGTTAACCATGATTTCAGGCTGTACTTCTATGTGCAGTTCAAATCGATCCTGATAACGCATATTTTGCAGCTTCATATATTCTTCAATCCGTCGTATTGAATCCGCAACAGAAATATATTTTTCCCCATTATTCAGTGAAAGCTTAAAATTATTGGATAATGCAAGAATCATTTCTGCAATCTGATCATCCCCGTGTATGATTGCTACACAATAAATAGAATCTAGTGTATTGTATAAAAAATGAGGATTGATCTGTGCCTGCAGAAGCAGCAATTCTGCTTCTCTTTCGTTTAATCTTACCGCCATCAGACGCTCGGAAAGTTCCAGATTTGTATTCACCATTCCTTGAATTTTCTGCCGATCATACCAACTTCGCTGTCATCAAACTCTTCAGAAATATTGCGTTCGCCTTCCCCCACATCATAAATCACTTTTTCCAGCTGTTTCAAAGGTTTTGTAATACTCTTTGAAATTTTTCTCGCCAAAAAGAACGAAAGTATTACGATAATACCTCCAAGCGAAAATACGACATTCCTTACATAACGACTTGTAATACTCAACTCATTTTTGGCAATCGCATTCACAAAACTCCATCCTGTCGTTTCATTTTTTGCAACACTAAATACATATTTTTTATCTGAGTTCTTTAAAAAATCCTGAACAAGCTGTTCTGTATCTGCATTCTCACTGTTTATATAACCGTCATATCATGATCTTCGTCCATGATCATATATGCACTGGTATGATACTCTTCGTCACCTTCCACGATCGACTCTCCCAGCATCCTCCTGCTCAGATTGAGAACCATACATCCCATAGGGAGACCAGTTGAAGGATTGTTCAGAATTTTCGTAAAACAAAAAACTTTTTCTGTATCCTCCTCTCCTCCAAGCACTCCTTCTCCCCAAAAGACTTCTTTTCCTGCATTCTCTATTGTCTTGTGATACCAGCTTTCGTCCTGAAAGCAATGCTCTTTGTAATAGTTATAAAAAGAAAGTCCCCCTTTATTGATATTACTCAAGAAAAAATGGTGTCCGTAAAAATCCATCACTGCAACACTGCTGACTGCTTCTTCCTGTAATGTAATACTTGTCAGAATTCTTTCCAGAACCTTCTGATCTTCCAGAGAAAATTCATGTTCTCCGTCTTTCGAACCATTTTCCAGAACTTCACAAAGTTGTGAATTCGTTAAAATACTCCTGCCTTTATCAATAATTGGTTTCAGTTTCAAATCCAGAATTTTGCTTGAATTTTTTAACATGGTCTCATAAGACTGTCTGTAGTTTTCTTCTATCGTAGTTTTTTCCATATGATACGATACGGTTCCCAACACTCCGATCGCCAATATCGTTAAAAAAGCATGGACATAAAAATCTGATCCCGAATATTGTGTCTTCTCCACCATTTCCACCCATTCAAGAATCTGCTTTTCATCTCCATGCCTCCTGCTCTCGTTCATTTTGCTGTCTGTTTATTGTCTATATCGAATTGTATATTCTCCGGATCCTGCCTCTGCTTCCATATATCCTTGTTTCTTCTCAAATGCAAGTCCATCTGTGTCCAGAACTTCTTAGCTCCATCCAGCTGGATTTTCGCAGTCGTATTTACCGGCACTTGTACAAACATTGTAACACATCCTTCATCCACTTGCCATTTCAATCGATTTTCCCCATATACGGAATGATAGGTTGTATCCACAAACTTCAGATTGCCTCCGATTTTCGGTGTATAGATCACATGCTGAAATCCCGGAGCACTTTCGTCTGCTTCCATACCGCCCATTACACGATACATCCATTCTCCGATTGCACCATAAGCATAATGATTGAAAGAATTCATATCTGCGCTCCACATGCTTCCGTCCGGTTTCAAACCATCCCAATGTTCCCAGATAGTGGTAGCGCCCTGCTTTACCTGATACAGCCAGGATGGGAAGTCTTCTTTCAAAAGCAGATCGTATGCCTCCTTCACACATCCGTTCTGGCTCAAAGCATGGCAAAAATATGGGGTTCCCACAAATCCTGTCACAAGATGTCCGTTTTCCTTCTCCAGCAGTTCCGTCAGACGTTTCACCGTCTTTTCTCTGTAAGCATTTGGTGTCAGTCCAAAATACAGCGCAACGATGTGAGCTGTCTGTGTCTGTGCTGTCATATTTCCTTCTGCATCAAAGAATGTTTCCTGGAACTTCTTTACGATATGTGCGTATAAGTCCTCATAATCAGCCGCTTCTTCTTTCTTCAGTACTTTTGCGATCTTCGCAAATAATCCGGTAGAGTATGCAAAGTATGCGGTACAGGTCAGATCATTGGGAGTTGCTCCAAAGTAACTTCCTTCTTCTGCATCCAATGCCACCCAATCACCAAACTGCAGCTTATAATTCCAGATATAATCCTCGGAATGTTCCCTCATAAATTCAATCCAGCCTTTCATACTGTTGTACTGGATTTCCAGAATCTTTGTATCCCCATACATCAAATACAATGTCCACGGAGCGATCACTGCCACGTCTGCCCACGCAGCCGCAGAATGCGGCCCTTGACTAAGCAGCCAGTTTCCATCTGTTTTCCCCTCTTCAATATTGGGAACTACATGGGGAACACCTCCCTCCGAAGTCTGATCAACTTCCACATCATGCAGCCATTTCCGATAGAATGTATATGTATTCATCAGATAACAGGCTGTACGACAGAAGATCTGTGCATCCCCGGTCCATCCCAGTCGTTCATCCCTCTGCGGACAATCGGTCGGTACATCCAGGAAATTGCTCTTTAACCCCCACAGATAATTGTGATGCAGCTGATTTAACAGCGGATTGGAGCAGGTAATATTTCCCGTTTCTTCCATCTCCGAGTGCATGGTACAAGCTGTAAAGTTTTCTGCTTTGATTTCTCCCGGACAGGACAGGATCTGCGCATACTGAAATCCCATATAAGTAAATCTTGGATACCAGGTAATAGTTCCCTCTTTTGCAAAGGTATATTTCATCTCTGCCCTTGCGGCTCTTAAATTATCCAGATACACATTTCCTTCGGAATCCAGTACTTCAAAGCATTTCAGCCAGATTACATCTCCTGGTTTTCCAGTTGCTGTCACTCGAATCCGTCCTGCCATATTCTGCCCGAAATCCAGAACCTGTTCCCCTTTTGGTGTTGTAAAAATTCTTTTCGCCGGGATTTCATCGATTACCTGCACCCTTGCCCCACTCTGTGCACGGATCACATTTGTATCAAACGGAACCACTGATATCTGATGCCAGTTTCCTTCCGGTATCTCCGCCTTCGATGCCATCCCAAAACCTCAAAACCGGCATCATAAATCTCGCCATGATAAATTTCTGAAAAGACAATCGGTGAATCGCATCCTTTCCAGCTTTCATCTGTCAGGATCTGCTCCTCACTTCCATCTTCATAACGGATTCGAAGTTCCATGGCAAATCCAGTCTGATCTCCGTAATTGTTCCTTGCCTTTGTCAGTCCCATAACACCTTTGTACCAGCCGGGAGCAAGCATCGCACCTGCCACATTGTCTCCTTCTTTCAAGAATCTGTTATTTCGTAAGTCTGGTACAGTAAATGACGGCGGTAAGACGTCCATCCGGGAGTCATCTCATCCTTTCCGACTTTTTCTCCATTCAGGAAGAAATTGTAAAGTCCTAATCCTGTTGTCATTGCATATGCTTCTTTTACCGGTTTTTTCACTGTAAATGTTCCACGGACATAAGTCCCTTTGGAAACTTCCCGGTCAGCTTCTTCCGTCTCTGCTGAAACAAATGGAGCACTCCATACTTCCCCTTCTGTCAGTCCGGTTATAAAATACGCCGTTTCACTCCATGGTGTCTCATCACCCCCATCGTCTGCTTTCACCCGTACAAAATATTTTGTTGCAGATTCCAGCTTTCCACTCTCCGGTATCAGATGTGCTGATTTTCCAGATACTACTCTCCCACTGTCATACACAAATTCTGTAAATTCCGGATTCTTTGAGATCTGGAGAGTATATGCCTTCTGGATCACATTTCGTTTATCGCTTACGATCTCCCATCCAAATTGCGGCATTTCTGCAATCCCTACCGGATTTTTCTGATAATCAATATGAACTCTGCTGATTCTTAACATACGCTTACCTCTTTTTTAAATGCAAGATTTCTCGTGCTTCCTGCGGTGTTGCGGTATCCAGTCCCATTGCCCGGATCAAAGCCACTATTTTTTCCACCAACTGATAGTTATACTCTGCTGATTTTCCTTCTTCCAGATAGGCACTGTCCTCAAATCCAATCCGCACCACTGTTGCTCCCATGGCGATTGCCGCTGCCAGAAATGTCCAGTTGTCTCTTCCAAAATGTGTCACTCCCCACAACGCATCCTGCGGAACAAAAGAGCGAAATGCGGACATCATCTCCGGTGTTGCCTGCATGCCTCCTTTGTGTCCAAACACAAGATTGAACAGTTTCGGCTCGGCAAAAGGCTGTTCTTTCTCCACCAGTTTCATGTTGTGGATCATTCCGATATCAAATACTTCTGTCTCCGGCAGAATTCCACGCTTATAAACTTCAGAAGCACAATACCGGATATCATCAAATGAGTTACGGTATACAGCCTCCCCCAGATTGGTGCTTCCCCCATTGAGTGAAGCAGATTCCACTTTTTCATAATTCAGAGGATTGCACCGCTCCTCGATCGTCAGATCAGAAACCCCTCCGGTGGAAGCCTGTACGACGACATCTGTCTTTTTCAAAATTGCTTCAAAACATTCCTCCATATAAGAAATATCTGCCGTCAGATTTCCATCTGGCTTCCGACAGTGCAGGTGACACATCGCCGCCCCTGCATCCACACTTTTTTTCACATCTTCTGCCAGAGCATTTGCGTCCACTGCATCCCCCGCACGCACAGGGGCAAGTGATACGATTACTTTCCGCATCTTCCAGTCCTCCTATACCAATTCTTCTACAATCTCTTTGAGTGTTGTCACTTCGCCTACATTTCCCGGAAAAATAATATACGGCATTCCCGGAAACTTACTTTCTGCCCCGGTTCTCCAGACCGGAATTCCTTTCTTGATCTGACCGAGAACCTGTGCCCGCTTCACACCCAGCGCTTTTGTTCCGACATCGGAAGATGTAATCCCTCCTTTAGCCACTATGAATCTTGGTTTGATCTCCAGATTCCCGATGATGCTGGTCACAGCTTCTGAAATCGCAACAGATACCGCCAGAATCTGGTCTTTATCTTCCGTATCCGGCATCTGGAGTGTTCTGCTTGTATAGATCACAGCCGTTTTTCCCAGACAGATGCAGCGTTCTGCTTCTTCCCTTACCCGACGTGCTTCCTGTGTGAGTCCATCTTTCTGCTTCCATGCTTCTGCATGAAATTCCAAAAAACACAATTCCTTCTCAGACTGCTTCAACGCTTCCAACTGAAGTGTTGTTTTCTTTACGTGAGAACCAATCAGAACAATTCCGCCGTTTTTTGTGTCTTCCACCAGTTCCTCTTTTTTCAGCAGCGGCTTGTCTGAAATTCCTCCCAGTACTTTCGGGAAGCTGGCTGCCGTTCTTGCCAGAAATTGCTTTCCAGCTTCTGCCGCCTTCACAAATGCCTGTACAAATACCTGAAGTTCTTCATAAGTCGTTGCATTGACAATGATCTTCTGAAATCATGAGCGCTCATCAACTTGCCTGTGATTCCGTTAATGTCATCTGCACGGAGTTCCTCCAGAGAAATCGTAATACAATCCTCTTTTTTGTACCGCCCATTGGTCTTTTCTTCTACATATTCGGTCAGATCCGAGGACTGATATCCAAATGACTGGTCTTTGGCGAACTCTGTCATGCCGGCCGGAATCAGTATATTTCCCTCTTTTACATAATGTACATTATCAATGGTTACACGTCCGCCTTCCAAAAAGAACGGACATAAAATCTCACCGTCAAACTTTACTTCACCCAGTGTTTCCAGTGTTTCTCTTAACACTTCTGTCTCCAGTGGATAATGTCCCCTTAGTGTAGAATCCCCTCTGGAGATCAAAAAGAACTCTTTTCCGCAATTCTGTGATACCTGATGCAGCCGCTTGGCGATCGTTTCGTGTACGTGTTTGGTCTCTTCTTTTGAGAAACTCCGGGAGTTCGTCAAAATAAAAAACAGATTGGACTCTTCTGAAAATGCCTGTTGCAGACTGTCCATTTCCCAGTCGGTATACACCGGAACATCATGCACCGTCTGTACCCCTGTCGGGTCATCGTCTAACACTACGATTTTCTTCTCTTTTAATGAAATCGTTTCTTTTGTTTTCTGAATCTTGGCAAGTATCGGAAACCAGATCCGCATCTCTCCAAATTCCCGATTGTCCCATGCAAAGTACGGAATCATACGAATTTTTACTTTTTCCATTCCAGTCTGCCGCAATGTCTGATACAGTGCATTTCGATTATAGCCCTCCCTGTTTACACAGTATCCATCCAACTCAATTGCTGTCACTGTCCGTCCTTCAATCTGTTGTGCGGTAAGCTCTGTATGTCCCTCCGGATCCAGATAAAGATCATCCAGTGATTCTACCGAAACGTCCGCCGTCTCACAGCAATATACCAGAGGACCGCGCTCCACCGCTGCCTGTCCTGCAGTCTCTTCCACCATCGTATTTGCAACAGTATAACGAACCGGCATCTCCAGTTCCAGACAGATTTCTGTATGCTGCGGATCTTCTATCCGGATTTCATAATAACTTCCCGCATTTTCTCTGGTCAGAACAATCTGTTTCTCTCCATTTTGGATCCGTCCGTTTTCTGCCCATCCTGGAATACGAAGCATCATTGAAAATCCTGTTTCATTTGTCGCTTCAAAAGTAAATCTGATTTTTCCATCATATGGATATTCGGTTTCCTGGTACACCGTGAATGCAGCTCCATTCTCCAATGCAATCTTTGCCCTGCTGGCTCCGTACATTCCAATCCACAGTGCATCTTGGGAGGTCAGATACGCATATTCACTGGACTGTGCAATGGTTCTTGCCAGGTTTGGCGGACAACAATAACTTAAAATATACTCCGATCTTGTCCTCGGCCAGATCAGTTCGTAATCCAGTGTTTTTGTCCTTCGAAGCATATTTTCATAAAAGAACCTCTTTCCGTCCATACTCAAAGCTGCAAGGTTCGTATTTAACATCATCCGTTCCAGGACATCAAAATATTCTGCCTTCGGCTCCAGCTGAAACATGCGGTATGCCCAGAACACACCACCAAGGGATGCACATGTCTCATTATATGCTGTAATATTCGGCAGCTGATATTCATATCCGTATGCTTGATGAACTTTCTGATCTACGAAAAAATTTCCGTAAGGAGATGTTCCATTATACAGTGCTCCACATCCTCCGGTCAGATACAATTTTTTATCCACCAGACTTCTCCAGACTTTATGCAGCACATCTTTTAATTCCTCATCATCTTCTTCCAGACAAAGATCTGCCACTCCTGCATAAAGATAATTTGCACGTACTGCATGTCCAATAATCTTCTCATGCTCCCGTAGCGGAATCCGATCCTGATTATCATCCATACCTTCTTTCACACTGTCTCTCAATGCAATTGCCTGCTCTGCCAGTTTCAGGTAACGTTCTTCTCCCGTGGTCCGGTACATCTCCACCAGTCCCATATAATGCGACGGGCATACCGCTGTCTGAACTTCCCCTTTTTCCAGTGCGTCTGCATACATCCCTTCCAGATAATCTGCAGTCTTTACTGCAATCTTTAAAAAAGAATCCTTGCCTGTGAGACGTTTATGCAGACAGGCAGCTGTAAACAGGTGTCCAAAATTATATACTTCGAAATCGTTGATATCCCCCATTCTGGTGACACCATTCTGATTGCGCTCTCCAATGATCTGCTTTGTAGAGAGATATCCATCCGAAAGCTGTGCTTTTCCAATCAGATCAATATACGAATCAATCTGGTTGAAAAGTTCCTCGTCCTGATTCTTTGCTGCAGTATAAACAGCTGCTTCTATCCATTTATAAAAATCTCCATCTCCAAATACAGTCCCGTCAAACTCCCCATCTGCTTCTCCTGCACAAATCCGGAAATTTTCCAGTACATGACTGATCTCTTTGCTTTCAAACATATGATGCAACTGTGGAACTGTTGCCTGTGCACAGGTATCTGTCCGCTCTTTCCACAATCCCCGTGTCCATGTCACGGAAAGACCGTCTACCGGTGTCACTTTTGCATTCCGTGATTGTCTTGTATCTGTCAGCATCCCATCTCCCCCTGTCTCTCAAACCGATATCCTTTTTCCTCCAACGCACTTCGAACTGCTGCTGCGCCAAATCGCGGACTGGACACAACCGGAATTCCATATGTTTCGCTTAAGAACGTTTCTGCATAAGCCATAGATCCCTGACTCAAAAGAATCACGTCTGCCTGATCACGAATCTGTTCTGCTGTTTTGCCAAGCAATGCTTTAAATTGCTCCTGATCCACACCAAAGGCTCCCTCTACCAGACCATCTGCCAAAGTCACCTGTTTTCCAAGCTCCCTGGCCACTCTCTCAATCGTATGTTTTGTCGGTTCCAGCGTTGTAGGTAGTGTTGCCAATACCCCGATCCTTGCACCAAGACGCACTGCTTCCCGGCACATCTCTTCGTCAATCCGAACAATCGGGACTCCTGTAAATTTTCCGATGGAAACTGCTGCATCTGCCACTTCTCCCACAGAAGAACAACAGTTTAAAACAACTTCTGCTCCATCCTGTACCGCCTGCATGAACATTGTCACCAGTCTTGCAGCCGCACCTGCCGTCACAAATCCCGCGTCCCGCACCTCTGCCAAAATAGAAGGGTCTTCATAATTTAAAAATTCCACATCTTCTCCCAGCTGTTTTTTTAACTCTGTATTCACCGTCTCGATCAGTTCCGGCGTTGTACTTGTATATACGATTCCCACTCTCATAATCTGTCACTCCTTTGCTCTTAAACGAATAGCCATATACTCATGTCCCGGCAGAATCACACGGAAGCGTCCTTTTCCTGTACCCTGCTTTTCAATCGTCATATTCCATGTATCGATCACTTCAATTTCAAATTCTGTCGTGTCATCAAAATAAAAATCTTTAAATGCCGGACAGGTAAATCCATAATAGATCAGATAATAGCTTTTTACTTTTTTATTCCAGTCTGTTTCCGGCACCCCACAGACACAATCCCATTTCAGATCATACGGCGCAAGCCCATGACCCGGTGTCTCGCACAATCTGTCATAAAGAAAGCCAAATCGCTTCCAGCTCTCTCCTTTTAACTTTCCGCCGTGAGACCACCACAACACCTTCTCTTCTTCCGTCAGATCCAACAGTGTTTCGCCATGTCCTGCATAACCGCCTCTGCAGGATGCCTCCCAGAATCTTCGAAGCAATTCTTTTCCGCTGATATTTCCCCAGCCAAACTGTAAATTTCCTTCATAACAGATTTCATCCAGAACTACCGGCTTTTTATAGGTTTCCCGCCACTTCGTCACATACTCTGCACTTAAATACGGCTCCTGCCTCTGGATACTACAGTGTGTGATCCACGGTCTGTTATAATCGTAAAATCCATGACAGTTATGGATGGAACGCAGATGATGATACAGATCTTTCTCACACAAAATCTGTGCGTATCTCTCCCAGTCTTCCAACGTCTTGTGACTCATCAGATCGTATTCATTCGCCAGTGACCACCACACATTGCGATATGCAGAAAATCTGGCAATAACATAATTCCAATACAGGTCGTCTTCTTCCCTGCTCATACAGGAAAATCCCCATCTGTCATACGGATGCATCACGATGATATCTGCTTCGATTCCCAGCTTCTGCAGTTTTACGATACAGTCTTCAATATGTTGGAAATGTTTCGGATTGAATCTGTGGAAATCCCAGTGATTTCCTTCGGACTCCTCTGTATATGTTCCAAAGTTCCCTTCTGTCAATACGCTGGAATCCATCGGTATACCCTCATACGGAAAACTTCTCGGATCTTTGAAATTATAAGCATAGTGTTTTGGGAAAATACAAAACCGGATCTTATTGAATCTGGCGGCTTTCAGATTGTCCAGTGTTTCCCGGATCCGTTCATCCGACTGCAGATCCCACACATAGCAAGTCGTCCCTACTGAATAATACGGTGTTCCATCTTCATAAGCAAAATGCCAGGTTCCGGCTACCCGGACCGGCCCGTGATTATCTTTGGACGGCTTTGTAACATAGAATTTTCCTTCTGCTCTCTCCTGAAAACTGCTGGTGACATGAAACTGATATTCGCCTTGAAACGACGGCATAAATCGCACCTTATATTTCCCGTTTCCATCATAAAATCCATCGATTTCTTTCGTCTCATTTTTCCCGGTTATCACTGCTTTTATTGTCTGTTCTATAAACGGATTTCCTGTGGAAGGTCCGGGAATCTCAATTTCCCAAAGCCCCCACTGCTCTGCTGAATCTTGATAGTTAAGCTTCTCCACATTTCTATCCTCCCTTTAGAAACATAATTTTTAATCTTTGTCCCTCTATTTTCATTA
>ENA-OQCK01000973-OQCK01000973.1-human-gut-metagenome-genome-assembly--contig:-NODE-973-length-12344-cov-2.189899_pt1 | contig 12344 bp, 17 predicted proteins | sample MGYA00242498_ERZ504578 | MGnify/ENA primary metagenome ERZ504578 (study PRJEB26092, sample SAMD00036229) | human gut metagenome | host: Homo sapiens | study: EMG produced TPA metagenomics assembly of... | reverse complement strand
CTCATAACAGGAATTTAGATCCACTAGCTCAGGAGAGGTAGACACTGTCCTTGATTCTGAGCAACCCATGCCTTATATATTTAGATCCACTAGCCTCAGGAGAGGCTAGACACTATCGTATTAGACGATGAACAGTATGAATTAATTTAGATCCACTAGCCTCAGGAGAGGCTAGACTTTCTACGTTTTCTCCTAGGTTCAACCCATGTTGATTTAGATCCACTAGCCTCAGGAGAGGCTAGACCAATCAGCAAAGCGACGATTAAACCTCCACACCAATTTAGATCCACTAGCCTCAGGAGAGGCTAGACTACTTCTTTTATTTCTTTTTGTCACCAACATTTCCATTTAGATCCACTAGCCTCAGGAGAGGCTAGACCTATTTAATTAGACCTTGTTCTAACCACTGCTATTAGATCCACTAGCCTCAGGAGAGGCTAGACCATATTGGTGATGTAGTTGTATTTAAAAATGGGGATTTAGATCCACTAGCCTCAGGAGAGGCTAGACAATATCACGGACAGAGGGCAACAAAATATCTAGGTAATTAGATCCACTAGCCTCAGGAGAGGCTAGACATAAATTGTTGCACCACAATGACTGCAGAAAATTTATTAGATCCACTAGCCTCAGGAGAGGCTAGACGTACAGGAGAGGTACGGACAAAGTACGAGATACGAATTTAGATCCACTAGCCTCAGGAGAGGCTAGACGTGCTTTCGCATAACATCCCGATTATGATGGTGTTAGATTTAGATCCACTAGCCTCAGGAGAGGCTAGACCGTGAAAAATCCCATGAAATCCCCTAAATGAAACAAATTTACACAATTATAAAACTTTGGTTAATGAAAATTTTGTTGAAATTGTTACATTTGTGCGAATTTGAACAAAATGATGCGCGAACCTCCCAGGAAATTCATGTGAGCTTATGGTACGCGCTGGATTATTTAGCGGGATAACCATCTACTATTATTATAACAGAAAAAATTCCAAATACATAAAAAGGATACATTCCAGTATGAAATATATCCTCTTATTTGCTTATGCTTTCTGCATCATATCAATGTACTTACGAATGTTGGATGCATTACTGTATGTTTCACAGCTTCCATCTCTGCATACGACCAGCGTTGGTGCCTGCATAATTGAGAATTTTTTTGTTAATTCAGCCTGTTCCTCGGCATCCACTTTTTCATAGGATATTCCAGCGCTTTTCAGCCAGGTGTCAGCTATTTTACAATTTGGGCAGGTCTTCGTTGTGAACAGAAAAACACCTTCTTCATTTGCAGCCCTGACGGTATCAGCTTCCTTCTCAACATGTGGAAGGGCATCCTTTCCTTTTAACACAGAATGTCCGATATCATAAACCTTACGTTCTTTGAATTCCTGACTCTTTCCTTCATTCCAATTCTGTACAGGTCGATAGTATCCCGTAATTCGGCTCCATACCTCAGTCGCACCACCACATTGCGGACATGTATAATGCTCCCCGTTAATATATCCGTGATTTCGACAGATGGAATAGGTGGGAGAAAGGGTGTAATAAGGCAGGCGGTAGTTCTCGGCAATTTTTCTTACCAGCGCTGCTGCTGCTTTCCAATCCGGAAGTTTTTCTCCCAAGAACGCATGGAACACAGTTCCGGAAGTATACAAGGTCTGTAGCTCATCCTGTACATCCAGTGCTTCAAAAATATCCTCTGTATAGCCAACAGGTAAGTGAGAGCTGTTCGTATAATATGGTGTATTTCCTTCTTCTGTAGCAGTGATGATATCCGGATAGCGTTCCTTGTCATGCTTTGCCAGACGATATGTTGTTGATTCCGCAGGCGTAGCCTCCAGATTATACAGATCCCCATATTCCTCCTGATAAATTACCAGACGCTCACGCATATGATTCAGAACCTCTTTTGTGAATTTCTGAGCTTCCTTTTGTGTCAGATCCATGCCAACCATTTGGCATTTAACGCGACTTCATTCATACCGATCAGCCAATGTGGAGAAGTGGTTCGCAAAGGTTCCAAGATACCGTTTGGTATATGGATATAAGCCTTCCTCCAGCAGCTTGGAAATGACCGTGCGCTTTACCTTTAAGGAGCGTGCAGCGATATCCATCAGATGATCGAGTCGCTTATAGAAATCCTCTTTATCTGTTGAAAGGTAAGCAATTCGCGGCATGTTGATCGTGACTACACCAACAGAGCCGGTGCTTTCGCCGCTTCCAAAGTATCCACCGCTTTTTTTACGCAGTTCTCGAAGATCCAGACGAAGACGGCAGCACATGCTTCGTACATCGCTTGGCTCCATATCAGAATTTACATAGTTTGAGAAATAAGGTGTCCCATACTTTGCAGTCATTTCAAACAGCAGCTTGTTGTTTTCTGTTTCCGACCAGTCAAAGTCACGGGTAATGGAATAGGTGGGAATCGGATACTGGAAACCACGTCCATTGGCATCTCCCTCAATCATGATTTCAATAAATGCCTTGTTCACCATATCCATTTCCTTTTTACAATCCTTATATTTAAAATCTACTTCCTTACCTCCAATTATGCAATTCAGCTCAGCAAGATCGGCAGGAACCGTCCAATCCAAGGTGATATTGGAGAAGGGAGCCTGTGTACCCCAGCGACTTGGTGTATTGACACCATATATGAAGGACTCCACACATTTTTTAACCTGATCATAGTTCAGATTATCCGCTTTTACAAAAGGTGCCAGATACGTATCGAAAGAAGAGAAGGCCTGTGCACCGGCCCACTCATTCTGCATAATGCCGAGAAAGTTTACCATCTGATTGCAGAGTGTCGCAAGATGACTTGCCGGTTTGGAGGTGATTTTTCCTCCGACACCGCCCAGCCTTCCTGAATCAGCTGCTTCAGACTCCAGCCGGCACAATAACCTGTCAGCATGCTCAAATCATGAATATGCATATCACCGGACTTATGGGCATTTCCGATTTCCTCATCATAGATTTCACTCAGCCAGTAATTGGCAGTGATTGCTCCGGAGTTATTCAAAATCAGTCCGCCTACGGAATAGGTGACCGTTGAATTTTCTTTTACGCGCCAGTCGGTGGCTTTCACATAGCTGTCGACAAGCTCCTTGTAATCCAGAATTGTGGATTTCATATTCCGGATTTTTTCCCGCTGCTTCCGATAGAGGATATAGCATTTTGCTACATCACCGTAACCGGATTGAATCAGGATGGACTCCACGCTGTCCTGAATATCCTCCACCTGAATGCGGTCATGTCTGATTTTTGGCTCAAAATCGGATGTGACACGCAAAGCGAGCATATCGATAATGCTTGGATGATACTGGCGTTCCACCGCATCAAATGCCTTTTGAATGGCATTGCTGATCTTGGCAATGTCAAACTCTGAAATCTTTCCATCTCTTTTAATAACCTGATACATATCGTTCTTCCTTTCCTTCTATATACCACGAAGCTCTGTATTTGGAACCTTCGCTTTCGCCAATTTCTGAAACTGCTGCAGGGTTTCTTCATCCCACGCATGCAATCCCTTCTGAATAACACGGTCGCTGTCTTCAAAATTTTGCAGATACCAGGCGGCTGCACCTTGGAGCCAGTCTGCCATATCCTGAATATCCTGAGCTGTATGAAGCTCCTTTACAATGGTTGTACGAAACTCATAAGCAACATGTCCTTCCTTTAGATAGGTGATGCTCTCCTGTATGCCGCTGAGATCAAGATTGCGGATGCCGGCAGTTTCACTGTATTTTTGCGGAGCATTTTTGATGTCCATTGCCACATAATTAACAAGTCCCTCTTCAACAAGGTGCTTCAGCTGATCCGGACTGCTGCCGTTTGTATCCAGCTTGACTGCATAGCCCATGTCCTTGATTTTTTCAGAAATCCTGCCAGCTCCGGATTTAGCAGAGGCTCTCCGCCGCTGATGCAGACACCATCCAAAATTCCTTTTCGCTTTTCCAGAAAGCTAAGCACATCCTCTTCCTGAAGCTCCGGCATGTTTTCCGGCAGAAAGACAAGGTCACTGTTCTGGCAGAAGGGGCATCGGAAATTGCAGCCGCCTGTGAAAATCGTGCTCGCCATTTTCTGCGGGTAATCCAGCAGAGTCAGCTTTTGAATACCGAACAGCTTGATGCCTGCTTCTTCCTGCTGCTCGTATTTGCGTGCGTTTTCACTCAGACGGCTGAGCGTTGCTTCAAACTGCTGCAGCTCCTGTGCACCGATATCCTTGGATAAAAGCTCCCACCACTGCTGACGAATCATATAGATATCACGGATGATGTCTTTGTTTTATCAGTCGTATATAGCAATCGGATACGTTTGTCCTGGGGACTGCTCTGTGTAGTCACATAACCAAGCTCCTCCAGACGGGAAATGCTTTTCGTGATAGTCCCTTTATCAAAACAGCCCTTTTGCGCAAGCTGCTGCATGTTCAGCCCCTCCTGCTCATAAATAAGAATCAGAAAGAGAATCTGTGCTGCATTGATATCGTGTCCGCTCAATTTCTTATCATAATATTTCTGACCGCAGCGGTACAGAATCGAGGTGTTTAAATACAAATAGTTGCTGTTATCCATGTCTTCCCTCCAATGGTTGACCACTCAACTATAAGAATGATAGCATACAAAAGTTGAACATTCAACCTTTGTAAAGAATGTAACAAATGAAAAGCAAAGTCATTACAAATTTTTATAATTGTATAAATCGGATAGGTAATCTTTTATCAAAAATAAAAAAGGTTTTGCAAAAATTTTAGATACGGGTAGAGAGCAGCCTCGTTCTGTGCTAGGATAATAGGGAAGGTGAAATTCATGAGAATGCAGTTGTTTTTACTTTTGTGTCTGTTGCTTCTTATCCTTATGCAGCTGTTTTTCTGGCATATGATAAAGAAGCTGTATAAGAAAAAGCAGATCCGTTATGCTTTATCGATATTATCTCTGCTAGGCAGCGTTTTTCTGATTTATCGCTTTACACCGTTTTTTGCGATGTACAAGGATGCGATGCCGATGCGGGGGGGCACTTGTTTTGGTACTGAACAGTGTATATGTAGCGCAGATGACAGGCTTTTGTCTACTTGCTTTGCTGCACAAGCTGTACTGCAGAAGGTATTCCAAGGAGTTTCATTCAAGGCTCTATGTGCTTGTTTCTGTTGTCATGCTTTTGTTTTCCGTATATGGAATCGGGTGTGCAGCCCGTGTAAAGGTGCGTCAGGAAATTGTTGAATTAAAGGGAGTGAAACAGGAACAACAGCTTCTGTATATCACTGACCTGCATGCAGGTACAACGCTTTCTTCACCTTATAATACTATAAAGCGTCTGGCTGGGAAATGTGATATAGTGCTGCTTGGCGGAGATTTATTTGATGAATCAACTTCACAAAAGGATATGGAAGCTCTTTGTACAATGCTTTCCGATTTGCATAAAGATGTTTACTATGCAGGCGGGAATCATGAGCTGTTACAGAAGCGGCGCAGGGAATATGAGGCAATGCTGCGCTCTGCAGGTGTGCATATTTTGCAGGATGAATCTGCAGTGGTGAACGGTGTTAGAATAATCGGACGAAGGGATCGGGGAGAAGAAAGACGCTCCTGGTCTTCCCTTACGAAGGAATATCAGGGGAATGAGCCTGTGATTTTACTGGAGCATCGCCCGGAATCTGTAGAAGAGTACTTGGATGCACAGTTGCTGCAGCTATCCGGACACACGCATAACGGTCAGATTTCCCGAATACTGTGCTGACAGAATCCCGTACCCAAGAGCATATGGCAACTATGATGTCGGCTATCGCATGCTGGTATCGTCAGGAGCAGGCACATGGGGCTTTCCGATGCGGGTCGCATCCCATAATGAAATTTTGTTCGTTACGATACGGCCAAAGTGATGCATGCAGGATACAAAAAAGAGAATGCAATTTCAGTATCGTTCACTGGAATTTGATATTCTCTTTTTACTCGCTTGTGCATGGGATTGAAGAACACGTAATCAGTCTGTAGGCTTTCCGTTTTCAAGATTTGTCTCGATGGCACTTTTCGCACTGGACAACAGCTTCAGGATGATATCGGAAAGCATCTTTTTAGTCTGCTTGTCCGTGCGGTTTAATGCTTTCAAAATCAGAGCAGTGCTATGCATCCGGTTTTCATTCATTTCCTTAAAGGAGGCGGCATTGGTGTTGCTGAGTATCTGAAACACAGCATCCGTGAAGGCTTCTCTCTGGGAGCGGTCCAGCTCACTGATCCAGTGCTTGATGGTGCTGTCCAGAACGATGCTCTGGCGATCTAACGCATCCAGTCGTACGAAATCAGGACCAAGCACCTCCCAGGAATAGGGGTCATGCTGCCATAGGGAAATCTGTGTACTGGAAATCACAGTATAATGCTCCTCATGCTCCATCAGCATACCGACAACGCTGGATTGTGGAACAAAGGTTTCTATACGCTGTGCAATAGAGCGATAGCCTGCTGCTTGCAGCGTTTCTGCGGAAAACCCGGGCCGTCGTGATTGTATACCCGCTGTATCCGATTCTGTATGGCGAAAGAACAAAATGCAGCTGCATAGACCGCAAGGTTTCCACCCTTGGAATGCCCGCATAGGATTATACGCCGATCGGGATATGCAATTGCCATCGCCTCCAAATACTGTACCGCTTCCTTTTGGGAGGGAATGGTGTCCAGAAAGGTCATATTAAAATCCTCTTTCCATCCAACAAGCGTATTATCTGTTCCGCGATAGGTTATCAGCATGACATCATCCTCCAGCAGACAGGTGAGGGCAGAAAACTGTTTTTCCATAGAGGGATCCAGATGGTCGACATATCCGCATAGTATTACATTCCCATATCGGTTGCCTTCTGCCATTTTATGCAGCAGCTGCAGGTCTTCCTTTACGCGGAAGTGAATTTCCTCCGGATTTATTGCCCTTATAATTTCAGAAGCACGCTTGACATAGAGCATATCCTGTTTGGCAAACACCGGCTGCAGTCGCAGATAGGATAGACAGCTGCATATGAGGTATCCACTGCACAGCAGGGAACTTTTGAAAACGTTAAATCATTTCTCCATGTAAGATAATCAAACAGATTGCTCATACTATCATTCTCCTATGTTTTTTCAGGTGTATCCGTTACCACTTTGAAGGTGGTCTGCTCTGGAAGCAGGTGCTTATTGTTTTCATGAGGGAGGACCTGCATGTAAGATACCTCCATAAAACGCTGTGTCGCTTTTTCCTTCATTCACATTTTCAGTCAGCACAATAAGGTGAAAGAGGTTGTATGCGGTGAAGACTGTATAAGACAGGTTTCTTGCTGAATCGTCCACCGTTCCCTGAAAATAGTTCACATAGCACTTCCATAGTATTTATTATAAAAAAAAGTCCTTTTTCAAGGACTGTTTTTCTGAATGGTGGGAACGGTGGGACTTGAACCCACACGGGATTAACTCCCAACGGATTTTAAGTCCGTTGCGTCTGCCTATTTCGCCACGATCCCAACAAAAATGGAGGTTCCGATCGGATTTGAACCGATGATCACAGAGTTGCAGTCTATTGCCTTACCACTTGGCTACGGAACCATCTGACATATTCTTTTTGAAACATGTTGCTTTAATATTATACAATAATTTTTAGAAATTGCAATAGGCATTTTGCCTTTTTATAGCTTTTTTTGGAAGATTTGTCACTATTCACGGATCTAATTGCAGATAATAGCATAGATAAGGGCAAAAACGAAATTACGTAGGGCAGTAAACTCATACAGAAAGGAGCACACGCTATCATATCACTGATTGATTTGTTATACCTACATGAATCATAACCTCCCATGTTTATGAAGAAACAGGAGATTAAAACAAGAATATCGAGATTGGCGCAAGCACTATAAAATATTGTAGAAAACAGCAAGCAGGGATTTTCACAGGCTTTTACTTTAGGTTCGTTGCAAAAGGGAGAATTCAAATTTTATTGATAAATTACGATAGGATTGCATTCTCCTTTAGTTAAAATTAACCACAATCGAGTAAGAACCTTTCCACAATATGGCTTTTTAACATACTCATAGAACACAGGCCAATCAAGCTGACGGACCACAGCTGATAAAAGTAGCTGATTACAGTCCTATACATATGATTAAATAGACACCGCGCTTTTCTTTCTGTACATGTACCATAGAATCAAAATATCCAAAGGATGGGAATGAAAAAGAATCTGTCCAAATCTTTTTGTTCGTTTCAAAATGAGAAATACATTTTAGAATATGAACAAAATATGATTAAAATTCAGTTGTATTTTTCTTATTTGCATAATATAATCTAAAATATGAACAAACAACTGGAGATGATACTATGAAATTGTTCACAGTGGGACCTGTTGAGATGTATCCTGAAACATTACAGGTCAGCGGTACACAGCTGCCATACTTTCGCAATGATGAATTCTCATCCATCATGAAGGAAAACGAACAGCAGCTGCTGACCTTATGCGGCTGTCGTAAAGGAAGAGCATTATTTCTGTGCGGCAGCGGAAGTGCAGCAATGGAGGCGGTTGTTGCCTGCAGCTTTCGCAGACAGGACAAGGTACTGATACTTCGCGGAGGGAGCTTTGGCGAGCGCTTTGTGCAGCTGTGCAGAATTTACGGGATACCCTATGATGAGCTGTGTCTGCAGGAGCTGGAGGCATTGCGAAAGGAACACCTGGACGCTTTTTTTCAAAATGAATATTGTGCCCTGCTTGTCAATCTGCATGAAACAAGCACCGGACAGCTTTATGATATTCAGCTGCTTTCTGCATTTACGAAAGCAAAGAATATGTATCTGATTGTGGATGCCATCAGCAGCTTTATGGCTGATCCGCTGGATATGGACCAAATGGGAATCGATGTCTTGATTCTTTCCTCTCAGAAAGCACTGGCATTGTCCTGTGGATTGTCGATGGTGGTTTTGCAGGAATCCTTCTATCGCGATATGGTCGAGCCAAAGATGATATCTGCCTGTATTTGAGCTTAAAGGAGCATGCACGCAATATGGAGAGGGGACAGACTCCCAACACACCGGCAGTGGGTATCCTTATGGAGCTTCATGAGCGATTGCAGCACTTACAGGGGGATGGCTTTGTCCTTGAACAGCAGCGGATCGCAACGCGTGCTGCCTACTTTCGAAGCAGAGTTCAAAAGCTGGAAATACAGCTTCCACACTTTCCTCTCAGCAACGCCCTGACTCCACTGCTGTTTGACGGTGATGCGCAGAAGGTTTATCAGTTTCTGAAAAAGAGCTGTGCCATCACACTGACCCCGAGCGGAGGAGCAATGAGGGAGCGTATGCTGCGTGTGGGGCATCTGGGAAATCTGAAGCTGTGTGATTATGATGCCCTGTGCGACGGCTGAGGGAGTATGGAAAATGAAAGCAATTCTAATGGCAGCCGGTATGGGTACCCGTATCGCCACGAAAACAAATGACCGAAGTGTTTGCTGGATATCGGCAACGGGCCTCTGATCCGCCATACGGTCGAGCTGCTGCTGAACAATCATATGGAGGTATGCATCTGTCTGGGCTTTAAAGGATATCTGATCAGGGAAGCACTCCGTGATTATCCAATCACGTTTTATGAAAATCCGTTTTATAGGGTTACCAACAGCATCGCATCCCTCTGGTTTTCCAGAGAACAGCTGGATGAAACACAGGATCTTCTGCTTGCGAATGCGGATGTTTTCTGGCAGCAGGATATTCTTGACCTTCTGCTTGCGGATCAGCGTGGAATCGTTTTACTGGCAGACAGCTCCCGCAGATTGAGCGGAGATTATTTCTTCCATTGTGAAAACGGAATCCTGACAGATTATGGAAAGGATATGCCGGAGGCTGAGCGTACCAGTGAGTATGTCGCATTGCCCGGATACAGAAGCAGGAGATCGCCTGCTTTCGCAAACAGCTGGAGCTGCTCGTCCATGAAGGTGATTGTCAGCTTTGGTGGGAGAATACACTGTATTCCATGATACCGCAGAAGCAGATTCCGGTACAGGATATCGCAGGGCACTACTGGTCGGAAATCGATGTTCTGCAGGATTATGAAAATATACTGGACTATGTGCACCGGCATCCACAGTGTCTGTAACCTGCGCAGCCAATGCGGAGGTAAGCACATAAAAATAAAATTAGACTTATCACAGCCAGGCATGAGGTCTGGTCTTGATAAGTCTTTTTTGTGCCGTATACCGGCAGTCTGATTTGAATATCGTGTACATGCTGGAAAGGCTTCTTTCAACGGCATGCTTATTTCTTTCGCACATGAAGCTGATTATCCATAGGGATCGAGGCATCCTCCATATCCATATAATTCATATATGCGTAGGTGATGCTCAGCTTTTTCCATGCAGTCTGCGATAGTATCGGATATAATCCATCGCGGACAGATCACTGGTAATATAATTCTTATAATGAAACAGCATCGACATTTCCAGCTTATCGCTTGCCTTATGCATGAAATCCACCAGCTCGCCACTTGTTTTCAATCCGGTATCCGGCAGTGTCAGCCCCACATCCCTGCTGAATGTCTTCATATGCAGATAGATGCTGTGATCATAATCGACATGCAGGAAATTACCGACACTCTCTGTGATACATTCCCGGTTTGTCTCCATTTTTACATGGGACAGTGGTGCAGCATAACCTTGTGCACAGGCAATCGGGACAAGCAGATTCGCAGGCAGAAAGCCGATTTGCAGACTGTCATCCTCTTTGATGCGTACATCAATCAGCCACGCCAGATCATCACTCATCAATAGCAGCCGTTCTTCTTTTTCGGCAGCCTGTACGCCGCTTAGCTGCAGCAGCATGCAGAATACCAGCAGAATCGGCAGTTTATGCTTCATAGAACTCCTCCTTTCCTTTTTCTAGTATACGTCAGGTGAAAAAGGGTTATACAAAACTTGCGATATGTTCAAATAGCATCGGAATTGTTGCAAAATTGTAATAATGAAATGCGAAAATAAGATTGAAATGTTTTCTTAATGTGATAAAATGGGTACTACATGAACAAAGATAGGGTTGAGGTGTATGAAAAAGCTGATTCTTCCATGGTTGTGATCACCATGGCTTTACTCGTGAGCATATCCAATGAACAGAATACGATTATCGTCTACTCCTCCATGGAGCAATTCCGTGGAGAGGAGCTGCAGCAGCAGCTGAATGAAAAATTTCCGGATTTGCATGTCATGGTCATGTATGTATCCACCGCCAAGGCTGCGGCAAAAATATCTGTGGAGCAGGAGCAAAGCGATGCGGATATCGTCGTTGGTCTGGAAACCTCCTACATGGAGAAGATTAAGGATCAGCTGGCGGATATCAAGGGAAAGAGCCGTCTGCAGTATCTGGATGGTCTGGCACCTAAGGATCACGGCAATGCGTATGTGACCTGGGAACGACAGGCAGGTGCTTCATCATCAATACGGATGTATTGAAAAAGCATAAGCTCAGCGAACCGAAAACCTATGAGGATCTACTGGATCGCAAATATTATAATCTGATTGCCATCCAGACCCGAAATCGAGCGGCACCGGCTATTTCTTCTACAAGAATCTGGTGAATACCATGGGAGAAGCAAAGGCTCTGGCATATATCGATCAGCTGGAATTCAATGTCAAGCAGTTTACGGAATCCGGCAGCGGACCGATCAAGCTGCTCATTCAGGGCGAGGTCGGCATCGGCTTGGGACTGACCTTTCAGGCGGTCAATCAGATCAACACCGGCTCTCCCTTTAAAATCATCTATCCCAAGGAAGGCTCGCCCTATTCTCTGACGGGCACCGGTCTGATGAAGCGTCATGCGGATGATCCCGATGTACAAAGGGTGTTTGATTTCATCATCAACGATTTCCTGTTGTATGATAAGGAGCACTTCTCACCGGAGGCTATCCTGAAGGATCAAAAGAATACGATACAAAATTATCCGACACACATTCCGTATGCCGATATGAACGGCATCGAGGACATACATGAAAAAGAAAGGCTGCTGGACTTATGGAAGTATTAGAAAAAGAAAAGCTGATCGTTCGCGATCTGTATAAAAATTTTGATGGCAAGGATGTACTGAAAACGATATCCTTTACTGTGCATGAAGGGGAATTTCTAAGTGTGCTGGGACCAGCGGCTGCGGCAAGACAACGCTTCTGCGAATCCTGATCGGACTGGAACAGCAAACCAAAGGGCAAATCCTAATGGATGGAGAGGATATCTCCCACTTGAAGCCGAGTGAGCGAAATATGGGAACTCATAGCATCGATCGATGTACAGCTACGTACGTCTAGCATCATCGATGTACAGCTAGTACGTCTGAGATCGATCATGTACAGCTACCGTACTCTGAGCATCAT
>ENA-OQCK01000972-OQCK01000972.1-human-gut-metagenome-genome-assembly--contig:-NODE-972-length-12350-cov-2.726090_pt1 | contig 12350 bp, 15 predicted proteins | sample MGYA00242498_ERZ504578 | MGnify/ENA primary metagenome ERZ504578 (study PRJEB26092, sample SAMD00036229) | human gut metagenome | host: Homo sapiens | study: EMG produced TPA metagenomics assembly of... | reverse complement strand
CAGCACTTACGTATTTTGGGGCAATCTTTACTGAAGGCTTTGGCATGCAGGCTGGTGCCTCCATCGAAGCGATTAACGGACAGGCAATGGGGGAGCTTGGTCTGGGGAGTGAAATCGCACTGACACTGGGGGCAATCTTCATCTTCAATATTATCATTGCGCGCTTTACAAAATGGAAATATATCTTTCTGACAGGACAGGCGCTGCTCTGGATGTCAACGATCTGCGCTGTCTTTGGATACTGGTGCGGACTGCGCGGGGTAACGCTAATTCTTGTCGGTGGACTGATTGGTGGAATCTTCGCTGTTGCCATGCCTGCGATCGCACAGCCTTATGTTAGAAAAATTACCGGCAACGATGATATCGCACTCGGGCATTTCTGTACTGTAGGCTATGTATTAACTGCATGGGTAGGTAAGCTGACCGGTGGTAAGAAATCAGTTTCCACAGAGGAGCTGCAGCTGCCAAAGGGTCTGGAATTTTTACAGGATACCTACTTGTCTATCGGTATCGTCATGATTCCGCTGTTTCTGGTAACGGCTTTCTTTGCGGGACCTGAGTTCTGTGCAGAATATGCAGGGGCAACAAATTATCTGGTACACGCCTTCCTGCAGGCAGTTCAATTTGTCGTAGGCGTATATGTATTGCTAGCCGGTGTCCGTCTGTTACTGGCAGAAATCGTTCCTGCGTTCCGTGGTATTGCTATGAAGCTGGTTCCGGATGCAAAGCCTGCACTGGACTGTCCGGTCTTGTTCCATATGCACCTAACGCAGTTATTATCGGCTTTGTGAGTACGACGATCGGTTCTGTTATCGGCATGTTTCTCTTCCCGATGTTCGGTCTTCCGATGATCCTTCCGGGAATGATGACCAACTTCTTTGCCGGAGGCTGTGCCGGAATCTTCGGAAATGCGATGGGAGGTACCAGAGGTTGCATTATCTCCGGCATCATTCACGGCTTGTTTATCACACTCCTGCCTGCAATCCTGTCACCGATGCTGGCAGATATCGGATTCCTGAATGCGACCTGTACAGATGTGGATACCATCGTATGCGGGCTGCTGTATGGCTGGCTGTTAAAACCGGTTCTCGGCTTGTTTTAGGAGCTTGTATATGTTCTTTAAACGCAAAGAAAAGAAAGAGGAGCCTGTACAGGAAGAGGTGGTACAGGATACTGGTGAGCTGCTGGCAAACGCACAACGAGCTGTTGCAGAGCTTAAGGATAAGAGTGGAGAGGAACGCATTGCGGCATTAAACGAAATAGGAATCCTGTATGCGGAAGCAAAACAGACTGATGAAGCTATCACATATCTGGAAATGAGTCTTTCGGAAAAGAAGGATCTGGGGAAGGGTTATCGTGCACTGCTGAATCTGTATAATACCAAACGAAGAGAGGCCGCAAAGGCAAAGATGATGAACAGATTCAGTATTATCTTCGTAAGATTGATGAAATGATGGCGATTTCCAAGGAAGTCACGAGAGCCAGCTTTTAAAACCGGAAACGGTATAACAAAAACAAGGAGGAGCTTGGAATGTATAAGAATCTGATAGAAATGTTTAGGGAAAATGAAGGAAAGGGAGCTGTGGGAGCCTTCAATCTGCACTGCTTTGAAATGCTGCCGGCAATGATTGCGGCCGCACAGGAATTGGGAACACCCATCATTATTCAGACGTCTCTGGGGACTGCGGAATATATTGGCTTTGAGGCACTGATTGCTGCTGTCAAAGCATTGGCAAAGAAAGCGGATATCAACGTATGTCTGCATATGGATCACTGCAATCCATAGAAGCGTTAAAAAAAGCAATTGATCTGGGATATTCCAGTGTTATGTATGACGGCAGTGATCTGCCGCTGGAGGAGAATATCAAAAACACACAGGAGGTCGTTGCCTACGCCCATGAGCGCAATGTATCTGTGGAAGGGGAAATCGGAAGCATTGGAGGAGCAGAGGATGGTATTGTTGTGGAAAAAAGCGATGCCGCCTACACTAAGCCTGCGGATGCAATCCGTTTTGTAAAGGAAACGAACGTGGATGCTTTGGCAGTCGCAATCGGAACTACTCATGGACAGTATAAATCCAAAGCAAACATAAATTATGAGCTGCTGGAAACCTTACAGGATAAGCTGCCGGATGTCGGACTGGTGCTGCATGGCGGTACCGGTGTCAGTGATGAGGATATGAAGCGATGTGCAAAGGGTATGAAGAAAATCAATGTCGGCACGGAATTAAATAAATCTTATATTGAAGAAGTGAATGCCAGCTTCCCGGATGCAACACCGTTAACATCTTTACGAAAGCTGTTTACACCGGCAAATGATCATATCAAACGTATCATCACAGAAAAATCCACATTGTTTAAAATGTAATCTATTTGCCCACGAAACGATGGGCATTTGTATAACAGAATCAGATAACACCTGATGAAAACAAACAAAGGAGAAGCTGTAAAGTGAAAAAGACACTCGTATTGCTGGCAGGCTATCCGGGTACCGGAAAATCCTATCTGATGCGTCAGATTCAGGAAGCATATCCAACATTCCAAATCCTTTCCCCGGATGCCTATAAAGAAGAAATGTGGGATCGTTACGGTTTTGATACGATGGAGGAAAAAGAAGCCGATATACAAAAGGCTTGGATGGAATATTACAAGGATATGGAGGATATGATGCAGATGGATATATCCATTCTGAGCGATTATCCCTTCAGTGATAAACAAAAAAGCAGACTGGGACAATTGGCAGCCACACACGCCTATCAGATTGTGACCATACGGCTTGTGGCAGATTTAGACATCTTGTATGAACGCCAAAGAGCACGTGATCTGGATGATACACGCCACCCGGGACATATTGCCGGCAGCTTTCACAAGGGAGATATACTTCAGAGCAGGGATGAGCAGCCCTGTATGGTCGGTTATGAGGAATTCATGAACCGGTGTAAGAACCGTGGGTATGGAACCTTTGCATTGGGTACGGTGCTAGAGCTTGATGTTACCGATTTCAGCCGTGCGGATTATCCTGCCCTCATGCAGAACCTGAACAGAATATTACGATAAGTCAGTAACTCAGAAAAGCGGTATTTTACATATAAGCGACTAGCTGCTGCTATATCCTTCTGATATACGAAATTAGATAATAGAAATCAAGCTTAAATTTCAGAAAATAATACTTCATTACCAGCAGATCACTTGTCTGCGACAAAAAGATGGAATCTTCCATTTTTTTGAGAAATATGTATAATATAAATTGGCTATCTTTGAAAGATAGTGTTGTTCTTGCACATACCGTAAATGATTTTAGCTAGTTTAGCGGTACATGCAACCTTGGCGGCTTTTGAATTTAACGGGTTCAATTGCTGCCTTTTCTTTTGATAAAACTGATTGATGGGAACATGTTTTATACTCTTTTCGGTGAAAAAGAAAACTATCAGAATCATATAAAATGGCTGCTGTATTAAAAAATGTTTGATAGACAAGAAAATTGAAAAATGAATGAATTTACGAAGATGACAAACGCTTACTGCCTTGTCATCTTTCTTTAAATAACCATGGACATCATTTTTTGCTTCAAATGCCTTAAACTATAATGTTATATCATATAGAAATGAATGAATCTGGTATCATTTATAATGAGTTGAAGAAAATTGATTTTCTTTCATCTTTTCACAATTCACTGCGTTATACAGAATGAGGAGGGGCGTCATGCAGATGAAAATAAATAAACATGCTGTTTCTAAGGAAGCAGAGCTGGAAACAGCCATACGGGATGCCTATCCGAAGTGTATTCCTACCTATATCATCGAACACTGGATGCGGCACTGTCCAAGGATCTGACACAGGAAACCTTTTACCGGTTTTACAGACATCTGGATCAATATGAGGAACAGGGAAAGCTGCTGAATTTTCTATACCGTATTGCTAGGCATTTGGTGTATGACCATACCCGCTCCAGACGGTATACGGACGAGCTGCAGGAGGAGCAGATGCGCGATGATACGTATAATGGTGAGCGGCTGTTTCAGAAGAAGGAGGAATTTGTAATTCTTCGTTCATGGATAAGCGAGCGGCCTCCGCATTTGCAGGATGTGCTTCTGCTGCGGTATGATGAAGGACTGAAATACCGGGATATCTCACAGGTTACGGGAATTCATGTTTCCACTGTGAAATCGCAGGTAAGGCTGGCACTCCATATATTGAAAAAACGTGCTCAGAAGGAGGGATGGAAGTGAAAAAAGAAAGGATTCGCCTGGAAACGCTGGAAATACCGGACATACCGGAGGACGATATTGTGGAGGTTATCACAAACGTAAAGGAACTGCTACAAAAGCGTGCTGTGAAAAAATATGAAAGCAGTATACTGAAAAGTCTGCGTGAGCTGCTGTATGTACATGGTTGGAAAAGTATTGTATTACAGGGGGGACTGACACTGCTTGTGGCACTAGCTGTATGGCTGTGTCTGCCAAATGGATATAAAATGAATTCTGTAGCCTTTCTTTCACTTGGAAGCTCTCTGTTGTCTGTTGCTGTTACAGTAGAGGTTTTCCGATGTGATATCTATGGTATGAAGGAGCTGGAAATGGCGTCGCCTTATTCGCCGCAGCGTATGCTTATGTGGAAAATGCTTCTGCTGGGGGGGATCTCCTTTCTGGGTATTCTGATTATCGCAGTCAGCATCTCCCTGCAAACGGATATTCATCTGCTTACGCTGCTGTATAGCGGCTGTATTCCGTTTTTGCTGCTGAATGCCTTTACCTTACACCTATATGCCCATGATCAGGTTTTGCAGGTGTTTCTGACGGTATACGGCTTTGCGGCAGGTGGTCTTGTCCTGCTGGAGCTGTTTGGAGTGGGATATTGGATCAGTTTTCTGGAACAATATGGCGGGCAGCTGTTTCTTGCTGTTCTGGTATACAGCGGTTATGTCCTGTGGGATCATTGCAGGAGGAATCTTCATGTGTAGACTGTGTCTGCGTGAGCTGCATAAATTTTTCCACTCCCGGCTGCATTGTGCCCTGCTGTGTGTCCTGCTGCTGTTTCCGCTTCTGCATCTTGCTTTTACGCTGCATGCGCAGACACAGGAGCGCTACGCCTTGCTCAATGATAAGGTATTGAACGCAAAAGAAGCAAAAGCCATAGCGGACGATCTGCGCAGAAGCATGTCCGGGACAGTGCAGAAGAGCTGGATTGCCGATCGAAAGCAGGAGCTGGAAAAGCTTGTCGAGCAGGGAATCCAGAAAGAGGATATTCGCTATCAAACACTGGATCAGGCATACTGGGACGGCTATCGTACCATGGAAATGGTGGATGCCATACGATTGGACCCGCAGACACCTGCTATCGTACGACATGATTTGAACACACACCAATGGCGCTATGTCCATACGAGGCTGGATGAGCCGCATGAAGATATTTGAGGACACTGCCAAGCTGTATGCACTCTTCTGCCTGTTTCTGTTTGGAAGCATGTTTAATCAGGAGGAATCCTGCGATATGCTGGAGCTGTTGAAAAGCTGCCGAAAGGGAGAAGGAAGCTTGCCTGTGCCAAACTGATTGTCTCTTTTTCACTGGCACTCATGCTGGCGGCCGCGCTGTATATCATACTGTCTGTATCAACCTCCATGATCCTGGACTTATCCGGTGGGGATACGACACTCATGATGCTGAGAACACTGCATATCTATACATTTTCACAGATTGATTTGCAGGCGCTTGGATTGTTGCTGCTGAGTGGAATAGCGTGTACTCTGTTTGCTGTCTTCACCTCCGTCATAGTAAAAAAACCGGCAGTTTCGCTGGGACTTGGCATGCTCTTTTTTCTATTGCCGATGCTGATAGCGATGGATGGTCTGCAAACCTCGTGGACATCATTTTTTCCATCCAATTTCCTTTCCTTTCGGGCAATTGATCAGCTTATGACAACGCCATGGCTTGCTGTTTTGGGAAACCTCTATCATCGTCTGCCCCTGTTGTCCGTTGTATGGAGCTTTCTGTGTATCGTGCTGATTCCGGTTATGATTGCAAAACACAGCAGCATCCGTTCATGGTCGATCATGCGCATGATGAGTACATTGGGGAAGAGTACAAAACGGAAACCGAACCATACCGATCATAATATCCGTTCATAGGCTAATCATAGAAGTCTGTACAGCTTCCGCGATGAAGGTGGAGTGAGGGAAAGAACAGAAATGAAGTGATCCGGCAAATGAAACATGCAGAAAATTATATACTTGTATTCAGCAAGAGATAGGAGATTTATATGAATGTAAAACTGGAACAGCTGTCCAAGCACTTTGGAAGCGTCATTGCGGTTCAACATATGAATGCCGTATTAAAGCCGGGAATCACCGGTCTTCTGGGAGCGAATGGCAGCGGAAAAACCACACTGCTGCGCATGATGGTCAACGTACTGCCTCCGGATGAGGGACATATCCTATACGGTGATATTGACATACGGGAAAAACGGGAGGAATATCTTGCCAATATCGGCTATATGCCGCAGCATCTGGGTATGTATCCAACCTTTCGGGTTGAGGAATTCCTTCAGTATATGGGGGCTGTCAAGGGCTTGACGAAGTCCTATACGACGCAGCGTATACAGGAGCTTCTTCCTGCAGTTCACCTGGAGCCACAGCGGAAAAAGAAGATTCGGACGCTTTCCGGCGGCATGCGGCAGCGCTTGGCATTGCACAGGCACTCCTGAACGATCCTGCTGTCCTGATTCTCGATGAACCGACCGCAGGGCTGGATCCAAAGGAACGAAACCAGTTTTCCCAGCTTTTAAGCGAGATGTCCAAGGATAAAATCATTTTACTGTCAACACATATTGTCAGTGATGTGGAAGCCATAGCCGATCAGATTATGATCATGAAAAAGGGGTGTCTGATTGCCCATGATACACCGCAAAAGCTTCTTTCGATGCTGGACGGCAGGGTGAAGGAGCGTCAGGTATCACAAAAAGAGCTGGAGCAGCTGCGTGGGCATGCCGTTATATGCTATCAGCGTGCATCAACACAGGGAACACTTGTCCGCTATCTGGATGAAACAGGCAGGGATGCCTGCAGTGTGGAGCCGACCCTGAACGATTTGTATTTATATCATTTTCAGGAGGAAGAGGCATGAGACTGTATTTGCTGGAATGTAAAAAAATAATGACCTCCCGCTTTCATCTGATTCTTTTACTGCTGTTTATGATGCTTCCAATGGTCATTTTTCAGAATAGAATTACGGATACCGGAGAAAATACGAATCCTTATCGGCATGCGGATGGAAGCAGGATGAGCAAGGAAGAAATTCAGGAGGAAGTGCATCATGAAAAATTAAAATGGACCGGTACCATGGATGCAGCGTGGTGGAACCGTTTGAAGGTGGCAAAAAAAGCGGCAGATAAACGCATAGATACGCATTTTTTTCAACATGGAGAAAATGAATGCACTGTATGGGAAAGACTGGTATGAGGATTATCAAAGCAATAAAAGAGATTACGCCTATGCGGATGATACAAAGGAAGCAAAAAAAGGAAAGCGGATTCTCTATCTGCGCGAGGAGTTTCTACCAAATTATAAAGAGGATATCGCAGATGAGGTGGTCAGCATGCTATATTTGAATTATGGAAAGACTATGCTAGCGGATAAGCCATGGAACAGTGAGGATGGCACCTTTGGGACGATGTACAGCTCATTTAATAATGAAAAGGTCGCAGCCCCGGTATATTCCCTTGATGTGAGCAGGCTGAGCTTCAGCTGCTGAAGGATTACATGAATGAAAAGAAATCCTTTCATTATGGAGACAGCAGAGAATGGTTTTCCTTACTGGAAACCTACTCCACAGTAGGCATCGTGCTTATGGTGTGGGTACTGGTGATATCCAGCAGTGTGATCAACAGGGAGCGTAAACAGAATATGCTGGAGGTGCTCAGCTCCTGCAGCAGAGGCGGCAGCGCTTTATTCTTGTCCAAGCTGGCCGCTGTGATAACCTGTGCACTGATCGGCTTGCTGCTGATGATTCTGCCGGTAACACTGTATGCGTGGCTGTCCGGAAATCTTGGTGATATGGCAGTAAATATAACCGAGGGTCTGCATATGATTTCTGTATTTACCTATCAGGAGGGATTCTTCATATCAATGGAGGTCCTTGTACTGGGAGCTGTGGTCTGTGCAATTCTGGGAACACTTGCCTCCACCTGTCTGAAATCCTCCTATGTATCTCTTGGACTCTGCATGCTGTGTATGCTTGCAGGTACTGCTCTGTCCTCCTACGCATCGTGGATGAAGCTGTTTCCCTTTAAATTTATGGAACTTACATGTGTCGCAGTCAGAGGCTTCACCTGCAATCTGTTTGATCAGGCCTTTTTCCTCTGGAAGCTGCTTCCTCTTGTATGGATTCCCTGCAGTTTTCTGCTTTGCTATGCAACCCTGCGCATCTATCGTTCCCGCTCTTATCACAGAATTTAGAAGCTATAAAGCATGAAAAGGAACATGCTGTCCATGAAAGAGGATGCAAGGCTTAGCTGTAGCTGGAATAAGCTGAAATGAGGATATATATCCTATACGTGATTGATTGCACCCCTGTGGATATGAGGAAGGGGGGACCTTTATTCATAAACAAGGTCAATGGACTTAACTGGTAACAGATATGTTTGCACAGCATAGAGCTAACGTAGTTGTTTGAAAGACAAACTTATATGGAAAACAGTGTACGAACAGGCCGGAATATGATATATTTATAACAAATTCAAAAGCGAGGGATAAGCAATGAAGAAATATATATATTTTCTGATTCCTGTATATGCACTGTACATATTCGGAATGTTTTATGTGATGCTGCCACCATTGAACTGGCATGCACCGGCTTTCTGGAAGTTTCTGGCACTGAGTGCAGGACCGCTTCTGGTGCTGCTGATTGTGTTTTCCTTTACCAAGCGTCAGATCGATTCCTTTCAGAACTGGCGTTCATCCTTTCATAACAAGAATGCCGTTAACCTGACCAGTGAACAGAAGCGCTGGGGAACAATCTGCAAGGCTTCCATTCTGGCACTGATGTTTGTGGTTGTCTTTCCATCCGCAGCTACTCTGGTTACTTCACGCATTTTCCATGCAAAGGCATTCTCACAGAGAATTGAACCAAAGGATGTGGAATTCAGCGAGGTTCCGCAGGTGGATTTCAAAAAGACACCGATTATTGACCGTGACAGCTCCATCCGTCTGGGAGATAAGGTTATGGGAAACATGACCGAATGGGTTTCGCAGTTTGATGTCAGCAATGAGTATACACAGATTTCCTATAAGGACAGTGTGTATCGTGTGACACCGTTAACCTATAACGGATTTATCAAATACTTTAAAAACAAGAGCGGCGGGGTGCCTGCCTATATCACGGTGGACAGCACCAGTGGGAAAACAAAGCTGGTAAAGCTGAAGGATCTCGGAATGGATGGTATGAAGTATGTTCCATCTGCGTATTTCAATGAAAACCTGAGCCGTCATTTGCGTTTCCAGTATCCGACTGAAATTTTCGGAGAGCCATCCTTTGAAATTGATGAGGAAGGAAGACCATGGTACATTTGTACAACCTACACGTATTCCGGCGTTGGAAATAAGAAACGTGTCACCGGAGCTGTGTTTCTGGATCCGATTACCGGTAAGAGTGAGAAATATGACACCAAGCATATTCCATCCTGGGCAGACCGCATTTATCCGGAATCTCTGGTCGTGGAGGAGCTGGATGACAATGGCAGTCTGAAGAAGGGGTTCTGGAACTCCCAGTTTGGACAGACCGGTGTCATTGTAACCTCCGAGGGCTATAACTATCTGGAGAAAAACGGCGATATCTGGCTGTATAGCGGACTGACCTCGGCGAATGCGGATGAATCCAATCTGGGCTTTGTACTGGTAAATCTGCGTACACATGAAGCCATGAAAATCGCTACGGCGGGCGCCAATGAAAAGAGCGCGATGAAGAGTGCGCAGTCTGAGGTGAAAAACTACGGTTATCAGTCCACCTTCCCGTTACTGATCAATATTAAGGGGAATCCGGTATATCTGATGTCGTTAAAGGATAACGGTCTGATTAAGATGTATGCGACGGTTTCTGCTGTGGATTATCAGAAGGTGGCTACTGTATATACGGATGAAGGTCTGGATGCACTGTTTAAAAAGACACTGAATCTTTTAGGAAGCGGCAGTGAGGACAGTATCAGTAAGGAGTCCTTAAAAACAGAAGATATCACGGTTGCCGGAGTGGAAAAAATCAACATGGACGGTAATACGATTTACTATATTCAATCGGAAAAGGGCGATATCTACAAAATCAGCTTTACGACGAAATATGAAAACCAGCTTGTCTTCTTAAAAAGCGGCGATAAGCTGAGCATATCCTATATCGATGCCGAGGGCATTAAGACGATTAAGGAATTGAAATAATAAGAAAGCCTCCACTCATGGAAATGTATCTTTACCTCCGTGAATGCGAGGCTTTTATGTTTGCATCTTTATTTTTTATATACGGACTAAAAGAGATGCGATACGGTATGTAAAATCGGTTTAAATATAGGAAAAAGGTTTCCAATCCGTGCTATTTACTCGCTTTTCCTGTATAATATTGCCATACGAATAAAAGGAGAAATGCATGGAACAAATAAAAGAAACAAGCCTGAAGTTTTCAGAATCACCGCTGTGTCCGATTGCGGCTGATGTCATCAGTGATGGAGAAAGTATTTATTTTTATATGTATGATCTGGATTTTGAAAATGAACGGCTGATTGCCCGCTCTGCCTGCTGGGTGAAAAATCTGGTGGAGGCACCTCTTACCTTTCAGAAAGATAAAATCGAAGAGGATCATCAGCCGGTACTGCCAAGTATGTTTGTGGATGAGGATATGGATATAAAGCCGTGGAATGAGGCTGAGCTGGAAATTGTCTGGAGTAAGGAAGGACATATCGCCGGTTTACTGCATAACGATGAAATCGTCTGCGTCATACCATCCTGGGCAGACGGTCATAACTTTCCCGGCTATGCGCTGTATGCGAAGGAAAACAATATGGTTGCGTGGAAGCTGAAGGATGCCAGTCCCATGGTGGAACGGATACTGGAAGGGAAGGCTTTCTGGAAACAGGAATTTAATGAGGTGTGGAAAACCTATAACACTCCTTATTTCTCACAGCTCAGTGATTTGTTCGGGGCTGCTACCAACTGCTATGACTTAAACAAGGACCGTTTTCCAAGCAGACTGCTGTTAACCTTTGAAAAGGATGGGATGTCGTATGCCTTTACCATTGGTGCCGGTATGTTTTCCATGCCGAATGCAGACCGTTATTATGCGGAGTATGAAGACTACGCCCGATGTGAATACGCAGTTCAATACCCGAGCAGTTTGTTGAGCAGGGAAGAGGAAATGGAGCTGTTCTCCTCGATTGCCGGCCTGTGTTCACTTCCATGGCATGCGATTGACTGTGTCGGACATGGGCATACACTGGATATCCCAATCAAAGATAAGTATGGCTGTGTGCTGATCGATGATGAAAAAAGCGGGGATCCGTTACCTCTGCATTTAAAAAAGGAAGGCGTACATGTATACTGGATTCGCAGTGTGGAGGATGAGGTTTTTGCACAGCTCAAGGATGAGGAAAAGAAAGAGCAGCTGCTGGAGCAGCTCTGCCTGCATACCGAATTGCTGTAAGGTACAGTACGAAAACATCTATATACGTATACGGGAGAAAGGCAAAAAGAACAGAACCATATGTGAGCGCTCTGTTCTTTTTATCTGGAATCCTCTGTATTTTCCTGCATCTATTCTTTCCTTAACAAGGCGATTTCCTCTTTCAGTAGCTGCTGTACACTGTCAAATGATAAGATGGAAGACTGTGCCATATCCTCTAACATATCTTTTATGTGCGTCTGCATGATTCCCTTGGAAAGCCCCTGAGCGTTCAGCTCTACATGATCAAACCAGGGAATGTCATGTAGCTGCATCTGCCGCTGCTTCTGTAGATTGTCCATTGATTTCAACTGCTCGATATATTCCTTTACATAGCGAAGAGTGGCTGCTTCATCATGCAGTGCCGCACTGTAGATATACAGCTGAGACATTACCGAGAGAGGGAGCTGAAACAGGTGGCTTAAGCCTTCCATCAGCTGCAGATAGCTTCTTAACATATCCATACGGTTGTTGCGCTTTGCCAGATTACACATATTTAACAGGATCATGCCTATCTGATGATAGTGGGAAAACAGCTGAGCCTGCAGCATATGCATAGCCTCGTCTTCATCCTTGATCTGCATGGCAAGCGTACCTTCCAGAGAAGAGGTATCCGCAAGTCTGGGCAGTTTCTGCAGCAGCTGCAGACCTTCCTCATAG
>ENA-OQCK01000971-OQCK01000971.1-human-gut-metagenome-genome-assembly--contig:-NODE-971-length-12359-cov-2.569980_pt1 | contig 12359 bp, 18 predicted proteins | sample MGYA00242498_ERZ504578 | MGnify/ENA primary metagenome ERZ504578 (study PRJEB26092, sample SAMD00036229) | human gut metagenome | host: Homo sapiens | study: EMG produced TPA metagenomics assembly of... | reverse complement strand
TATTCCTTTATCTGGAATACCACCGGATTTCCCACGCTGTTTCCACGAAGGCGCTCAAAAGAAGCAGGCGCCACTTGCTGCCAGAAGGTCGTTGAGCTCCCTCAGGATGGTGCAGTTCATAACCCCTTCCCAGATGGATTCAGACTCCAGTCCTTCCTTCTGCCACAGGGAAATATAGCTTCCCAGGCCGTGTTCGTCCAGCTTGCTGAAATACTTGTAATAGATATCCTTTACCTGGCTGGGGCCAATCATGTCGTTTGGCACAAATGATTCGTACAGCCGCCTGACGATGTCCAGGCTTCCTCCTCCTGCTTTTCGGACAGGGCCATGGAAAATTCCAGAAGGAGATCTGCCGGCGGCCGGAAAACAGCTGTTTCCATATTGCGGGTCAGTATGAATCCGTAGTCGTGGAAAAATGCCTCCTTCAGATGTTCGCTGGCTTCCTGGTAAGATATGTGTGCGCGGTCCATTCCGCTTACAACCGGGCCAAGGGAAATGAAAAATGGGCATACCTTAATAAGCTTTTGGGCCAGAAGCCCGGCGCAGTCGTACAGTGTCTTGTCCGCGGGACGCTCCGGGGAGTGGAGGAAAACAATAATACGGTGGTCCCCCCTCAGCACATAGGCCTGGGATATGTCCATGGATGTGAGATACTCCATAAAATAATCCCTGATTCCGTCCATCTGTTCCTCCGGCAGTGCGGATAAGGGAGTGACACAGTCAATGATAATGCAGCAGAAGCAGGTGGTATGGTGATAGAAAGCCCCAGGTCCGCCGCCAGCTGTCCTGCCTTTATAAGACTTTCCTCCTCTGGCTGGGACAGCAGGAGGCTCAGATGGCCCAGCTGTTCCTTTTCCTGAAGCCTTGCTGCTGCCTGGCTTATTTTCTCGTTCCTGCTGCTGTCCACGGCCTCCTTTACGGCTGAGGCCAGTTCCTCCATGTCAAGGGGTTTTTCCACATATCCCAAAGCCTTCAGTTTGATAGCGGCTTTCAGGTATTCCTTGTCGGAATAAGCGCTCATAAAGATGATACTGGTCCCGGGCAGCTCCTTTAAAATCCGCTCCGCCATCTGGACCCCGTTCATCCTGGGCATCCGGACGTCTGTGAGCACAATATCCGGGCGCTCCTCAAGGGCGGTTTTAAGGCCGTGTATGCCGTCGTCCTCTAACAGTACCTGGCTGATGCCAAGCTCTCCAGGCCCAAGCTGTCCCGGATTCCCTCACGGGTCAGTTTTTCATCATCAACAATCAGAAGTTTCATCTATCATCATCCATCCTTTTCTAAAAGGCAGTGATTTGTATACAATAATCAATACCGATACAACTATTGTATCAAGAAATCATAAATTTGCAACGGAAATGGACAAAATACGACATTAGGTATATACTGGGAAAAAACAGCAGGAAGGCGGGAACCGCAGGGTGAAAGGGAAAAATTGGGCTTGGATAGCAGGGGCGGCCATGATGGCAGGAGTGTTGTTCCTGTTTTCCTGCCAGGACAGTCAGTTTAACAGGGGAAAATACGCTATCATCATGAAATCCAAGAACAACTGGTACAATGAACTGGCCAGCGAGGGCTTTAAACAGGCGGTGGAGGATGCAGGCAAGAACTGTATTGTCCTGTATCCCGACCATCCCTCTGCACAGGAGCAGATACATCTGATACAGAACCTTACCGACGAAAAGGTGGAGGCCATAGCGGTGGCTGCCAACGATGAATATGCCTGACTCCGGTTCTGACCCAGGCCAGGGAAAAGGGAATCTCCGTCATCACGCTGGATGCGGATGTGGAGGCGGGAAGCCGCAGTATTTACATAAGCCCGGTGGATGCCAGAGAGCTGGGGAAAGAACTGGTCAGGGAGGTGGACCGTATATGCGGCCACAGCGGCCAGTGGGGTATCCTGTCGGCGGGAAGCGTTCCGCCAATCAGAACGAGTGGATATATATGATGAAGCAGGAGCTCCAGAATCTTGAGTACTGCGGCCTGCGTCTGGTGGACATTGCTTACGGGGAAGGGGAATATGAAAAGGCGGCCGAAAAGGCGGAGCTGATGCTGGAGACGTATCCTGACCTGAAGGTAATGTGCTGCCTGTCCACGGAAGGAATCAAGGCGGCGGCTGATGTGGTGAAGGCGCGGGGGCAGGCGTCTGAGGTAAAGGTCATCGGCCTGGGACTTCCGGACCAGATGGAGGAATATGTGGGCAGCGATCCTGAGGACGTGTGTCCGGTGCTGTACATATGGAGTCCCATGGACCTGGGACGGGTGGCAGGGTATGTGTGCCTGGAGCTGTCTGAGGGCTCCATTGAGGACAGGGCGGACCAGGAACTGCTGCTGGGAGGCAGGATATACCCCGTGGACTACGGTCAGGACGGCGGGCTGGAGGTCATAGCCGGCGAGCCCATAAGGGTGGATGCGGAAAATATTGGTTACTGGAAGGACCAGATTTAGAAGATATAAGTATAATATTTGAAAATATTCCATGAGATAGAAAAATATTACCATGGAAATCCCTTACCTGAACGTGGTATTATAAAAATGTCGGAAGACAAACAAAAGATAACGTTAGAGGGCATTGTCAGATGCGGACTTACCAGTAAGTACCATCCCCCAAGTATCTGACAGTGATACTAAAAAAATACCATACGGAGGTGAACAACATGAAACGTATCCTTGTTAAGTTTGACCAGGCAGACCAGATTATTAATTTTGTAAGAATCATGAACCGTTTTGAGTGTGATGCAGATGTGAAATGCGGCAGCCGTATGGTTGATGCAAAGTCTATTGTAGGTGTATTATCACTGGCAAAGTCCAAAACCGTAGAGCTGATTCTTCACACAGATGACTGCGACCAGCTGATGGAGAAATCGCTCCGTTTGCAGCATAGTCAGACAACAGATACACTTTCCTTGATTTCTACATGAATCATGAACGGGACAGCAGCGGGTGTGCTGTGGCCCGGTTCTTTTTTGTGACACGGCTGTAAAGGAGATGGGGCAGGGGGCAGGGGTGATTGTGATGCCCTACGGCGGCACCACTTTGCCGGTTTTGGCCGGGAAGTAAACGGACAGGAGCGCGAACAGGCGGGGAAGGGATAAGCTTTTGTCCCCTGTTACCATTATATTTACTTGGACATTTGCGAAAATGAAATATGTTGGGGTGTGCCGGATTAAACAGGGGAAGAGGACGGAGTATGAGTTATCACAGGCAGAAATAGAGGACATCAAACAGTATATACCCAGGCATTAAGGGAAGGAGCGGCTTCTGGGGTATGTGAAGGGTCCGGGGCCGTGTCTGCCGTGCTGGTGCTCCAGACCATTGCGGAAAATCTGGGAAGTATGCTGACGCCCTACACAGCGGTATCCCTGGGAATGCTGGGGAGCTGCCTGGCCGTAGCGGGCCGTGAGGAAAAGGATGCCGGAAAAGGAGAAAAACGGCGGGGAACAGGGGGCCATGGTCAGCGGAGTTCCCGGATTTTCCGGGGATTACAGTGCGCTGATTGTGGGGACGAATCTGGCAGTGCTTCTTGTGCCGGCTTTGTGGGTTTTCCCCTTTAAAAAAAGGATTCCCGATGCTATACTTAAGTCAGAGCATGTTACGGATTGCGCCGGGCTGGCGGATTGTACCGGGCTGGCGGATTGTACCGGTCCGATGGATTGTACCGGTCCGGCGGAACGTACCGGACGGAAAGGAGAGGCATTATGGCTGTGATTGGAGGAATCATGGTGCCCCATCCGCCTCTGATTGTGCCGGAGGTGGGCAGAGGGCAGGAGATTCTCATTAAGGATACCATTAAAGCATACCAGGAGCAGCCGGGATGGCAGCGCAGCTGAAGCCGGATACCATTGTGGTGATTTCTCCGCATGCGGTGATGTACGCGGACTATTTCCATGTATCGCCGGGAAAGAAAGCCAGGGGAGACTTTGGCCAGTTCATGGCCCCGCAGGCAGGGGAAGAAGCCGTATATGACGAAGCTTTCGTAAGGGAACTGGACAAACTCTGCGGGGAGGATGATTTTCCCATGGGTACAGAGGGAGAGAGGGAAAAAGAGCTGGACCATGGAACGCTGGTCCCGCTGCATTTTATCCATCAGCATTACAGGGATTACAAGCTGGTGCGAATCGGCGGATCCGGACTGTCCTTTGCCCACCATTACCGGGCAGGCCGGTACATTGCCATAGCAGCAGAAAATCTGGGACGCAGGGTATTCATTGTGGCCAGCGGGGATTTGTCCCATAAACTGAGAGGGGACGGGCCTTATGGCTACAGCGTCCAGGGGCCGGAGTATGATGAGCGGATAATGGACGTTATGGGAAAGGCGGAGTTTGGGGAGCTGCTGGCATTTTCAGAAAGTTTCTGCGAAAAGGCGGGGGAATGCGGCCACCGCAGCTTTACCATGATGCGGGAGCCATGGATGGAAAGGCAGTCATGCCCAGGCGTCTGACCCATGAGGGCCCCTTTGGGGTGGGCTATGGGATTTGCACGTTCGGGTGACCGGGGATGACGATGGGCGCAGATTCCTGGAAACATATGAAAGCTGCCGGAAGGAAGCCTGTAAAAAACGGCGGATGGAAGAGGATGCTTATGTGTCTCTTGCCCGCAGGTCGCTGGAGTATTATGTGCGCGAGGGAAGAATGATTCCTTTTGGCAGAGCGGAGGAAGAAATGCCGGAAGAAATGCTTCAGACAAGGGCGGGAGTTTTTGTATCCATCCACAGGGGCGGCGCTTTGCGGGGGTGCATCGGGACCATATCGCCGGTGTGCCGGAATGTTGCGGAGGAAATCATACAGAACGCGGTGAGTGCAGGCATCCATGATCCAGGTTTCCGTCAGTCCGGGAGGAGGAGCTGCCTTTACTTGAATACAGCGTGGATGTGCTGGGCGGGACAGAGCGGATTCAGAGTGAGGACCAGCTGGACCCGCTGCGCTACGGTGTCATTGTCACCAGGGGCAGGAAGCGGGGACTGCTGCTTCCCAATCTGGAGGGAGTGGACACGGTGGAGGAACAATTGTCCATTGCCAGGCAAAAGGCGGGGATACGTGAGGATGAGACGGATGTGGAGCTGGAACGTTTTGAGGTCATCCGCCATGGGGTAAAGTCATGAGAGCTGTGTGCGGGGGATGCATGAACCGGTGCGTCCTGGAAGAAGGTCAGACCGGCTTGTGCCGGGCCAGGAAGAATACAGGCGGCGCGGTGGTTCCTGTTAACTACGGAAAATCACGTCCATGGCCCTGGATCCCATAGAGAAAAAGCCGCTCAGACGGTTCCTGCCCGGCTCTGTAATATTGTCCGTGGGAAGCTTTGGGTGCAATCTGAGATGCCCCTTCTGCCAGAATCATGAGATATCCATGGCAGGGGAGGGAGATTCCCGTGCAGTGCCGTAAGTCCTGAGAAGCTGGCCAAAAAGGCAGCAGAGCTCAGAATAAAGGGAAATGTTGGAGTTGCCTATACCTATAACGAGCCCCTGGTGGTTGGGAGTATGTCAGGGATACAGGCGCCTTGTGAGAATAGCAGGTATGAAAAATGTAATCGTCACCAACGGAAGCGTATCTGACCAGGCGCTGGATGATATCCTGCCTGTGGCGGACGCCATGAACATTGATTTAAAGGGATTTACAGAGCAATATTACAGGAAGCTGGGCGGTGACCTTGAGACTGTAAAGCATTTTATCACACGCTCCAGCCGCCAATGCCATGTGGAACTGACCACTCTTATCATACCCGGGGAAAATGACTCGGATGAGGAGATGAGGGAGATGGCGGGCTGGATATCATCCCTGAGCCCGGAGATTCCTCTTCACGTATCCAGGTTTTTTCCGCGCTGGAGGATGGATGACAGACCCGCAACAGATGTGGCCAGAGTATATGAGCTGGTTCAGATTGCCAGGGAGTATTTAAAATATGTGTGGACCGGTAACTGCTGAGCGGAAGCCGCCATGCGTGTAATCTTTTCAAACCATGCAAAGTTTGTACGGGTGCCTCAGCCCGCTTCGCTGTCCCTTTATTTTAACAGCGGTACCAGGGGACAGGAAGGGGCAGTCACCATGGTGATTTTTAAGTTAAACAGGTCTGTGTGAGTGACAGGAAATAAATTTAATTGCCGGACATCGCAATTCGCAAATGGCGGGCAGGAAATGGAGGTGCAGGATGGATTTCAGATACGAGACAGTAATTCCCAATGACGATCTGCCCTTTCGGATGTTCATATTCGAGGGAAGGGATGGAAATTACCGGGTCAGCAAGCATTGGCACCAGTCTGTGGAACTGTTTCTTGTGTTGGAGGGAACGCTGGATTTCTTCATCAATTCCAGGCAGTATACATTGAAGCACAATGATTTTGTCATTGTGAATCCCAATGAAATCCATTCCATTGAATGCCCTGACCCCAATATTACCATTGTGCTCCAGATTCCAATGAAATCCTTTGAGGGGTATATGAGTGATGAGTCCTGCATCACCTTTGCGGACAGGGAAGAAAGTCAAAAGGCCAGGCTGGTGTCCCTGGTCACTGCCATGTACCGGACGTATGAGCAAAGGGAATTCGGCTACCGCCTGAAGGTAAAGAGCCAGTTCATGGAGTTCCTCTATCTGATTGTGACAGAGTTTAGGATTGAGCAGATCGATAAGGTCCAGGTACAGCAAAAACGCCATTTGGATAAGCTGTCCCAGGTGACACAATATATGAAGGAGAACTATGACAAGGAACTGACTCTGGAAATGGTTGCGTCCAGGTTTGGCTTTACACCCTCCTATCTCTCCCATATGTTCAGGAATATGCTCAGGTGGGATACCGCACATACCTGATGGATTTGAGGGTAAAGTATGCCATGCGGGAATTGCTGAATTCGGACCGTTATGTGGGGGACATTGCTCTGGATCATGGATTTGCTGATGCAAGGGCATTTGCCAAGGCATTCAAAAAGCGGTATGGCTGCCTGCCCAGCCAGTACCGGAAGCAGATGAATCAAAAACAGATGATCCGCAAGTCATCGTCAGATGAGTGAAGATCGCAAAAAAGTGCTGTTAGTTCGTAAAATAACAGCACGTTTTTTTCTTGTTTATATTATAATGGTTACCAGAGAAAACAGGCTGGTGCGGATGGAAAAACGTACGGCCCGATATAAGGAGGTATGAACATGGGGATGACAGTCAGGAAGGTGGCGGATCCGGCGTTTAAAGCCTATGGAAGGGTCATCACAGGTTATGATTTCAGCGGTCTTTTAATGGCAATGGAGCATACGCCCCTGCCGGAGGATGTTATTTATATTCCCTCGCTGCCTGAGATGGAGGCCCTGTCTGATGCAAAGGAGCTGGAACGCGGGATCTACGGCCAGATGCCGATTCAGATAGGATGCTGCAACGGACACAACAAGAAACTGAATGCAGTGGAATATCACCGGGATTCAGAGGTAGACATTGCTGTGGACGACCTGATACTGATATTGGGAAAACAGCAGGATATTGAGGAAGACCATACATACGATACATCCAGGATGGAGGCATTTCTGGTTCCTGCGGGAACCGCGGTGGAGGTATATGCCACAACCCTGCACTATGCGCCCTGCCATGTGAAGGATGAGGCTTCAGATGTGTCATCGTTCTTCCAAAGGGCACCAATCTGGATATGGAGCCAGTGGATGTGAAGGACCCGGAGGACAGGCTTTTGTTTGCCAGAAACAAGTGGCTCATAGGCCATGCCGAGGCGGACTGCCGGAAGGGGCGTTTATCGGCCTTAAAGGAGAGAATCTGAGCGTCTGATTCAGAACATGAAAACTCAGATGCGGACAAATAAATTTAATCATGTATGAGGAGGAAATTACAATGAACAATACACCAGAAGTAAAAATCGGAATCGTGGCAGTGAGCAGGGACTGTTTCCCGGAGTCTCTTTCTGTCAACAGAAGAAAAGCATTAGTGGAAGCCTACAAGGCTAAATATGACGCTTCAGAAATTTACGAATGTCCTGTATGCATCGTGGAGAGCGAGATACATATGGTTCAGGCATTGGAGGACATCAGGAAAGCAGGCTGCAACGCCCTGTGCGTATACCTGGGCAACTTTGGTCCTGAGATATCAGAGACCCTGCTGGCAAAGCATTTTGACGGACCTAAAATGTTCGTGGCAGCAGCCGAGGAGTCCGGGGATAATCTGTGCCAGGGACGCGGCGACGCATACTGCGGTATGCTCAATGCCAGCTATAACCTGGCGCTGCGTAACATCAAGGCATATATTCCGGAGTATCCGGTAGGGGATGCTGAGGATTGCGCGGACATGATTCACGAGTTTGTACCCATTGCCCGCGCGGTGGCGGCGTTAAGCAGTTAAAATCATCAGCTTCGGACCAAGACCTCTCAACTTCCTGGCCTGCAACGCGCCTATCAAGCAGCTGTACAACCTGGGCGTGGAGATTGAGGAAAATTCCGAGCTGGATTTGTTCGAGGCATTCAACAAGCATGCGGGGGATGAGAGGATTCCAGGCATTGTGAAGGAGATGGAGGAAGAACTGGGAGCAGGCAACAAGAAGCCGGAGATTCTCTCCAAGCTGGCCCAGTATGAGCTGACCTTAAAGGATTGGGTGCAGGAGCACAAGGGCTACCGCAAATATGTGGCCATTGCCGGAAAATGCTGGCCCGCATTCCAGACACAGTTTGGTTTTGTGCCATGCTATGTGAACAGCCGACTGACAGCCCAGGGTATCCCAGTGTCCTGTGAGGTTGATATCTACGGAGCGCTCAGCGAGTACATCGGTACGGTCATCAGCCAGGATACGGTTACTCTTCTGGACATCAACAACACCGTGCCGAAGGATATGTATGAAGCTGATATCAAGGGAAAATTTGATTATACCCTTAAGGATACATTTATGGGCTTCCACTGCGGCAACACCGCGTCCGGCAAGCTGTCCTTCTGCGAGATGAAGTATCAGATGATTATGGCCAGGGCCCTTCCAATCGAAGTGACCCAGGGAACATTGGAGGGCGACATTAAACCAGGCAGCATTACCTTCTACCGTCTCCAGAGCACGGCGGACAACAAACTGAGGGCTTATATTGCGCAGGGAGAGGTACTTCCGGTTGCCACACGTTCCTTCGGATCCATCGGCGTGTTCGCCATCCCGGAGATGGGACGGTTCTACCGCCACGTACTCATTGAGAAAAACTTCCCTCATCACGGAGCCGTGGCCTTTGGAAATTACGGCAAGGCATTGTTTGAGGTATTCAAGTACATTGGCGTGGATGTGGAGGAAATCGGCTACAACCAGCCAAAGAGCGTAAGATACAGGACAGAGAATCCATTTGCATAAAAACGCGGGGAGGGAAAAATATGCTTTATATAGGAGTGGACCTAGGAACCTCAGCGGTAAAATTGTTATTAATGGATGGAAGCGGACGAATTCACAAGGTGGTTTCACGGGAGTATCCACTGTATTTCCCCCATCCCGGATGGTCGGAGCAGAACCCGGAGGACTGGTTTACGGCTCCATGGACGGCATGAAGGAGCTGACCTCGGAGTGTGACAAATCACAGGTGGCAGGCATCAGCTTCGGAGGCCAGATGCACGGTCTGGTGACACTGGATCAGGCGGATGAGGTCATCCGCCCGGCCATCCTCTGGAATGACGGACGGTCCGAGAAGGAGACAGATTACCTGAACCAGACCATTGGCAAGGAAAAGCTGTCCGCTTACACGGCCAACATTGCCTTCACCGGCTTCACGGCCCTAAGATTCTATGGATGAAGCGAAATGAACCGGAGAACTTTGCGCGCATATGCAGGATCATGCTGCCAAAGGATTATCTGGCTTACAGGCTGTCAGGCAGCTTCTGTACGGATTATTCCGATGCATCCGGCATGCTGCTTCTGGATGTGGCCCATAAGTGCTGGTCCGAGGAAATGATGGAGCTGTGCGGCATTACCAGAAACAGCTCCCGGATCTGTATGAGAGCTATGAGGTAGTGGGAAATCTGAAGGAGGAACTGGCTAAGGAGCTGGGATTTTCACAGGATGTAAAAATCATTGCCGGCGCAGGGGACAATGCCGCTGCCGCCGTTGGAACAGGAACCGTTGGCGAGGGATGCTGCAACATTTCCCTGGGTACCAGCGGAACCATCTTTATTTCCAGTGAGAGCTTTAAGGTGGACTGCAACAATGCCCTTCATTCCTTTGACCATGCGGACGGACATTTCCATCTCATGGGATGTATGCTCAGCGCTGCTTCCTGCAACAAGTGGTGGATGGAGGAAATCCTTAAGACCAAGGAGTTTTCCAGGGAACAGGAGGGAATCGTTAAGCTGGGTGAGAACCATGTGTTCTATCTGCCTATCTCATGGGAGAGCGTTCTCCCCACAACGACCCAAGGGCCAGGGCATGTTTCATCGGCATGACCATGGATACCAGCAGGGAGGAGATGACCCAGGCCGTGCTGGAAGGCGTGGTATACGGACTCAGGGATTCGCTGGAGGTGGCCAGAAGCTTGGGCATCCGCATTGACCGCACTAAAATCTGCGGCGGCGGCGCAAAGAGCCCGCTGTGGAAGAAGATGGTGGCCAACATCATGAATGTAAAGGTGGATGTGGTTGAAAATGAGGAAGGCCCTGCCCTGGGAGGCGCCATACTGGCGGCCGTGGGCTGCAAAGAGTACCCGGATGTGAAAACTGCTGCTGACAGCATCGTGAAAGTGACGGAAACCATTGAACCTGATGGGGAACTGACGGAGAAATATGAAAAACAGTACAGCAAGTTCAGGCAGATGTATCCTGCGCTTAAGGCTGTATTCCAGAATTTAGGAGAATAGTGCGAACTGGGAGCCGGGTGCTCCAGGTTCCGGTGTATCATGATTGGATGCACCGGAACGCTGGAAACCAGGCTCCCTTTTTCGCAGCCAGGGCGGGCTTCTCATCCGCCTGCGTTCCCGGCTCTCACCCGCTGCTTATTCGGGGGCCGCTGTCTCATGCCTGCCAGAGGAAGAGGAAAAATGAGGATAAGGGCTTTTCAGTGGAAAATGTCAAAGAACTTGCATTGACGGCTTGGAACGTGCTAATATTTATAATATGGATCAATCATACTCTGAGAGAACAGGAGAGGTAAGATGACAAGGGACAGGATTTATGAGTACTTCATCGAAAAGGATAATAACTGTGCGGAAGCCATGCTGCGGGCACTGAATGATGAATACTGCCTGGGTATACCGGATGATTCGGTAAAGCTGGTGGGCGGATTCGGAGGGGGAATGGGATGCGGGAAGGCATGCGGCGCGCTGTGCGGAGGATGTTCCGCCATCAGCTACCGGCTCATTCATGAGAGGGCTCATGCCACCCCGGAGCTTAAACCGGCTGTGGCCGCATTTGCGGAGGAATTTGTGGAGCGTTTTGGTTCGGATGCCTGCTGTGAGCTGGTTAAGACCTATAAAAAAGAAGATACCCGCTGTCTCGACATGATTTGTATGGCTGCGGACATTGCGGATGCATGTTTTGAGAGAATTATATCAGAAGAAAGGGAACAGAGCAAATGAGAATATTGATTGTTGGCGGTGTGGCAGGCGGCGCGTCTGTGGCGGCCAGGGCCAGGAGACTGGATGCCCGGTCTGAAATTATCATGTTTGAGAGAGGTCATCATGTGTCATTTTCCAACTGCGCCCTCCCCTACTACCTCAGCGGCACGGTAAAGAACAGCGATGCCTGGTTATGATGAGTCCGGAGAAGTTTAAGAAGCAGTATGACATAGAGGCGAGAACGGACAGCGAGGTGCTGTCAGTGGACAGGGAGAAGAAAACCATCCGGGTAAAAAACGGGTGTACCGGGGATGTCTATGAGGAGCGGTATGATGTTTTGGTCCTCTCTCCGGGGGCGAGTCCCATCCGGCCAAAGAGCATAGAGGGCGTGGACAGGCCAATGTATTCACTGTAAGGAATGTGACGGATATTGTGAACCTGAAGAAATTTGTCACCGACTGCCAGATCCGGGATGTGGCTGTGGTGGAGGAGGATTCATCGGCATTGAAGTGGCGAGAATCTGAATATGGACGGAAGGCATGTATCTGTCATTGAGGCCCAGGACCAGATTATGGCGCCTTTTGATTATGATATGGTTCAGATGCTCCAGAAGGAGCTGCTGGACCATGGAGTGGATGTAATTGTAAATGACGGTGTCAGCGCCATCGGGGAAGACAGCATTACCCTGGCTTCGGGTAAGGCTGTCAGGGCAGGGATGACTGTGCTGGCCATCGGTGTTGCGCCTGAGACCGGACTTGCTAAGGATATGGGGCTGGAGCTGGGAGAGACTGGGGCCATTAAGGTGATCATAATTACAGGACCAGTGACCCTGACATCTATGCGGTGGGAGACGCCATCCAGGTGTTTAACCGG
>ENA-OQCK01000970-OQCK01000970.1-human-gut-metagenome-genome-assembly--contig:-NODE-970-length-12364-cov-2.968293_pt1 | contig 12364 bp, 17 predicted proteins | sample MGYA00242498_ERZ504578 | MGnify/ENA primary metagenome ERZ504578 (study PRJEB26092, sample SAMD00036229) | human gut metagenome | host: Homo sapiens | study: EMG produced TPA metagenomics assembly of... | reverse complement strand
TGTTTGTTCTTGTGGGGATGATACGGGACTTACTCAACAAGTGTTGGTGAAAGCGTTGAATGATAAGGGGTTGCTGTGTCATGCCGGTTTTTCTGTTACTATGCCCAATAATTATGTGTTGCTTCCCGGTTTTGATGTGGATACTAAGGAGTTGGAGAGGATTAAGTTGGCAAATGCAGTTCCACGGCTTACTGAAATAAATGCATTGATAAGCAGGAGAGAGAAGATTTTTTCTTGTCACGAAGGAAGCCTGCCTTTTCTAAAAACGAGAATTATAAATCCTTTGTTTAATCGTTTTCAAATGTCTCCTAAACATTTTTATGCAACAGATAGTTGTATCTCATGTAAGCGTTGCGAGAAGGTTTGTCCGGTAGATAATGTGAAACTTCGGGAGGGAAGACCTGTTTGGGGAAAGAATTGCACCTCTTGCTTGGCGTGTTATCACGTTTGCCTCAGCAAGCGGTGCAATATGGGAAAAGAACGAGAAACAAAGGGCAATATTTTAACCCTGATAAATCTATTCGTCTTTGATTTTAATGCAACAGTTTGACAAGTCCTCGATGATAGCCAGGCTTTCTACTCTAACGCCTTGTTCTTCCAGTACTTTACGGCCGTTTTGAAAGGCTTTTTCGATAATAAAGCCCATTCCTACTAGATTTGCTCCGGATTGTTTGATGAGGTCGAGAATACCCAATGCGGCGTTCCCGTATGCGAGGAAGTCATCTACGAAGAGAACATTGTCATCGGGAGTGAGAAAATCAGAACTGATAACGACTTCATAATCACGGTCTTTAGTGAATGAATGTACAATTGTGCTTAATGCATTCTGGATTGTTTTGGGTGATTTCTTCTTGGCAAACACGACTGGCAAGTCCATTAGATAACCTGTCATAATAGCCGGGGCGATACCGCTGGCTTCAATTGTCATGATTTTATTTACGTTTGTAGCTGCAAACGGCGGACAAACTCAACCCCGATTGATTTCATCAGGACGGGTCCATTTGATGATTGATGAAACCGTCTACTTTAAGGATACCTCCTTCGTAGCATTTTCCGTCTTGCAGGATTCTTTTTTTAAGTAATTGCATACTATATATGATGTTAATTAATAATGTGCTAATATTCCATTCCGCATGATAAAGAAAGCGGTAGTGGTATATTAGCACATATACAGTTTAAATAGTTACTTATTGTCTCTTAAGTCTTTCACCCGGACGGCTTTTCCTTCACTTTGCGGAAGGGAGCCCTTTTTCACTAGTTTCACTTTGGGCGTCACTAGTATTTCGTCTTTCAACTGACGGGTAATATCCTTGCGGATTTTTTCCAGTTCTATATAGTTATCTGTCGAAAGATCACTTAGTTCAACTTCGACAATCATTCATCCTGATTGTTTACGGTTTCGAGCGTAATCAGATAATTGCTACCTAATTCGGGGAACCGTACCAGAATTTTCTCGACTTGCATCGGGAAGATATTAACTCCCTTAATGATAAACATATCGTCACTACGTCCTTTGATACGGTCGATACGAATGTGTGTACGGCCGCACGGACACTTGCCGGGAAGAATCCGCGTTAAATCCCGTGTGCGATAGCGAATTAACGGCATCATCTCACGATCAAGGGTTGTAAGTACCAGTTCGCCGATTTCTCCTTCAGGGACAGGCTCGCAGGTTTCGGGGTCAATGATTTCTACCAGGTAGCAATCTTCCCAAAAGTGCATACCGTTTTGTTCCTGGCATTCGAAAGCGACACCGGGACCGTTCATCTCTGTCATGCCGAAACTGTTGTATGCTTTCACACCTAACATTCGTTCTATTTTACGACGCTGTTCATCAGTGTGGGGTTCGGCGCCGATAACGAGTGTTTTCAATGTTGTTCCCTTGGGGTCGAGTCCTTCTTCTTGAAAGACTTCAGCCAGGCGGATTGCATAGCTGGGGATTGCATGCAGGGCAGTAGTCTTGAAGTCGTTGATGAACTTGATCTGGCGTTTGCTATTTCCGGCTGCCGCAGGGACTGTTAGACATCCGAGTCGTTCGGCGCCATATTGGAAACCTAGTCCGCCTGTGAACATACCATATCCTGAACTGTTCTGGAAGACATCTGTTTTACGAATTCCTACGGTATATAGACAGCGGGCTACCAAATTAGCCCACGAATCAAGATCGTGCTGTGAATGAACAATGACGGTTGGATTTCCGGTTGTACCACTGGAAGAGTGGATACGTACACCGTCATTCTGCATATCACCGGCTACTAACCCAAAAGGATAGTTAGCGCGCATATCTGCTTTTGTAGTAAAAGGAATTTTACGGATATCATCCAAGGACTGTATATTGTCAGCAGTAATGTTATGCTTGCTAAAAACTTCCTTATAATAAGGTGCGTTAGCGGCTATGTTGATTGTTTTCTTGAGCCGTTGAAGTTGCAGTTCCTGCAACTTCTCGCGGCTCATGGTTTCTATTTCTTCTTCCAGTACTGTGTATTCATGGTAGTGACAATTATTACATTAGTTTTTCTGCAATTTCCTTGCCGGCAGCCAATGCTTTAAGATTCATTTCTACAATTGCTTCTCCTTTGCGCAGAAAGATTTCACGAATGCTGTCTTGCACTTTCTCGTAATCAATGCCGAGGAATGGAATTGTTGCTCCCAGTAAGACAATGTTGGCAACGCGGGCGGAACCTACTTCTTTGGCTACTTTGTCAACGTTCAACACAATCTTATGTGGCAGTTTGTTGATTTCTGCCATTACTTTATCTTCCTCCGGATAATTGGGAATGTTGACAAACGGAGTTTCATTGGTAACCAACCAGCCTTCGGGGCTGAGATAGGGAGATAACGCAACCCTTCCATTGGCTCCAGTGAAATGATGAGATCACATTTTCCGGAAGGAATTAAATCCGAAGCAATCGGTTGGTCGCTAATACGGAGATTGGATTGAACATCTCCACCGCGCTGACTCATTCCGTGTACTTCTGCCTGTTTCATGTACAGGCCCTCTTTTAAGGCGGCCTTGCCGATTACTGTGGCGATAGACAGAATACCCTGTCCACCTACTCCTGATAATATAATATCTTTTTTCATGGCTTATTTACTTCTTTTTTTGCGTGCTAATGTCTGGATACACTCTCTACGTGGAATAATGACGGATACACCACGATATTCGATTTCTTCACGTATGATACGTTTCATTTCTTCATAATTCTTTTTCAATGGAACCACTACACGGATATGAGCCGGATCTACTCCGAGACCTGCACATATCGCTTCGATACGTCCGGTTCCGGCGGAATCCTGGCCGCCTGTCATAGCGGTTGTTTCATTGTCAGAGATGACAATCGTGACATTGGCATTTTCATTCACGCAGTCCAATAATCCCGTCATTCCTGAATGAGTGAATGTAGAGTCTCCGATTACAGCTACAGCCGGATAGAGTCCTCCGTCGGCAGCACCTTTCGCCATAGTAATGGATGCCCCCATGTCTACACATGAATTAATCGCATTGAATGGTGCATTAGCCCTAATGTATAGCAGCCGATATCGCTGAATACTTTGTGAGACGGGTATTCTTCTTTGAGAACTTCGGTTAATGTGATGTACATATCGCGATGTCCGCAACCTTCGCAAAGTGCGGGCGGGCGCATTTCTACAACAGAAGGAATCCCGAATTCTGATTTATTTTCTTTTCCTACTGCACGTGCTACGGAGTCAGGATTCAGTTCTCCGTCCTGAGACAATGTGCCGTCCAAGCGTCCTTTTACTTTAATTCCAATACCCAGATAACCTTTCAACTGTTTTTCTACAAACGGCTGTCCGTCTTCCAGAACAAGAATCTCGTCGCAAGATTCAACCAACTGAAGGATTTGTTTTTTAGGTAATGGGTACTGACCAATTTTAAGTACAGGGTACTCACAGCCTCCAGGATAATTCTCCATTAAGTAATTGTAACCGATGCCACAGGCGATGATTCCTAATTTCTTGTTAGGGCCGTCTGTGTATTTATTGTAAGGTGATTCTTCGGAAGCTTTGATGAATTCATCCTGGCGTGCGAGCAGAACTTTATAACGTTTGCGTGCGTTTCCCGGTAATAAGATAAATTGACGGGGATCGTCACTGAAAGATATACCGTTCTGTGGTTTTTGTTCTTTGCGTTCTACTCCGGAGCGAGAGTGCGCCAAGCGGGTTACCATACGCATTAAAACCGGTTCGCCTAGTTTCTCTGAAAATTCAAATCCGTCATATACCATATCGTATGCTTCCTGCTGGTTGCTGGGCTCATACATCGGTATAAGGGAGAAGTCCCCATAAAAACGGCTATCTTGTTCGTTCTGAGAAGAATGCATGCTTGGGTCGTCGGCTGCTACTACAATCAGTCCGCCTTTCACGCCTGTAATAGCAGAGTTGACAAAACAGTCGGCAGCTACGTTCATACCTACGTGCTTCATACAAACTAATGCCGTTTACCAACGAAAGACATACCCAACGCAGCTTCCATAGCTGTTTTTTCATTGGTACACCAACGGTTGTGTATATTCTGTTCGGTCGTTATAGGGGCCATTTGAATATATTCCGTAATCTCAGTTGAAGGAGTACCGGGGTAGCGTAAACACCTGAAAGTCCGGCATCCAGTGCAGCTTGTGCAATGGCTTCATCGCCAAGTAAGAGTTGCTTGCTCATATATTTCTTTTATTAGTGTTGATCACAGTTTGTTATTATATCGCGCAAAGATAGCCTTTTCAGTTCGTTTTATCACAGAATTACTTGAAAATCTTTCTTTCATTCAGTGCTTTCCAGTATTTTCTTGCATTTGCCATGTGGTCGGCATAATTGGAGGCAAAATTATGAGTTCCTGAGAAATCTTCTTTCGCGCACATATATATATAGTTATGTTTTGTATAGTTTAATACGCTGTCTATTCCTTTTTTAGTAGGAATGCGGATGGGACCGGGGGGTAATCCGGTATTTGTATAAGTATTATACGGTGAATTTACTTTAAGATTCTCGTTAGTGATACGTCTTAAGGCGAAATCTTGCAAGGCGAATTTTATGGTAGGATCTGCCTGTAGAGGCATATCTTTTTGTAAACGGTTGATATAGAGACCTGCTACCAACGGTTTTTCTTCATTATTATTGGTCTCTTCTTCTACGATCGAAGCGAGTGTGCAGACTTCTTCCGGAGTCATTCCGATTGCCGTAGCCCGAGCTAGCCGTTCGTTGTTCCAGAAGCGTTCATGCTCTTTTTGCATGCGCTGAAAAAATCGTCTACGCTCATATCCCAATATACCTGGTAAGTTTCCGGAATAAAAAGACATGGAATCGTTTTACTGTCATATCCCAACTTGGACTGAAAGGTAGAGTCGAATAGTTGACGAGCTATTTCGATAGAATCTATCATAAGTTGTTTACCTATACTCCGTGCAAGGCGGTCTATAGTCCGTACACTTCCAATAGTGAGATTCATAGGCTCTTGATAGCCTCTGGAGAAACGGCTATACACATGGTATACATTGTCATTCGGGCGAATAGCATAGCGTCCGGTATGTATATTCTGATTGAAATTCTTGTATTTAGACATCCAATAGAAGCCGGTGAAGTTCTTTATATGTCCTGAACGTTTTATTTTATTAAATATGGAGTCGGCCGTGTCGTCCCGATCTACATAAATATACACGGTTCTGGAGGGGTGGAACTGAGGAGCAAACAGATAGTAATAAACAGTGCCTCCTGCAATGGCGCATAGGAAAATGGCTCCGACCAGAATTGTCAATAAAATCTTTCTTTTCTTCATCTTATGAGACGTTATTTTTTTGCTGTGCCAAAGATAGGAAGAATTTGGATAGGAGTGATTTCTTTCTGTGATGAATCGCTGAAAAGGAATAGAATTTATTTAGTTTTTCTTTATATTTAAAGAGCCGGATCGGCAGATTGTTTTGGTTGAATTGCAATTTCTTATTAGTGCCACATGTGGAACTAATAAGAAAAGATATATGGGTTACTTGCTGTTTACCAAACAGATAGTTAATTCGGCCACTGGTGATAATTGGCTTCGGCTTCTATTTTGTTTTCAATTTCATCAGGTAGAGTTGCAAAGAAATCCATGTGTGTAAGTCGTTCGATACTGTCTATGGTAACTACATATGAGTGAAGAGGATCTGTTGCTTGTTCATTATTGAATAAGAAACCAATGGCTCGCATGGGTTTGACAAAAGGAGAGAGGACTACTTTGAAAAACTGTTGGGGTACTGCAACTTTATTTTTTCCGATTGTTTTCGATTCTCTTTCTATGATAGGTCCGCAAATAACGATGACAGCGCTGTCTGCAATAGCCCAGTCCCGGATCTTTTCTTCCAGATTTTTCCAGCCTCTTCTATTTAATTGCGGATGTTGTGGGCACATATTGCTAAAATAGAACGACTCTTTCATCGCTTTCGGACTCCATTTCATATCTGCAGCCGGTGCCATGTGTCCTTTATCATATCCTGAACGTGTATAATCCGCATTTGTTGCAATAGTCCCTATTGCTAATGGATCGGCAATGAAACGGTTACTTCTTTTTTCTTTTCCTTTGGTTTCTTGTCGGGTAAGTTCATAGGATACCCAATTCGGAAGTTTTAAATCTTTATTATAAGAAACAGTATATCCTGTATGTCGAATGATTTGCTCTTGTTTGGGAGCTAATGAGACAGGGATCTCCAAATTTCTGCCGGAAGGAATTTGAGAAGATGTATTAACTTGTGGTTCGTTGCTTTTTTGCGTTTGGGTATTAAACTGTTGGCAATACAAATAGACACCATAAAGAACAGGTATAAGTATAACAATAGTGATAATACATCCTAATTTATAATTAGAACGTGATTTCTTTTTGAATAATTTCCTGTTTTGATTTCGTTTCATCAGATGCAGTTCAATATTATGAAAAAAGCGTTAACTATGATGATAGTTAACGCTTTATTATCAAGAGCCGCTAGCCAGACTTGAACTGGCGACCTACGCGTTACGAATGCGTTGCTCTACCAACTGAGCTATAGCGGCGGTTTGTCTCTCGTTTACGGCGTGCAAAATTACAGCTTTATTTGAGAAAACAAAAAGAATCCGACAATTTTTTAGCCTTAAATTTTAAATCTCTCAGATTAGCCTTTATTGTAGAGCTTGAAACAATAATTTAACTTTCAAACATTCTACTGCGTGCCAGCATACAGGCTCCGACAATACCGGCTTTGTCTTTTAATTTGGAGGTCATAATAGCAGAATCCTTATTTACCAGGTTGAGCGAGTATTTACGTACTGCTGTTTTGATAGGCTGGGTAATATAGTCGCCTGTCAGTGATAAGGTTCCGCCTATTATAACTAGTTCCGGATTAAAGATATTAATTAATCCGGCAATCTGTTTTCCTAGTTTTTGGCCTATTTCTTCTACGATTTCAATACAAAGCAGATCTTCTTTATTTACAGAAGCGATAATTTCATCTAAAGTCAAAACATTGTCTTTTGACAAAATCCTGTTGGATAAAATTGAACTTTCTCCGTTCTGGATACGTTCTATTAATATTCGATGAAGAGCAGAGCCTGATGCTTCAGTCTCCAGACAACCTTTTTTCCCACAATGGCAGATGATTTCATTATCGAAAACATTTGTGTGCCCGAATTCTCCGGAAAATCCCGATTTGCCGGTATATATTTTCCCGTCAATAATAATGCCGATACCCAGCCCCCAGCTGACATTTACAAAAATAATATCTTTTTCTCCTTTTACGCACCCTTTCATATATTCTCCGTATGTCATGGCGCGTGTATCATTGTCAATTGTTACTCGAAATCCGATTTTTTCAGTCAACACCTCCGCCAGCGGTCTTTCTTCGAAATTGAACTGGCTGAAACTATATCCGGATTCCGGATTGACTCTGCCGGAAACATTTATATTGATATTTAATATTTTATCATTATCAATATCTACTTTCTTTATAAATTGCAAGATAAGTTTACATAATTCTTCAAGTGCTTCCGACGTATTTTCTGATTTGAAAGGGATATTCATCTTTAACTCTACCATATCACCTTTAAAGTTGATCAGGCCTATGTTAATTGCAAATTTCTTGATATCTACTCCAATGAAGTATCCTGATTCGGGATTTAGGCCGTATAAGCTAGGATAGCGCCCTCCACTCGTTTCCAGTTTGCCGTAATCATTTATATACCCCTCCTCACACATTTCACTAATGAATTTTGTGACAGTTGGGACACTAAGATCTAGCTCCTTTGCTAAATCCGTAATAGTTGAACTACCATTATATATATAATGTGTGATAATCTTCTTCTTAAGAAGAGCGTTTTTAGTCCCTACTTCTATTTCTTTCAGTAAATGTTGTTTCATCTTAGTTCTTCTTTATTCTTTCTCGCAAAGATAATAAATTTATTTATTAATGGAGATTTCTTGTCTTTGAATTTATTATATTCTCAATTTCTGATATTTTTTCGTCGGAAATAATAATAAAGGGCTTTTGAGTGTCAGGTTTAATATAATAAATATTTTTATTAATAATAAACCGAATATTAAATATAAGACTTATATTTGTGCGATTATTGTTTAATTATAAATGAAAGGAAAAATATGATTGTATCTAATCTGCAAAATAGTCAGCGGATTGAAGGACTTCACCCTTTGTTTAAGTCTTTGTTTGACTATGTGAAAACACATGATTTGCTTCATGCCGATTTGGGGCGTATTGAGGTTGATGGTGATCATCTATTTATTAATAATGTGAATCCGGAGTGCGTAACTTCTGATCAGCAGGTTTTAGAATTGCATCATGACTATATTGATGTACATATCTTGTTGGAGGGTGAGGAAATGATTGGTTGGAAAGCTTTAGAAGATTTGCAAAACGAGACTAAGGCATATTCAAAAGAAGAAGATTGTGCTCTGTATTCAGATCGTCCTACTACCTATGTTAGTTTGCTTCCGGGGCAGTTTGTGATTGTATATCCGGAAGATCCTCATGCTCCGGTTATTGGTAGTGGTAAAATACGTAAACTGATAGCCAAAGTGAAGCTCTGAATTATTGTTGTTTTTATATGGAAAAGGTAGTGTCGTCCATAGCAGAAGGCACTACCTTTTTCATGCATAAAGTGTTATAGACTCTAGTCCATTTAGTAATCCTCGAATATATAATAAAATATTTAATTAAATATTTGGCTTATAATAAAAATAGTATTATGTTTGCAATAATTTAATGCGAGTGAAACATAAAAATTGCTTTATATGAAAAACAAAAGTATTTATCCTTGGGTAGTAGTCGGTTTATTGTGGATAGTGGCACTTCTTAATTATATGGACCGCCAAATGCTTTCTACTATGCAAGAAGCTATGAAAGTAGATATTGTAGAACTGAATAAAGCAGAAGCTTTTGGGGCTTTAATGGCTATATTTTTGTGGATCTATGGTTTTATGAGTCCCGTTGCCGGGATTATAGCGGATAGGGTAAATCGTAAGTGGCTAGTTGTCGGTAGTCTTTTTGTTTGGTCCGCTGTCACTTTCTTGATGGGGTATGCCCATGATTTTCATGAACTTTATTGGCTGCGTGCTATAATGGGAGTCAGTGAAGCATTGTATATTCCTTCGGCTTTGTCGTTAATTGCTGACTGGCACGAAGGGAAGTCACGTTCTTTGGCAGTGGGAGTACACATGACCGGTTTATATGTAGGGCAGGCTATTGGTGGTTTTGGAGCTACGGCTGCTGCGGCTTTCTCCTGGCAGGCTACTTTTCATTGGTTTGGTATCGTGGGGATTGTCTATTCTTTGGTACTCATATTATTTTTGAAAGAAAATCCTATTCATAATGTTTCTAGCAAGAAAATAGATAATGTTCCTGGAGAAAAGAAACCTTCTATAATAAGTGGGCTTTCCTTACTGTTTACTAACTGGGCATTTTGGATTATTCTTTTCTATTTTGCTGCTCCCAGTCTTCCGGGGTGGGCAACAAAGAATTGGCTTCCGACCTTATTTGCAGATAGTTTGAATATTCCGATGTCCGAAGCCGGCCCGATATCTACCATAACGATTGCAGTTTCTTCTTTTATCGGCGTTATTTTAGGTGGCATCTTGTCAGACCGTTGGGTACAAAAAAATATTCGTGGACGGGTCTATACCGGAGCTATCGGTTTGGGAATGACTATACCGGCTTTACTTCTGCTGGGTTTTGGACATAGCTTTGTTAGCGTGATTGGTGCAGGCTTACTCTTCGGAATTGGCTTTGGAATATTTGACGCTAATAATATGCCTATTTTATGTCAGTTTGTATCGGCGAAACATCGTGCAACGGCTTATGGTATTATGAATATGACCGGCGTGTTTGCCGGAGCTGCTGTGACAGAAGTGTTAGGGAAATGGACGGATGGAGGAAGCTTGGGACAGGGATTTGCAATGTTGAGCATTGTAGTGGCTGTGGCATTGGTACTTCAAATCTATTTCTTAAGGCCGAAGACAGATAATATGGTAGATTAAGAGTATATATAACTTTATAAAAATAAAATAATGGAACGAATTAAAGGAACTTATTGACGCACCGTTTACTCCTTTTATGAGAATGGTGAGGTGAATTTAGAACCAATTGAAGCATATGCTAAGATGCTGGTAAAGAATGGACTGCAAGGAGTGTTTATCAATGGTTCTTCCGGTGAAGGCTATATGTTGACAGAAGAAGAACGTATGCGATTGGCCGAACGTTGGGTTTCTGTTGCTCCTGAGGGTTTTAAGGTTATAGTGCATGTTGGTAGCTGCTGTGTAAAGGCTAGCCGTATGTTGGCAGAGCATGCACAAAAAATAGGCGCATGGGGGATTGGTGCTATGGCTCCTCCTTTTCCGAAGATTGGTCGTATTGAGGAACTGGTAAAATATATCGAAGAAATAGCAGCTGGGGCACCCGAACTGCCTTTCTATTATTATCATATTCCGGCGTTCAATGGTGCTTTTTTACCAATGGTTAAGCTATTGGAAGCGGTAGACGGTCGTGTTCCCAATTTTGCAGGTATTAAATATACTTTTGAGAGTATGTATGAATATAACCAATGTCGTTTATATAAAAATGGAAAATTCGATATGCTGCATGGACAGGATGAGACAATTCTTCCTTGTCTGGCTATGGGAGGCGCTCAAGGTGGCATTGGAGGAACAACTAATTATAACGGTAAAGAATTGGTCGGTATTATTGAGGCTTGGGAGGCAGGTGATATAGAAACTGCTCGCGAACGCCAAAACTTCTCACAAGAAGTAATAAACGTGATTTGTCATTTCCGTGGGAATATTGTCGGCGGAAACGTATCATGAAGTTGATAGGGCTTGATTTGGGCAAGAACCGTACTCCGTTTCAGAATATGACAGATGAGGAAGAAGCGCAGATGAAAGCGGAACTTGAAGCTATTCATTTTTTTGACCGATGCAATAAATTTTAAAAACGCATAGCATGAATACAACAGAATATTTGAGTAAGTGGGCTATATCATATAAAGACGATATAATAAATAATATTATGCCGTTTTGGATGAAGTATGGGTTAGATAGAGAACATGGAGGGGTGTATACATGCGTTAATCGTGACGGTAGTTTGATGGATACTACCAAGTCGGTTTGGTTTCAGGGACGTTTTGGATTTATAGCTGCATATGCATATAATAATATAGAAAAGAATCCTCAATGGCTGGCAGCCTCAAAAAGTTGTATTGATTTTATCGAAGCACATTGTTTTGATACGGACGGACATATGTTTTTGAAGTTACAGAAGACGGAAAGCCCTTGCGTAAACGCCGTTATGTGTTTTCTGAAGGTTTTGCTGCAATAGCAATGGCTGAGTATGCATTAGCAACAGGTGAAAAAGAATATGCGAAAAAAGCTTTGGATATATTTAAACGTACCTTGCATTTCCTGAATACTCCGGGATTTCTTGAGCCAAAATATTTGCCTACTCTGCCTTCAAGAGGTCATTCTATAACAATGATCTTGATTAACACGGCTTCTCGTATCCGTATGGTTATTGATGATCCGTCGTTGACAGAGCAGATAGATACTTCGATTGCAGCGTTACGTAAATATTTTATTCATCCGGAGTTTAAAGCTTTGCTTGAAATGGTGGGACCTGACGGTGAATTCATAGATACTTGTAACGGGCGCGTTATAAACCCGGGGCACTGTATTGAAACTGCGTGGTTTATCATGGAAGAAGCTAAATATCGTAATTGGGATAAGGACTTACTTCAGTTGGCTCTTCAGATTCTTGATTGGTCTTGGGAGTGGGGATGGGACAAGGAATTCGGAGGAATTATCAATTTCCGTGACTGTCGGAATCTTCCTGTTCAGGACTATTCTCAGGAT
>ENA-OQCK01000968-OQCK01000968.1-human-gut-metagenome-genome-assembly--contig:-NODE-968-length-12401-cov-13.660746_pt1 | contig 12401 bp, 15 predicted proteins | sample MGYA00242498_ERZ504578 | MGnify/ENA primary metagenome ERZ504578 (study PRJEB26092, sample SAMD00036229) | human gut metagenome | host: Homo sapiens | study: EMG produced TPA metagenomics assembly of... | reverse complement strand
ATATGGAAGTAAAAATGAATAAAGAGATCCGCAACTATCAGGAGTCCATGTTTATGGGACTGAACTTGCGCCAGTGTATTTTCTCCCTGCTTGCCATGCTGTGGCGGTAGGGATTTATTTTGGCTTGGGAAAGTATGTGGGACAGGAAATGACCGGGTGGCTGTGCATCTTAGGGGCTGCCCCTTTCGCAGCCTGTGGTTTTTCCAGTACCATGGCATGAATGCGGAGCAGTTTGCCTGGGCGTATATCAAGTCTGAATTTTTATACCCCAAGCGCCTGCTGTTTCAAAGTGAGGACTTGTACCATGCCTGTATGGAAGAAACACTGGCCCTGGGAGAAAAGACCAGGGGAGATGGTGCAGCCCTTTTGAAAAAAAGGGAACAGCGGGCAAAAAAGAAACGGATGAAACAGAAAAAGAGAACGGGAAGGAGTGGTGCGTTTGATTAAAACCTTACAACAGGCATTGAAAATGGACCGGGAGAAATTTAAAGTCCCAAGGTCTGTCCAGCAGGCGATCCCGATCCAGCGGATCTGGCCGGATGGAGTATTCCAGTCCGGGACAAAGTTTTCCAAGACCTTCCGGTTTTCCGATATCAACTATGCCATCGCAAGCAAAGAGGATAAGACGGAAATGTTCTTGGATTACAGTGAACTGTTAAATGCCTTAGATTCCGGTGCGGCGGCAAAGATCACTTTAAATAATAGGCAGATCAATAAAGAAGAATTTGAAGCATCCCTTCTTTTGCCAATGAAAGAGGACGGGCTGGATGAATACCGAAAGGAATACAACGAAATGCTGCTATCCAAGGTCAGCGGCACCAACAACAGCATCTATCAGGAACGGTATCTGACGGTCAGTGTCCATAAAAAGAACATCGATGAGGCAAGGACTTATTTTGCACGTGTGGGAACGGATATCATCACCCATCTGAGCAAGCTGTCCTCCATTGGGGAAGAACTGGATGCGGAACAGAGGTTACAGATCTTCCGGGATTTCTTTCGGGCAGATGAACCCCAGTGCTTTCCTTTCGATATGAAGCATTTGCCAAAAAGGGGAGCAGCTTCAAGGATTGGATCTGTCCCCAGTCCATGGAGTTTTCTAAAGACTTCTTCAAGATTAATGAACGGTTTGGGCGGGTGCTGTATATGCAGGATTATGCCAGTTATGTCAGATGGCAACCTTGAAATGGCAGCAAGTGGATGGACTCAATACGGTATTTCCTTATGGCATCCGTAAGATCAATGCCCTTCGTACCCTGACCACAGAATCCACTGCTGTGCTGATCCCTTTCCATACCCAGGAGATCATGCAGCCGGGTGGCATCTATTATGGACAGAATGCGGTGAGCAAAAATATGCTGGTGGCAGACCGGAGGAAGTTATTGAATGGAAACTCCTTCCGATTGGGTGTCAGCGGTTCGGGAAAGAGTTTCTCGGCAAAAGAAGAGATCGTGGACCTTGCCCTGTCTACGGAAGATGACATCTTGATTTTAGATCCGGAGTCGGAATTCGGTTCTTTGGTGGAAGCGCTGAATGGGGAAGTAATCTCCATTTCTGCAACGTCCCATACCCATCTGAACGCGCTGGATATGGACTCCGCCTATGGAAATGACAAGAATCCGCTGATCGAGAAGTCGGAGTTTATCCTGTCCTTGTTTGAACAGTTGGTGGGGGCTGGCAACTTGTCTGCCAAGGAAAAGTCCATCCTGGACCGCTGTACCGCAGATGTGTACCGGGAATATATCCGAAGCGGTTATAAAAGCGAAGTGCCGACCTTGAAAGATCTGTACCGACAGCTCATGCTCCAGCCGGAAGAGGAAGCCAGGGGGCTTGCCTTGTCTTCAGAGTTGTTCATCAATGGAAGCCTGAACACCTTCGCCCAGAAAACCAATGTGGATACGAAGAACCGTATCATTGCCTATGATATCCGGGAACTGGGAGAGCAGCTCATGCCCCTGGGAATGCTGGTCACCTTGGACAGCATCTTCAACCGGGTGATCCAAAACTGGAAGAAAGGAAAGACTACCTGGGTTTTTGCCGATGAGTTTTACCTGTTGTTCCGGTATCAGTACAGTGCGGACTTTTTCTACCGGCTCTATAAGAGAATCCGTAAATACCATGGGTTTGTCACAAGTTTAACGCAGAACGTAGAGGAACTTTTGAAATCGGATACGGCAAGGCTGATGCTGGCAAACAGTGAGTTTTTGATCCTTTTGAACCAGGCTGCCACAGACCGGGACGAACTGGCATCTCTTTTGAACATTTCCGAGAACCAGTTATCCTATATCACCAATGTAGGCGCAGGTAAGGGTTTGATCCGGTGTTCCGGAAATCTTGTGCCATTTGAGAACAGCTTCCCAAAGAATACGAAGCTGTACCGTTTGATGACAACGAAACCAGGTGAATGCTAGTGAAAAAGATATTTTTGAGGGTGCTGCTGAACGTTCTTCGGCAGCATCCTTTTGGGAAGGAGGAAATGTAAATGAAAGAAGGAGAAACAGTGGAAATCCAGGAAACGAGAGAACGCTTCGGGAGCAGGGCAGTATCCGGGCATTGCTGGAACTTTTGGAACAACAGGGCATGGAGCAGGAAAAAGGGGATGTGCTCCGTATGGCAGACTATATTGATTCTATGGAAATGCAGCTGGGAACTGTCCTAAAGGAATTGGGAGAGGTGAAGAAGCAATTGGGTGTGATGCAGGAAAGCAAGGTCAAACTCTTTGCGGTGAACACAATCCAGAAGGCGGAACATCAGGTGCAAACACTTCGTTTTCAGGTGGGAGAATGGAAAAGAAAGTTTGTGGGACGAGCAGAACAGGCAGTTATGGACTTTAAAGAAAAGGGGAAAGATGCCCTTGCCTGTGCGGTAAAGGGAATGCACCTTACTCAAGGCTTGCAAAAAATCCAATCGTCTCTGCATACGGTGATGCTGTCGATGGATCAGAAGATTGACCGTCTGGGGAGCATGGCGGAAGAACTGCATGTTGCCAAAGAGCATCTGCGGAATGCATTTCTGGAAGCGGGTGGAAAAGAGGTGCGAAAGCTCACAGAACGCAATTCCGAACAGGGAATCATCTTTCAAACGCAGAAAGTGCTATTCCAGTCTATGCGGAGTATCCATCAGTTGGAGCAGAAAACAGAGCGATTGAAACAGCAGGCTGAGAAACTGGAAGCAAGAGAAGGAAAACAATTGTCTGTGAGGAATACCTTGCAGGAACTTCGACAAGAACAACACCATCTGAAGCTTGGTAAAGAAGAAAAACAGAAGTCGGCGGTTCGATAAAGAGAAGTTTTTCAAAGGGAGGTGAAATCCATGAAAGAAGAAACAACCATTACCTTTCTTGCAGCGGAGTGCGGGGAGTTTCATGGGATGGGGGAGTGTATCGAATGTACGTCTTTAAAAGAAGCCTTCCGGCATTACCAGAGATTTTGCAAACGTTCCCCTCAGATGCTTCCGTCTTTGGAATTTTCCCTGCACCATGCAGAGGATCCTCTGTATAACGAGGGAGAATATCCATTGGCTACCGGGGAGAAGGGAAAAGAGTTACTATCCTATGTTCCTACTATGCCAATCATCCGCTGGTGCAGGAAGCGGTAAGGGAATTGGAACAGCTGGAGAGTCAGCAGAAGAAATTAAAAAAGCGGGGAAGGGAACGTTAGAAAGTACAGAAGATGGGAGGTGTGTGATTGAAAGATATCAAAGAAAAAGTGCGGGATCAAAGTCCAAAGATCCGCAATCCTGCCTCCCGGCTTCCGAAAGAACTGGTGCGTTCTGCGATGCTGGAGACAAAAGAAAAGACCAGCATCATGGCAGATAAGATCGGAAGAGAAACGGGAGAGGAATCCCCGGTAGAATATGCTGGAAACCGGATAGAACGAGTGGAACAGCGGGCTGGGAAAGAAAGCGTTTTTGCAGCCTATCGTGGCGGAAAGAAGCTGGCAGTGAAAACCTATGAAAAGTTAAAAGAACAAAGACAAAAGCAGAGAGAAGCTGTTACCGCCCCTTTGGACGGGGAAACAGGAAACGGCGGAACATCTGCCCAGACAGGACAGGCAAGAGCAAAGAAAGGGCGCACAGGAGCCGGACGGAGCATCAAGGTCAAACCGGAAGCGGAGAAAACGATCAAGGAAGCCGGAAACCGGGCAGTAAAAACAGCGCCCCGCATGGTGAAAGCGTCCCCGGTTTCTTACAAGAAGGTGAAAACCTAGGCAATCTTACAAAAAAAACAGGCTCTAACATCTATGAGGGCGGCAAGGGAAGCAAAACGGGCTGCCATGCGTTCTGCCCAGGCAGCAAGACAAAGCGCCGAGGCGGCAAAAACAACTGCCAGGGGGCTGAAAGCTATGGCGGAAGCTGCCGCCCATGCGGTAAAGGCAGCTTTTGCAGCATTGATGGCAGGCGGTGGTATGGTATTTGTGATCTTGATCCTTATTGTAGGAATCATTGGCGGCGCTTCGTTTATCGGGAGTTCCCAGAGCAGCGAGCCGCTGAGTGCGGAAGTCCTGGCCCATACCCAAGTGATCCAGCGGTATGCCAGTGAATTTGGAATCCCGGAATATGTATCGGTCATCCAGGCAATCATGATGCAGGAAAGCGGCGGGAGAGGAACCGATCCCATGCAGGCCAGCGAGTGTCCGTATAATACCCAGTATCCTAATACGCCTGGTGCAATTCAGGATGCAGACTATTCCATCAAGGTAGGCGTACAGTATTATGCAGATTGTGTCCGGGAAGCCGGATGTAAAAGCCCACAGGATATGGACAAGTTAAAACTTAGTTTACAAGGCTATAATTACGGGAATGGGTACATCACATGGGCAATCCGAAAACATGGGGCTATAGTGAAGCCAATGCACTGCAGTTTTCCCAGGAACAGGCAGCCGCCCATGGATGGCCAAGGTATGGCGATCCGGAGTATGTACCATGTGCTTCGATATTATTCCGGCGGGGGATTGTTTGCCGGACTTTTTGGAAAGGGGCAGCTTGTGACCATTGCGAAAAGCCAGTTGGGGAACGAAGGCGGCCAGAAGTTCTGGTCATGGTATGGATTTGACAGTCGGGAAGAATGGTGTGCCTGTTTTGTCAGCTGGTGTGCGGATCAGGCAGGACTTATTCAAAAGGAAGTAGTGCCAAAGTTTTCTGTTTGTACGGACGGTGTGGCTTTGTTTCAGGCAAAGAGAAAATGGCAAGGTGGAGGAAGTGTTCCGACGCCAGGAAGCCTCATCTTTTTTGACTGGAATCAGGATGGAGCCAGTGACCATGTAGGAATCGTGGAAAGCTGTGATGGAACTACGGTACATACGATTGAAGGAAATAGTGGAGATGCAGTAAAGCAGAATAGTTATACAGTGAATTCCCAGTCCATTTTGGGATATGGACTGGTTACTTATTAAAAAATGAGAAAAAATCAAAGAATGGATTGCATTGTAGGAGCAGAGGAACAATGCTATAATAGAAAAGGTGGGCAGGGCTAATGTCCTGCCTGTTGATAAATACAAAAAGTACAATCATGAGATTGATAAAATAGAGTAATCAGGGAGTGGAATATTTGAAACGAGAAGAGATTTTTGAATATGTAAAAAACCAATATGGAACAGTTCCAGAGTATCTCTGGGAAACATCACCGAAAAGTGCAGTGCTTCGGCATAAAAATGGAAAGTGGTATGCAGTGCTGATGCAGGTTGAAAAATCTAGGTTGGGATTAGAAGAAGAGAGCATGGTAGATATCATCAATGTGAAGTGCGAACCGGATATGGTTGGACTTCTGACACAGACTTATGGTTTTCTTTCGGGATATCATATGAATAAAAAGTACTGGATTACAATGTTGTTGGATGGAAGGGTGAGCGAAGCAAAGATATTGGATTTTTTGGATCTGAGTTATGATTTGATAGATCAGAAGAAAGATTGATTTGTAAATAAATTTGAATGGTGTGCAGGGGATGAGAAAATATGAAAGCAATAAATATATATATTCAAGAATACAAGAGAATATGGCCACTGAATTTGAAAATATTTCTCACAAAGATCAAAAAAGTTAAATGTAAAAGTATAGGAGTTTCTTGCGATAAAAACTCTTGTTGACTTGTTGCTGGATATAAATATAGAAATAAAGCATTTTGAGAATATTTTTGCTTCCTTTACGATAGAACAGATTGGAAAAGAAACAGAGTAGATACCTTACTCATGAGGGAATATCTCTGTGGTTGGAGACAGGAACTATAGAGGCAGGTGGAAAACAGGCAGAGCTTACAAAAAATGAATTGCGGATCATGTATTATCTTTTTGAGCATGACGGAGTCATCTGTACAAGGGCAGATTTGATTGAATACTTATGGGATAATCGGCTCTACTCAGATACATCTTACCACAATGAGGAATTAAAGTCACTAACCCGTTATCGTTTTGATAAGGTCAAAGAACGGGCAAAATTGAAAAGTTCTGTTTCAAGACTTGTCTGTATTCTTTTCCCGGAGCTGGAAAGACTTGTTCCTACGCTTCATATGGCATCCGTCTATGCTTTGCTTTGTGGATTTCCAAGTGCAGATGCTGTTGCAAATGCACATCTCACAAGGCTTTCCAACCTACTCTTTGATAGTTCGAAAGGCAGATATGGAAAAGATACTGCTGTCATGTTTCGTGACGCTGCAAGAAGTTCTATCGGTTCTCATATGCCTGCCAAGTCTTTGAAACTAAAGCACACCATAAAACTTATTCGGGAATTAGCGATTGAGATTGACGAGATTGAAGCAGCCATCAAACGAATCATGGATGAAGAAATCCAATCGCCAATCTTTACCATTCCCGGTATCAGTTACCGGATGGGCGCAATGATCATCGCTGAGATTGGGGATTTCTCTCGTTTTATTCCGCAGATAAGATATTCGCATATGCAGGAATGTCTCCCTCCACTTATCAATCCGGACAGTTAGACAACTGTTATTCCCATATGGAGAAACGAGGTTCCAGATACTTCCGGTATGCCCTTTACAATGCCACAAAATATGTCTGTCACTGGGATAAATCTTTTGGTGCATATCTTGAAAAGAAACGATCGGAAGGCAAGCATTATAATGTTGCCATATCCCATGCCGCTAAGAAGCTTGTGCGATTGATTTTTGCAATGGAGAAATCAGGAAAAGCATATCTGCCAACTGCTTAATTTTTTTCTGTAAATATCTCCTTTTAGAGCACCTATAAAGATGCTCTTGTTGTCATACAGTTTTCAAGGTTCAAATATATCTGAAATGCATTTCTGCAATTCATTCAAAAAACTTTCATTTTAGACTTGACTTTTAATAGTTAGTCTTTCTATACTCATTTTCACTTCAAATGTCGTTCCGCCCTGCTCATTTCCATGAACCTCAATCTCCCCGTCATGCACCTGCACGATCTCGCGTACCATTGCAAGTCCAAGACCTACACCGCCAATTTTTCGGCTTCTTGACTTATCCACCCGGAAGAATGGTTCAAAGATCCGCTCTCGGAATGTCTCATCGATTCCATTTCCTGTATCTGCAATCGTCAGAACAACTTCTTTCCTCTTTCGTTCTGCCGATACCGTAACTTTTCCATCTGTATGGTTGTATTTAATCGCATTTTCAACAAGGTTATAAAGCATCCGATAGATCAGTATATCACTTCCTGTCAGCATCAGACCCTCGCCTGCATTCTCTTCTTTTTCATCTACTGTACTCTGCGATTTCTGTATCAGTGTAACACCTTTTTCCTGTGCCAACGGTTCCAGATCTGCCAGCACTTCCTCGATTAGTCCACAAAGTTCGATCTTGTCATTGCGCGCTACTGTCTGTAACTCACTCATATCCAGAAGTGTTCTGACCAACTTGCTGAGACGCTCGTTCTGCTCTGTCACCATCTGGATCGTCTCTTGCGCCGCTTCCCCATTCTCCGGATTTTCTGACGCATGATAGAGGTCCAGTTGTGCTTGAATTAATGCCAAAGGAGTCCGCAGCTCATGTGCTGCATTCCCGGTAAACTGGCGCTGTGTCTCGAACGATTCCGACAGTCGCAAAAGCATCTTATTATAAGACGTACGAAGTATGTCCAGCTCTGCAATCTTATTCTCTTCGATCGTATAATCCGTCAGGTTCTGTGCCTGTACTTTTTCAACTGTCTCAGAAAACTCTCTGAGCGGTTTTAATGCACGGCCACTAATAAAATATGTCACCGCTCCACCAAGTAACGCTACAACACCTGTGATCAGTAGACTTCTGTTTCTATAATCGGATTTCGAATTATACACCTCCGTAGCAAATTGTGATGCAAAATTGTCCCACTCATTATCCGGAATCTCAATGTATAGTGCTTCCGGTGTTTTTCCCTGATCTGTAACTGTTTCCTGAAGTGTATCGATATAATAGACTCCATTCTTATATAAGAAAAATGTAAGGCATCCGCACAATACTGTGATCAACACTGTAGTAAGGATTGTCAGTCTCCACTGGAGTGATAATTTTCTCATGCTTTGCTATCTCCTCCTATCTTATAACCCTCGCCAATCCTATTTACAATCGGATCATAGCCAAGTCCCGCCTTGAGTTTTCTCCTCAGAGAAGACATATGCACACGAATAGAGCCGCTAAAACTATCCACAGAAGAATCCCAAACATGCTCAATCAACTCTTCCTGGCTGACCGGCCGGCCCTGATTCAGAAGAAGATACTCTAGAATCCCATTTTCTTTTCTCGTCAACGCAACCGGATTCTCTTCTGCATACGCCACTCGTTCTCTTATATCAAACCGAATGCCGTTGCATTCCAGGCAGACATTTTTCTGTATGAATTTTCGTCTCGTCAGACTTCTCACGCGTGCCTCGAGTTCCTGCAAATGAAATGGTTTTTCCATATAATCATTCGCACCTGCATCCAACCCTTCAATTTTATCTGCAATCTGACTTCTCGCAGACAAGATCAATACCTTTGTCTCTTCATCTTCTTTACGAAGTTCCCGAAGAATCTCCATCCCATCCACCCCAGGAAGATTAAGATCAAGCACGATCAGATCATACATTTCAGCATAAATCATATCCAATGCTTCTTCTCCGTCATTGCATACATCCACCTCATAGCCGCTCTGGTGCAGACTTTTCGCGATCATGTCACATAATTTCTTCTCATCTTCAACGACTAATAATCTCACTTTATTTTTCTCCATCTTCTTAACAGAAATTTTACACCTCCTATTGTATAATGCCAACATCGAAAAGTCAATAAACTGACTTTGAACATTGAAAGGAGTATTTTATGAAATCTGAAAAAGCATCACAGATTCTTTTACTTACAGCCGGTCTGGTTCTTTTCTTTGGCGGAATTTTCCGCGGCGAAGCCGCTGTAGTACTCAGCAAAGCAATAAAATTATGTATGGAGTGTGTCGGAATTGGATAAGAAAATGAAATCAAACAAAAACCCTCTGGTCCGCTTCCGCGGATGGATTCAGGCAGCTGCTACACTACTGACCAACATTCACATCCCGAATCTGTTTAAAGGGAAAATTTATCAGGGAAATGTAAAAACGATGTGCGTCCCGGGACTAAACTGTTACTCTTGTCCTGCCGCCACAGGTGCCTGTCCGATTGGAGCTTTTCAAGCCGTGGTCGGTTCTTCAAAATTCAAATTTACCTACTACATCACCGGATTTTTCATCCTGTTAGGTGTTCTGTTAGGACGGTTTATCTGTGGATTCCTCTGTCCGTTTGGATGGTTCCAGGATCTGCTGCATAAGATTCCGGGCAAGAAATTTTCCACCGCAAAACTGAAGCCTCTGCGGTATCTGAAATATGTGATTCTGGTCGTCTTTGTTATACTACTTCCGGCATTTGTAACCAATTCACTTGGTATGGGAGATCCTTTCTTCTGCAAATACATTTGCCCACAGGGCGTACTTGAAGGCGCAATTCCGCTGGCACTTGCCAACTCAGGAATCCGTGCCGCACTCGGACATTTATTTACATTTAAGTTCACAATCCTTGCGCTTTTCATCATCCTGAGCATCTTGTTTTACCGTCCATTTTGTAAATGGATCTGCCCGCTGGGTGCTATTTATTCACTGTTTAACAAGGTATCTTTTCTTAAGATTCAGGTTGATCATGAGAAATGTGTTGGCTGCCAGAAATGTAGTCGTGTCTGTAAGATGGATGTCAATGTAGTAGACACACCAAACCATCCGGAGTGTATCCGATGCGGAGAATGTATGAAAGCCTGTCCGACTGATGCAATCTGCTATCATTACGGATTTTCAAACAAAAAAAAGGCTGACAATAAATAAACTAAAACGAACAAAATAAAATTGAAAAGGAGATTTAAACTCATGAAAAACAAAACACTTAGAACAAACTCAATGAAATTAAAAAAGGTAATTGCTGCATCCCTTGCCATTTCTGTACTTTTTGCGTTTACAGGCTGCGGAAGCTCTTCCTCAACAAACAATACAAACACAAAACAGGAATCTTCTTCCACAACAGAAACTGGCAGCGCAGACGAGCTGAACGAAAAACTGAACGACCTTTACCAGCAGGAAAACCAGCTTTTGCTGATCACAAAGATGCATGGGACAAAGTCTTTGGTCTTATGAACAAGAACGCTGCCGGTGATGCCATGAGCGAAAACTATGCTGATTCCCTCGCAAGCACAGTGGAATCTAACAAAGACTCTTTCTCTGAAGAAGAATATGAAACTCTGTGCAAAGACATCGAGACAATCCGCGGAATTGAAGAAGAAATTGCCAAGCTTGAGAAAGAGATTGCTGCATCCGATTCCTCTGACAGTTCTTCCTCCAAATCAGACGAATCCACAGCTGTATTCAAAGCTTTCAAAGGAAAAGATCTGGATGGAAACGATGTAGATGACAGTCTTTTCGCTAAAAACAAAGTTACAGTTGTAAACTTCTGGTTCAGTGGATGCAAGCCATGTGTCGGAGAGCTCTCTAAGCTGAATGAATTAAATGAGAAACTCAAAGAAATGGGTGGCGAAGTTGTTGGTATCAACACGGATACTTTAGACAACAATGAAGCGGGAATCAAAGAAGCAAAAGAAATTCTGAAAGCTCAGGGCGCTTCCTACAAGAACCTGACTTTCGATTCTAATTCAACAGTTGGAAAATATGCTGGAAACATCATGGCATTCCCTACAACCGTTCTCGTAGATAAAGACGGAAATATCATTGGCGAGCCATTCATGGGCGGAATCGATGATCAGTCAAACTACGATCAGCTGATGAAACAGATCCAGTCCGTAATCGACCAGAAATAATTTATCTTATAATTAAGGATTGTCAATTTTTACGTATAAATTTTGGAGAAATCTGTGGGTAGGGATGTATCCCCCAGTTTTAAGAAAAATGGATTAGATTATCAAAATATTGTTATTTTTGCAGGATATAATATCGATAGTCTTTCGTTAATGAAAAGCCTAATCCCCTAGCTATGTTGGGGAGAATGGAATAAGCAGAGGTGTGTGGGGGCAATAAAAAAAGGATCCTATGTGCTTGTGATATCCGTCTTTTAGGACGAGCAGTAACAGTAACCTTAGGAGAGCTGATAATAAACCACCATTGAATTGTGGGTGTAACTAGAAATTGAATTAGCAGGCCTCGATTTTGCTGGGCCGAAGATTCCAAGAGATTGTGATATATTTTGGAGGTAAGCTATGACGAAAATAGAAGAATTTGTAAAACTGATAACAGGACGATTTGATAATAAGGAGCAATTTGATGCAATGAAAAAGGCAGGAAAGACATACCCTTATGCACAGCACGTAAATACGGTTTGCAATGATAAAATTAAAAATCTTCCTGCTGATTTTAAGGGCATGTTTATTGTAGAAGAAAGTTATTATGAAAATGAAGGAAAGTGTCATGCGTCACCGCATCTTTTCTTGATTACAGAGAAAGAAGATAGAATTTTACTTTCATCCTATGAAATTCCAAATGGGGAAGATAAGAACACGTTTTCATATGAATTTATGAAAGAGGTGGAATATATTGAATTAAAAAAATCCAAAAAATTTACTCCTGCACTATATTATGAGAGAAACGGTGTCTGGGAGGGAGGCAGTACTAGTCAGTTCTCACCCGTTATGATATTTAAACTATGGGAAAAGTTTTCGGATACGTGTTTGGAAGTGTTCGAAAGTATGGAAGTGAATGGAAAAAGAACATTTGGATATGACGTTCCGATTATCTATAAGAGGGTATAAAGTCTTTGTTTAACGGTTCGAAAATTCTGAAAATAAAGGAAGCAGTTCGAGTATAGCTAGTGTACTGTATTGTTGACATTTAACTAAATATTTATAGCTATTATAGCCGCTTCATGTTAAAATAAAAGAAAACGGCGGTGATTTATATGGCAAGACCAAGAAAATATGTCATTAAACTTACAGATGATG
>ENA-OQCK01000967-OQCK01000967.1-human-gut-metagenome-genome-assembly--contig:-NODE-967-length-12407-cov-2.373860_pt1 | contig 12407 bp, 16 predicted proteins | sample MGYA00242498_ERZ504578 | MGnify/ENA primary metagenome ERZ504578 (study PRJEB26092, sample SAMD00036229) | human gut metagenome | host: Homo sapiens | study: EMG produced TPA metagenomics assembly of... | reverse complement strand
AAAAGCCACATTGTCAGTATAATCTTCCTGGTCATAATTATTCATACCTTTCAGATGGGCCGCAAAAAGACGCACACCCTTTTTTCATGAGCAGGCAGGCATCCTGCAGGTCAGCCGCATACACAAAGGGCATTCTGTATATGGACCCCATCGTAGAGCGTATAACCTTTGGATTATATAAATCTGCCGTAGCATGATTCATAACAATGCCTGTGATACCGGCGCCTCCCCTGCCCGGATAATGGTTCCAAGGTTTCCGGGGTCCTGAATGGTCTCCAGGACCATGATAGCCAATGGCCTGACGCCTGACGCCGGTCTCACAATGTCATCCATGGTATAGCGCTTCTGCCTCACCACGGCCAGCACTCCCTGGGGCGTCCGCGTATCTGCCATAACATTCATGGCCGCATCGCTGACTGTCTCCGGCCGAACCGCTCCATCCATTTCCTGTTATCCCGGTTCCCTGCAAAATTCTCCGTAACATACAGGGCATCCACATCCTCCGGGTTCAGCTCCCTGCACATTCTGAGGCCCTCCACCACATACATGCCCTCTTCCCGCCGGGCCTTTGCTTTGCTTCTCAGGCTCACAACACGCTTTACCTGCTTGTTCGATGTACTGTTAATCATCCGTATCCATTCTCCTGACACTGCTTATTTGATGCCTTCCAGTTCCTCCAGCCACAGCCTGCCCGATGCATCGCTGGGCATCCTCAAATCCCCTCTGGGAGAAACCGCCACAGAACCTACCTTAGGCCCGTCCGGAAGGCAGGAACGCTTAAACTGCTGGCTGAAGAAACGTCTGTAGAACACGTTCATCCATTTTAGGATAGTCTCCCTGTCATACTGTGACTTAAACGCCTGGAACGCCAGACGGTAAATCTTGGACGGGGCATATCCGTATCTGAGTATATAATAGAGATAAAAGTCATGAAGCTCGTAAGGCCCCACCAAATCCTCTGTTTTCTGAGAAATCCGGCCGTCCTGCGGGGGCAGAAGTTCCGGACTCACAGGTGTGTCCAGCACATCAAGAAGCACATCCGCCAGCTCCTTTTCCCTGCATGTATCCGCATAGTAGCGGACCAGATGACGGACCAGGGTCTTGGGAACCGACCCATTGACACCATACATGGACATGTGATCGCCGTTATAGGTAGCCCATCCCAGCGCAAGCTCCGACATGTCACCGGTTCCTATTACCAGACTCCCACCTCATTGGCAATATCCATGAGGACCTGGTTCTTTCCCTGGCCTGGCTGTTTTCATAGGTCACATCATGCCTGTCCATATCATGACCGATATCTTCAAAATGGCGTGTCACCGCTTCCCTTATATTAATTTCACGAAGTTCCGCCCCCACCTTTCCCGCCAGAGTGCAGGCATTATTATAAGTCCTGTCCGTGGTCCCGAAGCAGGGCATGGTTATGCAATGTATGCCGGACCTGGGTATCTTAAGACTGTCAAATGCCCTCACGGTCACCAGCAGAGCCAGCGTGGAGTCAAGTCCTCCCGACAATCCTATCACTGCTTCACGGCATCCCTGTGCTCCAGGCGCTTCTTAAGGCCCATGGCCTGAATGGAAAGAATCTCCTCACAGCGCCTGTTTCTCTGTCTCTCATCCCTGGGCACAAAGGAGCCGGGTCCACATACCGAAGCACATCACCGCCTGGCTGTGAAGAACCCGCGGCCTGGGCATTCTGGCTCCCGGGGCTGTCCTCCAAAACCGCGTCAAGGTTAAACTCCACAGCCAGATATCCGCCTTCCTCCCTGGCAGCCGCCGGTCCGGAAATGTGCTCATACGTCTGCGCTCACTGTCCAGACGCTCCAAATCCATGTCAGCACATATACTCTCGTTGATAAACCGTCTGGACTCTACCAGGCATGTCCCGTTTTCAGCTATAATATTCTGGCCTCCAAATACCAAATCCTGGGTGGATTCTCCCTCCCCTGCATTGGCATAGACATAACCGCACACCAGCCTGGCCGACTGATGCATATCAGATCATGGCGGTACATGTCCTTGCCTGTGGTCTCATCACTGGCAGAGCAGTTCACCACCACTGTGGCCCCGGCCAGCGCGTGTCTGATACTGGGCGGGCATGGCACCCACACGTCCTCGCATATTTCAGCCGCCACCGTAAGTTCCGGCATGTTCTTACACTTAAACAGGAGGTTTGTGCCCATAGGAACCTTTTCTCCATTCCAGTTTGTCATCACTGCCCGCTCATTGCCCGGGCAAAAATTCCTGGCCTCATAAAACTCCGAATAATTAGGCAGGTTTCTCTTTGGCACTATGCTAGAAGTCTCCCTTTTTGGATGGCTGCCGCTGCATTGTAGAGCTTGCCATCCCGCTCCCAGGGAAGCCCCAAAAACACCAGAATATCCTTTCCGTCCGTAAACCGGACAATACGGTCCAGTTCTTCCCTGGCCTTTCTTAACAGGGCCTTCTGGCCAAACAGGTCCGCACATGTATACGCAGTAAGGCAAAGTTCCGGAAATACCATAAGCTTCACTCCCCTGCTGTATCCCTGGCCAATCAAATCCATAATCTGCTGTGCATTATATTGTGGGTCAGCCACCCTGACCTTTGGCGTGGCAGCTGCTACCCTTAAAAATCCATCTTTCATCTCTGGCCTCCATTGAAAATAATTGTTTTGATTTAATATACCACAGATTGGCAGAAAAATATAGGGAGGAATTGGCCGGATGGCACTGGGCCCCTGTAAGGTTTCGGTGTATGGTTTTGGGGGAAAATCCCCATTTACATCCCGCCAATTCTATTATACAATCATAAAAACAAATAAAATACAGGAGTTATTTCTATTATGATAAATGAATTTTCCAGAACTGAAATGCTCATAGGCGCCGAAGGAATGAATACCCTTAAGAACTCCACAGTAGCCGTATTCGGGGTGGGCGGAGTTGGATCTCATGCAGTGGAGGCCCTGGCCAGATGCGGCGTGGGCCGCCTGATTCTTGTGGACAATGATACGGTCTCCCTTACAAATATTAACCGGCAGAGTATTGCACTCCACAGTACCATCGGACAGTTTAAGACCCGGGTCATGAAGGAAAAAATTGCCGACATCTGTCCCGGCACACAGGTTATTACCTTTGAGGAATTCGTACTACCCGATAATATAGAAAGCCTTTTTGAACATATGGAGCTCCAGATGGGGCAGGGCAACTCTGTGGATTATATCCTGGATGCCATCGATACAGTGACCGCAAAGCTGGCCCTGGCAGGCTTTGCCGCCTCCCACGGTATCCCTGTGATTGCTTCCATGGGTACCGGCAACAAGCTTCACCCGGAACTCCTCCGGATATCCGATATCTCCCGGACCTCTGTGTGCCCTCTCTGCAAGGTGATGCGCAAGGAATTAAAAGCCAGGAATATCTCCGGACTGAAGGTCTGCTGGGTCACCGGAGCAGCCCCTTACGCCCGGGACAGACGGCAGAGGATACAGGGTGCCGCCGCGCCACTCCCGGAAGCATATCTTTTGTGCCGCCTGTGGCAGGACTTGTGATTGCCGGAGCAATCATAAGGGATATCTGCGGGCTGGAATGAATTTTTAAACACATTCTGGCATAGCCGCAGATATCCCTCTGCTCTCTTTTTATAATTATTCATCCCCAGTCCTATTCCAAGGGCGCCCGGTAAAACCTGCCTACAAACTGCTGTGTCCTCAGCACATTGATGATGATATGCTCATCTGCTTCCTGCATGATGTGGATGGCGTTGTTTACCTCATAGGCTGATATGACTGTATTTAACAGGTACATTTTCTTTTTGCTGTACCCTCCCATGGCTTCCACACAGGACATTCCATGGCGGAAATGACTGATATAGGCATCCACCACTTCCTGTCCTTTTATGGTAGTTGCCTGAAGAGTAACCAGCTCATAGCGGTGGTGGAAGCGGAAATCATGCGGGTGGAGATAAACTGGAAAATAATGGAATATCCCGCGTGCTTCCAGCCAAAAATAGCGCCGTAAAAACAGTACATGACAGCATTTCCAAAAAACACATAGGACCAGATGGAAAGCCCGGTGCGGTTGGATACAAAGAGGGCTATAAAGTCCGTGCCTCCGGTGGAGGCGTTTCCCCGGAGCAATGACGATTGCACTTCCAAAAATGACGCCTCCAAAAATAACATTCAGCACTTCATCTGTAAAGATGGGGCTGAAGTTAAATATCTGCAGGAAAATACTGCTTAAAAATACCTGGACCAGGGAAAATATTGTAAAACGGATGCTGATTCCCTTACAGCACAGGATTGCCACCGGAATATTCAGCAAAAGCATGGTGACCTGCATGGGAATATTAAGCCCCTTCAATTCCCCCAGCCGTTCCACAAGCATGGCCATGCCAGTAAATCCGCCGGATATGATACCGGCCGGCCGTACAAAAACCTGCAGCGCATAAGACTGGATAAGCGCGGATACAAACACCGCAGCCACTGTAATGCAGGTTCTAACCCTCCTGTCCTTCTTCCACTGATTGATAAAAGCTGAAATTCTCAGAATCTGTCCCATAGGAAATTTCGCTCCTGTTTCATTTAGTTATCATATCACATAATTATCCTTCATGCTTTTCTGCCACTGGACCAAATCCTCCAACGTATATTTATCCACCACTCCGCTGATGGCCTCATCCAGCTCGCGCCACAGGCGCAGGGTCACACAGTCCATCTGCCTGGCACAGGGGTTCTCATCCCGCTTAAGCAGTCCACCGGGGCCAGACTTCCTTCTGTGATTCTCAAAATAGAACCCACTGTATAGTCCGAAGACGGTCTGGCCAGGTAATATCCTCCCTGATTTCCCCTGATGCTGCGCACAAAGCCGGCCCTGGATAAGATGGAGATAATTTGCTCCAGATATTTGCCGGATATTCCCTGACGGTTGGCTATGTCCTTTATTTTAACAGGCTCGCCGTCTCCGTGAATAGCTAAATCCACCATGGTGCGGAGGGCATAACGGCCTTTTGTCGATACAAGCATATATGTTCACGTCCTTTATCTTAAATTTTATCCTGACATGAGTATATCATACTATTCCTGTAGGAAATATGTCAATAGTAAGTTATTGTACCTGCCAGGTCTGTTGGATTGCTTTATGAATAGAGTGCGCCATTTTCGGGAAAATAATATGGAAACTGAGAAAAATTGCAGGCCTGATTCCATATAGCCGGCCTGCTGATCATTGAGAACGGAGGATTTTCATGAAGAATGAACCGGTATTCCTGACTGACAAAAACCACAACATAGTGTTGGAGGCCCTTTCACCGGCTCCCAACGCAGCTCTCCCCGATTCCTGCAAACCCTTTGAAATCTTGGAGCCCACAACCGCTGAAGGCGCAGCGGAAAAACATCTTCCGGTAGTGGAGCAGAATGGACTCCGTGTGACAGTCAGGGTTGGAAGCATTTTCCATCCCATGGACCAGGAGCACAGCATCGGATGGGTGTGCCTTGTGACGAAAGCCGGCTGTATCATGCGCGTTCCACTGACCCTGATTGCGAGCCGGTGGCATCCTTCACCCTGGAGGAGGGGGATGCTCCTGCTGCGGCTTACGCTTACTGCAATCTCCATGGGCTGTGGAAAAAATCAGTCTGATTTTGACCGCCTTTGTTTCCCTGGCAAAGTGCCGGAAACATCCGGACAAAAATGAGAGCCGCCCTTCCCCCACAGAAGGCAGCTCTCAGTCACGATCAAAAACCGTCACACTATTAGTTTATCTGGCATCCCCATACCAAACAAAAACCCGTAAGGCACTCCTTTGTGCTTCTTACATGGACACTATACCACCGCTCCCATGATTTGTCAATCATTTTTGTGCATATTAGTGAATTCCTTTCCCCTATAAACAAGTTTTTATATAAAATTCTTCCATTTGTCCAAAGTTCAAAGACAAATATCTCCTGTATATTTATCCTTCATCGGTACATACTAACTTAAGCCATAATTTTTATCTGAAGTCACACAGAAAGGAAGGAACCATGGAATTTTCCCAAAATTTAAAGGACAACATTACTTACCTTCACAAGAAGCTGAATGTACAGACAAATTTTGACGTGGTATACCGCGTAGTCCACATCGGCGGCCGGGAAGCATGTCTTTATTTCATAGATGGTTTTACAAAGGACGAATCCCTGTTAAAAATTCTGCAGGTATTCTCCACCATCAAGCCGGAGGATATGCCAAAGGATGCCCACGGCTTCTCCAAACAGTATGTTCCTTACGGCGAGATTGGACTGCTTTCCAATGACCAGGATATGACCGTCCAGCTGTTGTCCGGTGTGTCCTGCCTCTTTATTGACGGTTATGATAAATGTATTACGATTGACTGCCGCACCTATCCAGCCCGTGGCGTCAGCGAACCGGAAAAGGATAAAGTCATGCGTGGATCCAGGGACGGCTTTGTGGAGACCCTGATTTTTAATACTGCCCTGATTCGCCGGAGAATCAGGACCCCAGGCTTACCATGGAAATCACATCCGCCGGAGAGACTCCCACACTGACATTTCCATATGTTATATGGAAAACCGGTGGATAAGCAGCTTCTGGATAAAATCAAGAAACGGATTCAGAATCTGAAGGTAGATGCGCTGACCATGAATCAGGAAAGCCTGGCAGAGTGTCTCTTTCCCCATAAATGGTTTAATCCATTCCCCAAATTCAAGTTTTCAGAACGGCCCGATACCGCTGCCGCCTCTATTTTAGAAGGAAATATCATTATCCTGGTAGACAACTCTCCTTCTGCCATGATACTTCCCTCCTCTGTCTTTGATATCATAGAGGAGGCAGATGATTACTACTTTCCTCCTATTACAGGCACTTACCTCCGTCTGTCCAGGATGACCATATCCCTGCTGTCCCTGCTTTTAACCCCTACATGGCTTCTGTTTATGCAGAATACGGAGCTCATACCGGACTGGCTGGCCTTTATCCAGCTGTCAGACCCGCTTAATGTGCCTTTAATCTGGCAGCTTCTTATACTGGAATTTGCCATTGACGGCCTGCGGCTGGCGGCTGTCAATACTCCCAATATGCTGACCACCCCCTCAGTGTGATTGCCGGTATTGTTCTGGGGGAATATGCGGTAAAATCCGGGTGGTTCAACAGTGAGACCATGCTCTACATGGCCTTTGTTACCATCGCCAATTACTCCCAGGCCAGCTTCGAATTGGGATATGCCATGAAATTCATGCGCATCATCATTCTAATACTGACAGCCATCCTGAATATATGGGGATTTGTCATCGGAATCATCCTGTCCGCTTGCGCTATCATATTCAACAGAACCATTGCCGGCAAAAGCTATATTTATCCGCTGATTCCATTCAGCCTTTCAGAATTAAAAAAACGTTTTCTCAGAGGGAGGCTGCCTCATACAGAAAAGTGATTGTTCTATTCCTATGGTAACACAGTATAGAGAAGCAGTGGTTCGGATGTACTTTTACATCCAGTATTCCTTCCCGGTCCTCAGCGTATTCCCCGTGAAGGAATGTATCCGGGAATTCCAGACTGGTGATTTCTCCTGCCGGAATATCCAGCAGGCTGCTTAAAAGTCCTGTCAGCGCAATTTTATTGCGGAAGTATCATAACCATCAAAGTTTATCCGCATTTCTGAACAGGGTATGGCCATTGGCGTTTTTCAACAGACCAGTCACATCAGGCTTTGCCAGGACAACGGCATTCAGATAATATAGAGGTATAATGGGCATCTCATCCATCAGAATGGACTCCGCCTCCTTAAATATCTCCATACGCTTACTGTTATCCGCCAGGTTGCGGCATTCTTCTATCATGCTGTCATACTTCATGGCATTATCTCCGCTCCAGCGGTTCTGGTTGTAGGCGCGGGCCTGGGTAAAGCAGTTCAGATTGGTGTCCGGATCCAGGTAGTCACCGGTCCATCCGTCAAAGCAGACGTCAAAGTTTCCGGCCTTCTGCTCATCCCAGTACACCTTGGACTCAAAGGTAACAATATCCGCCTGTACTCCAAGGTTATCCTTCCACATAGACTGGATTACCTGGGCAATGTCTTTGTTCTCTTTTGTGTTGGTAACGATGAAGGTCAGAACTGGCAGTCCCTCTCCATTGGGATATCCCGCGTCTGCAAGAAGCTTCTTTGCAGCCTCCACATCCTCTTTAATCAAGTCGCCTGACACGGTGCGGAAGTCGTCAGATGAGCCTTCATATGGTATCCCATAAGGCACGAATCCGTAGGCTGGCTCAGGCTTAGACGGAACAATGGACTCGCAGATTGTCCTGCGGTCGATAGCCATGGCCAGGGCTCTTCTCACATCCGGATTGGACAGATACTCTTTGGAACAGTTGAAATCGTAATATCTGGTTCCAATCTTGTCATATCCTTTCAGCTCTTCTGTATCCCCATACTGGTCAATGGCCTGGGAAGTTACCAGGTTATCGCCCATAGCGTCAATCTCACCTGCATTATATGCGGACAGGGCTGACTCCGGAGACTGGATAATCACGATTTCCACTCCGTCCAGTTTGACGGAGTCCGCGTCATAGTAATTGGGATTTTTCTTCAGCACATAGCTGCTCTGGGGATTTATCTTCTCCAGGGTAAATGCACCGTTGCACACATAGGTATCCGCGGATTTGGTCCAGGGATCCTGTCCCTCCACCACCTCCTGCTTGACAGGGAAAAAGTTGCTGGACGCTGTCAGATAAAGGAAATATGGCGTAGGTGCTTTCAGGGTTACCTCCAGGGTTTTGTCATCCACAGCCTTTACCCCCACATCCTGGCAGAGCCGCCCTGTGTGTTGTATTCTTCCCCGCCCTTCAGATAGTGCAGTTCCCAAGCAGCCGGGGAAGCCGTATCAGGATTCAGGACGCGCTTCCAGGAATATTCAAAGTCTCCTGCCGTCAGATCACTTCCATCGGACCATTTAAGTCCGTCCTTCAATGTGAAGGTGTAGGTCAGCCCGTCTTCGCTTACCTCATATGTGTCACACATGGCATTGCTCAGGCTTCCGTCTGCCTCCAGCTGGAACAGGCCGCAGAACATATTCTGCAGGAAGGTGGACGATGTGCTGTAGTTATTCAGTGTAGGGTCCAGTGTTTCCGGTTCCTCCATCACTGCATAGGTAAGGATCTTTTCTCCCTCTTTTGACCCGGCGGTCCCAGCTGCCGAAGCTTCTGTACCGGCATCTGTACCGGCAGGACTGCTTTGTGCCTGGCCGCAGCCGGCCAGGGTAGTGGCTGTCAGGGCTGCACACAGCAATAGGCTTAATTTTTTCTTCATAACATTTCCTCCTAGTTTTTAACGGATTCCCGTTTGGCAGAATCCAATACAGGAAATTATACCTGCATTCTCCGTGGAAAGTCAATACATGGAAAGCAGTTTGGCTGGGCCGGCCACGTCACCGGCCACCTCCCTGTCACCTTCCTGCCACCTCCCTGTCACAGGCGTCTCTCCTACTCCAGCTCCAGCCCGCCTGTATACACTGGTAATACATTCCCCTCTCCCTTATCAGGCTCTCGTGGTCTCCCCGCTCAGCAATACGTCCATGGTCCAGTACCATGATAGCGTCGGAATTGCGGATGGTGGAAAGCCTGTGGGCTATGACGAATACGGTTCTGCCTTCATCAGCTCATCCATGCCTCTCTGCACCATAGCCTCTGTCCTGGTATCAATGCTGGAAGTGGCTTCATCCAGAATCAGGACCGGAGGATCTGCAATGGCTGCCCGCGCAATGGCTAAAAGCTGGCGCTGGCCCTGGGACAGCTCCTCGCCGTCTCCTGTAAGCATGGTATCGTATCCTTCCGGCAGCATCTCTATAAACTGGTCGGCATTGGCCAGCTTCGCCGCATCGCAGATCTCCCTGTCCGTGGCATCCAGCTTTCCATATCGTATATTCTCTCTGATTGTACCGGTAAACAGGTGGGTATCCTGGAGCACGATGCCAAGAGAGCGGCGCAGGTCGTCTTTCTTTATATGGCGGATATCAATACCATCATATGTGATAGAGCCTTCTGTATGTCGTAAAAACGGTTAATCAGATTGGTTATGGTGGTCTTTCCCGCCCCTGTGGCTCCCACAAAAGCCAGCTTCTGCCCCGGCTTCGCATACAAGCTGATGTCATGGAGCACTGCATGCCCCGGCTCGTATCCAAAGTCCATATCCTGAAACCGCACATCACCGGTAAGTCTTGTGTATGCGGCCGCGCCGTCCTCACAGGGACATTTCCAGGCCCACAGGCTGGTCCGTTCCGGTACCTCTGTCATTTTTCCGCTTTCATCCACACGGACATTGACAAGGGTCACATCTCCCGGTCTGTCTCCGGTTCCTCATCCATCATATTAAAAATACGTTCTGCCCCTGCCAGGGCCATGATAATGGAATTGGACTGCTGGGATATCTGGGCAAAGGCTGGTTAAAGCTCTTTGTAAACTGGAGATAAGAAGCAATCTGGCCCAGGGTCAGCCCTGCCAGGCCGCTTAGTGACAGAATTCCTCCTGCGATAGCTGTGAGCACAAACTGCAGGTTGCCTATGTTGGTAATGACCGGCATAATAACATTGGCGTACTTGTTGGCGTGGAATGCGCTGTCATAGAGCCGGTCATTCAGCTTGTCGAATTCCTCCCTTGTCTCCTCCTCATGGTTAAATACCTTGATGACCTTCTGTCCGCTTAAACGCTCCTCAATGTATCCCGTCACCTTTCCGATAGCCAGCTGCTGCGCCACGAAATACCGTCCGCACCGGCCTGCCAAAGTCCTGCTGACAAAGAGCATGAGAACTATCATGCTGCTGCCAGGACAGAGAGGGGAACGCTGATACCTATCATCACCGCGGATATGGCTATGATGGTGACAAAGGAGGACAATACCATGGGCAGAGCCTGGTTAATCATCTGTCTCAGGGTGTCGATATCATTGGTATAGCGGCTCATAAGCTCTCCATGGGGATGACGGTCAAAATACCGTACAGGCAGCGTCTGCATATGCTCAAACATCTCATCCCTGATACGCTTCTGGACGCCCTGGCCAATATTTATCATCAGACGGTTATAAGTGTAGGTACAAATAACTCCGGCCACATAAAAGGCCGCCAGCCCTGCCATAACATGGTTCAGAACCGTAAAATCAGGACGCTGCTGCCCCAGGAGAGGGGTGATAAAATCATCTATGAGCACCATCAAAAACAGCGGTCCCGCCACATTGGCCAGAGCGCTTATGACAATGGTCACCAGCACACAGACAAACTGGAGCCTGTAAGTGCCTGCCACATACCCCATAAGGCGTTTTGCCGTTTTGGCATAATGGTGGTTCACGGCTACATTTTTCTTATTTCCCATCATGATCATCTCCCCCTTTCTTCTGGGATTCAAATACTTCCCTGTAAATCTTATTCCTGGCAAACAGCTCCTGGGGCGTACCAAAGTCATCCACAGCGCCGTGGTTCAGCACGATCACCTTATCTGCATCCTCCACCGAGGATATCCTCTGTGCTATGATTATCTTGGTGGTGTCAGGAATCTCCTCCCGGAACGCCCTGCGAATCATGGCGTCTGTTTTCGTATCCACTGCGCTGGTAGAATCATCCAGAATCAATATCTTAGGCTTCTTGAGCAGGGCCCTGGCAATACAGAGCCTCTGCTTCTGTCCCCCGGATACATTGGTTCCTCCCTGGTCGATATAGGTTTCATACTGGTCGGGAAACTGCCGGATAAACTCGTCTGCCTGGGCCAGACAGCAGGCCCGCTCGATTTCCCCATCCGTGGCATTTTCATTGCCCCACCGCAGGTTTTCACGGATGGTGCCGCTGAACAGGATATTTTTCTGCAGAACCACTGCCACCTGATTTCTCAGGGACTTAAGCCCATACTCCTTCACATCCCGTCCGCCCACTTTAAGACAGCCCCCGGTCACATCGTACAGCCTTGGTATCAGCTGCACAAGAGTGGTCTTGGAACTTCCCGTCCCTCCCAGTATGCCTATGGTCTCTCCGGATTTTATGTGGATATCCACGTCCTTAAGAGCCAGCTTCTCCTTATCTCCTATGTAGCTGAAGGACACATGCTCAAAGTCAATGCTGCCGTCCGCCACCTCCTGTACCGGATCATCCGGGTCTGACAGGCTGCTCTTTTCATCCAGCACCTCCACGATACGCTCTGCCGAAGAACGGGCCATGATGACCATCACAAACACCATGGAGAGCATCATCAGGCTGGACAATATCTGGACCGCATAGATAATCATGCTGGTGAGCTCACCTGTTGTCATTCTGCTTCCACAATGAGTCTGGCTCCCAGCCTGATACCAGCAGGATACAGTTATACATGCAGAACTGCATCAGCGGGCTGTTCCAGGCTACAATCTTTCCGCATACTTAAACTGATAAAAGACCTCCTGGGATATGTGCCGGAACTTTCGAT
>ENA-OQCK01000966-OQCK01000966.1-human-gut-metagenome-genome-assembly--contig:-NODE-966-length-12411-cov-2.801530_pt1 | contig 12411 bp, 13 predicted proteins | sample MGYA00242498_ERZ504578 | MGnify/ENA primary metagenome ERZ504578 (study PRJEB26092, sample SAMD00036229) | human gut metagenome | host: Homo sapiens | study: EMG produced TPA metagenomics assembly of... | reverse complement strand
CAAGGAAAAGCATTGACTTTTCACTCATTTTTTCTATACTTTAGGTACTGAGACAGAAAGCCTTTAAAGGCTGAAAAGAGAGTGTCGCCGGCAAGCAAGCACTCTCTTTTTTACAGAGGTCTGAGACAGAAGGGGTGTGCAAGATTTCCACATGCAGGATAAGGACTGCCACAGAAATCGATCATTTACTTCACTGCGTTACCGGCGGCTCTGCCGTTCGATCATATAGATCAGCGTCAGAAACATCAGGTACGCTACGATCTGATCCGTATGTACTTCCCCTTCATTTCAGCACACATATCCTTGTGTCCATACTGTTACCTCCACTATTACATACGGTTTCTTTTTTTAAAACTCCTAAATTTTTTGACATTTCTCTGAAACAACCTATAGTTAATTATAAAATCACACAATGCTCCTATAGCGGCAGCCCTGAAATCTTATCTCCTCCACTTTATGCAATTCATGTCATTCCTGGAAATAAACCTCCCTTGCCATATCAAATAGAATGACATGAGCTCCCTGCAGTGTCTTGATGCAGAAGCTTTCATCAATTCCACAGCATCGCGCTGCTGTAAGCAAATATCATTACACTCCACCTCACCTTCTATAACAATAAGATATACCTGACGGGAAGGCTCTACCGGAATATCCAGCTCCTTTCTGGAAGATAAAGCACTGACATAAATATCCATATCCTGATGGATTTTCACATAAGCTGTATTCTTATGACCACTTACGATATGCAGCAAACGGTTTTCGCGAGCCTCCCATGGAATGCGTGCTTCACCATACTGTGGAGTATAACCGCTTCGATCAGGCAAAATCCAGATTTGAAGCAGACGTAATATTTCCTCCCCGTCGTTTTTCTCACTGTGGAAAACTCCGGTACCCGCACTCATGTACTGTATTTCCCCACGTTTCAGTGTTGATACATTTTGCATGCTGTCGGCGTGGGTCAGCTCCCCCTCAATCACATAGGTTATGATTTCCATATCCCGATGCGGATGGGTTTCAAAGCCGGTATGAGGCTGTATCGTATCATCATTAACTACCCGCAGCACACCGTAATGCATATTTTTCGGATTGTAATATTCCGCAAAGGAAAAGTGAAACCAGCTGTCCAGCCAGCCGAGACAGCTTCTTCCCATATTGCGGTGATCAATCTTTTTCATCATTGTATATACCTCCATATCAAGTATGTACATGTATAACACTTCCATGCATGCGCAGTTACACTGAACATCACTGAGATAAGAAAAAACTCTCAGATGCCGCGTGATTCATAATACATGGGCTGCTTTTTTCTGGCATGCACCTTATCCGGAACGTTCGCATCTTGTTGTCCGCCATCATGATTTATAAACGCTCTTGTCTGCGGCTATATGCTGTAACAGTGATTCCGCAGTACTGTACCACAGGCATTCAGACGCAAAACAGCAAAAAGAAAGGATACTCTTTCAAGTACCTCAGTGTTCTATATTCAAATAAACAAACAGCATCCGGTTTTACCGGACATATCCTTAAGAACCTCAATTCTTGCATTTGGAAAATATTTCTTCGCCTCTTCACTTAGCGCTTCCTTCTGGTTATAGCCCATTTCAAACGCCATCATAGCACGTTCCTTCAACACCTTTGCGGCATTTTCAAAGATAATGCGATAGAATTTCAAGCCGTCGTCTCCTCCAAATAGCGCCACGTGCGGTTCATAGTCCACAACACTGTGCTCCATTTCCTCCTCACGCGGTATGTAGGAGGATTACTAATTAGAATATCCACCTTCAGATTGCGGTCAATCAGCGGCTGTAACATATCTCCAACCATGAAATTGACGATTGCTTCATTGTCATCAGCATTCTTTTTCGCAACAGCTACAGCCTGTTCACTGATATCCGTTGCCATCATATGCAGATTCGGTTCTTCCTTTTTCAAAGAAACCGCAATCGCCCCGCTGCCGGTACCGATATCCACCGCCATCACATTATCCTGACTGGAAAAATGCTCATCATAGGCTGCCAGAATATTTGCGACCAGCTCTTCCGTTTCCGGGCGCGGAATCAAAACATCCTCATTCACGGTAAAGCGATAGCCGTAAAACCATTCAAAACCAAGAACATGTCCGAGAGGAATTCCGGTGAGAAGGCGCTGAATACCTTCTTCATAGAGTTCTTCCAGCTCCGGCTGCATTTCCTCATCGAATTCCATATACAGATTGTGCGCTTCTTTATTCGTCAGCTCCAGCATATACAGCAGGGCAGACTGTTCGCCATAGCCGGCTTCCTCCATACGCGCCTGAGCATTCTTCAGCACGGAATGATAGCTGCTCATTATTTCTCCCCTGCCAGCTTTGCCTGCTGATCCGCACTCAGTAATGCATCCAGCAGATCCTGCATTCTGCCTTCCATAATGCGATCCAGCTGATTCACGGTATATCCGATACGATGATCAGTTACACGATTCTGCGGATAATTATAAGTACGGATTTTTTCTGCACGATCTCCGGTGCCGATCTTGTTCCGGCGTTCGATACCTGCTCTTCTTCCAGCTTGCGCTGATGCTCCTCATACACACGGGAACGGATTGTCATCAATGCAGTTGCACGGTTTCATGCTGTGAACGTCCGTCCTGACACTTAACCGTAATTCCGGTAGGCTTATGCACAATACGAACTGCGGAATCGGTCTTATTGATATGCTGACCTCCGGCTCCGCTGGCGCGCATGGTTTCCATTTCCAGATCGTTCATATCAATATCAAAATCCTCCGGTTCGATTTCCGGTGTTACCAGAACGGTTGCTGTAGAGGTATGGATACGCCCCTGACTTTCTGTCTTGGGAACGCGCTGTACACGATGACTTCCGGATTCAAACTTCAGTTTTCCATAAACGCCGTCCCCCCTGACCATAAAGGAGACAAGGGAGAAGCCGCCTGCTTCACAGTCATCCATTTCTACGATTTCTATCTTCCAGCCCTGACTCTCTGCAAATTTGCTGTACATCCGGTACAGGTCACCTGCGAAGATATTTCCTTCATCTCCACCGGCTGCCCCGCGGATCTCCACGATGGCATTATGAGAATCATTGGGATCCTTTGGTATCAGTAGAATTTCCAGCTTTTCCAGATATTCCTCAATCTTAGGCTCCAGCTCCTCGATTTCCATTTTCGCCATTTCCTTGATTTCCTTGTCATCCTCCAGCAAAAGCGCTTGGCATCCTCCAGAGCACTCACACTGTTTTTATATTCCGTATAGGTTTCCACCACCTGAGTCAGATCGGCCTGCTCACGTCCCAGCTTGGCCAGCATCCTGCTGTCGGTTACGATTTCCGGTGACATCATCATTTCATTGATTTCATGATAACGGTTCACCATTCCTTCAAGGCGTTCTATCATTACACTCATACTATACCTCCTACGAGTTCTTTCTCTCATTATGCCTGAAAAACGCATAAATATCCTTATATACTATATCATTGAACGGCTGAATTGCAAAGAATAAAATGTAGGAATAGATGCTTTCCCTTCGATATATGCGTTGCTGAGTGAATGAGAGCAATCGTAAAAAATACGGCAAGTGCTTTTGCAAGTGCTGCAGATGATACCATGAGATACCCGATCACGAAGAGAAACCTTAAAATCCGTTAACAGCTTTTCCTTGTCAATTCACAGGCAAGCACGAAATACCGTTACGCCTTCGGTTAAAGCACAGGTTATCAATCACTTCATAAACAGCTCTTTGCGGCTGTGAACCTTTACTTTGCGATATAGCCTTTTCATATACGATGCGACCGTATTCTCCTTTAATCCGCTGGCCTCAGCCATCTCCCTTCGACTATATCCCTTTAACACATAGTTACCAGCTCCAGCTCTCTTTCTGTCAGCCCATAGCTGTTATAATCGCGATGCTCCTCCAGCAGCTGTTTCAGCTTTCTCCATCTCCAGCTGTCGCTGCATGAAAGAAATACATCCTTTCCAATTTCCAGTATGACTGCCATGATGCCATCCGGCTGGCAGATTTCGATTATGTGATGAACAGCCTCTACGATCTGTTCCTGATGATTTTCCTCCTCCAGCAATATGCAATAGAACAACAGCGCATATATCGTTCCAAACATCTGCTTTCTTTCATGCGCCTGACTTTCCAGCAGGGATGCCACAACACGCAGCTTTGCATAATTACGAATCTTTATCAGATACATGCCGTAAACAATAGAAGAATACAGGGTAGCTCCCTGAAGCAGATTTCCTTTTCTCCCCTCCTGGATCCATTCAGCAACTTTTTCATATTCACCGGATAAAATATATAAATAGGCCTGTGCAAGATCGATTTCCGAAAGAAGCGGCGGCAGGATCACCTTTTCCCGGAGAGCAGCCAGCTGTTGATGAACAAATTGCAGTAATGTATGATCACGAAGATGATATGCGGCTCTTCCAATTGTAAACAGCGACGATACACAGATCCATTTCTGACGGTAATGCTCAGCAATGTAGTATGCTTCCCATGCTGTATGTATGCTTTCCGCAAAGCGGGCGCTTTCCAGCTGCTGTTCAGCGGATGCCTGTTCCATTAAACCACCATTTGAGTTATTGGTGATTTCAAAGTAGTAATGCAGGTCCTTATGTAGGATATTGACGATTCTCTGGATATCTCCCGGTTTTCGATGATATAAAAACAGATTGTGCGGACTGCCGAAGGTTGATATGATTTCCGGATTGCTGATTCGTGAGGTCTGATTACGCAGCAGAGTTTTTGACCGCTTAAAATAGCGGCTCATCTCATGTAGATTGTTATAGCGGGAATATGCCAGAATCAGCTCCACCTCCCCCTGCAGCAGCTTCTCATCCTCATGCAGGCTTCCGCTATGCAGCGCATGTAGAAAGCCCTCCAGCAGCTGCTTTCCATAAAATATATCCTGCAGATTATTGAAATTATCCATAATAGCATGCAGCCATGCATATGGATAATCCACGTACAGCTCCATTGGTACCATCTGATAGATATTCCGCATTAACTCAGTATCATAATCTGCAAAGTTTTTGCTTTCGTATAATTCCAGCAGCTGCAGTATTTTTTTATAATCCTTCAAAAGATAAAGCTGACGCAGACAATTGAGGATATCACCGCTGCTTTCGTAATAATCGGCAATTTTGCGATAGAGATGACTCGGATTTTTTTCATACATAAGGAATTTATCATACAGGAACTCACGAAATACAGGAGAGTAGGTAAAGAGGCGTGTAGTTCTGTCCACCTGCACAAACCAGTGGAAATTCATCATCCAGGTCAATATTTTCATGATTCCGGTATCCACGCATAAAGCCTCAATGAGCTGGATATTAAAGTGCTCGGGAACAGACAGCACAGCCAGACTCTGCCGCTGTGCCTGATTCAGCTGCCGGTATATATATACGTCAAACAACGGATACAGCTGCAAATCCGGATTCAAAGTGCGTACGGCTCCATATTCCTCCAGCAGTGCATGCACACCGATGGTCCATCCGCAGGTAACTCTTAGAATTTCCCGCACTTCCCGTTCATCAATGCAAATCTGATTCACAGCTGCCAGCTTCTGAATATCGGCAAACTGAAATCGCAGCATTGTCGTAGGGATCAGCAGCGTCCATCTAATAAAGCTCTGAATTAAAAAAGAGGGAATTCCTGATGCAAGAAGTATAATCCTGCAGCTATGTTCCCTCCGTTCGTACACCTTCATGATATGTCTGTCCAGTATATGATTGCGATATTGATCCAGTATGATGATATCATGCTGCCGCTATCTATAACTTTTCCTCAAAAATTCCCCCAAGCTGTTTACGATTTTTCTTATGCATATGAATCCAGCAGCACCTTTCCTTTCGATTATGCAGAAAGGCAGCAACTGCTGTTGTCTTGCCAAAGCCATCCGGTCCGTAAATGCAAATCAGCGGATAGGAAACCATATGCTTCAGCATTGAATTAAATTGTTTTCTGGCAATCTGTCTCATATTCCTTCACCTATACCATTATAGCGTATATTACAAGGAATTCAAAAGTGAATTATTACCATTTTATGTATATCCCAAAAAAATCTACAGCTCCTGAATTACGCAGAAGCCCCCATGTATTGTAACAGTATTTTTTACATCCATTTTCTGCCTGAATATCAGATACAGGATATGCCTGCTTCAAATCCCATACATCAATCAGATGAGGACCGCATGCAGCACCTCTTCAAATATTTGTGAAGCAGAATACTTTCACTATAGTTGTTTCATGGCAGCCATCGCAGTGCTCCGCCATTTCGTTTTGTATCGTAAGAAATTCATTCATCCCCTTTCTTAAACAAACGCTGTATAAGCGTTATCACAAATTGAAAAACAGCGGCTCCCACATCACCGGGAACCGCTGTACAGCTAACGAATAGAGAAATAGATACCAAATACGAGAGAGATGAAGAGTATCAGTACAAGTGCTGTTACAATCAGTACAGACAGCTGTCCTTCTTTTCTTATTTCCTTCAGTGCATTCTTTACAGAAAGGTATTCCACTGAAATATTTTCTCAGTGATAGCATCATCAGGACTGCGAGATGAAGTTCATCAGAATGAATTGTCCAATCGTCATCAGCAGCAGATTTACACGTATGCTTTCCACATGCTGAGGAACCGCAAGATCCTTCAGAAAATGCTTCAGTACATACCAGACATACAGATTGGCCGTACAGATCATAAAGCCGGTAATCACGATCGGACTTTTACTGATCAGATCTTCGTAGGATTTACCACTCAGGTTTGACAGACCGCCTACATATACCAGAAACAATACGACCATGGCAACACACGCATACTTCGCATACCGGATATAACGGAAACCGCCTGTTTTTGCGAGCTTGTTTTTCTGTCGGATAAGATCTCTTCTTTTCATACTGACTCCTCCTGCAATGGTTGCCATTTTCTCATCTCCTCTATTATGGTTAGTCTAAATGCAGATAATCCTTTACTTTTGTTGTAATATTTACTACACGAACACCATATATTACCTGAACAGAGTTCTTTCCGCGTACAACGCCGATAGCCTCCAGATAATTTTTCCAGCTTGTATCCGGTGCAATCAGGGAATCATCCTTGACTGTAACACGAAGACGGCTGGCACAGCAGGTTACGGTTTCAATATTGTCCGCTCCCCCAAGAGCTTCAATAATACGAACCTCGAGTGCATCCTCAGGTGCGGAAGAGACATTCGCTTCGTCCTTACCGCTGTTTTTGATTTCATTGTATTCTTTTTTGCTCATCAGCTTGATTTCACCCTCGTCATCACGACCAGGTGTTTTGAGGTTGAATTTCGTAATTGCGAATTTGAATGCAAAGTAGTATACGATAAAGGTTACAGGAAGCAGCCACAATGCGCTCATGGCATGTACCTTCTGCGGCTGGAACAGGTTTGGAATCATGAAGAACAGCGCAGTTCCATTGATGGAAATATTTGTGATTTCCGCTGCGACATAGCACAGACCGCACAATGGAGCGTATACCAGCCAGTACAGTGCAGGTGCAACAAACAGGAAGGTATACTCAATCGGTTCTGAAATACCAACCATTGCCAGCGTGAAGACAGACGGCACCAGCAGGGATGCTACCTTCTTCTTATTTTCCGGTTTTGCACAGCGATACATAGCAAACGCGGCACCCGGCAGACCAGCCAGCTGGAACAGCAGACGTCCGTTGGTGAAGTTTCTTGTGATATAGCCGGTTGCACTTGCGCTTGCAGCCTGACCGTTGATAATGTTTTTAACACCCTCATACATCACACCGTCGATCATCATCGTACCGCCGACCTTTGTATATTCGATCGGGAATGCAATCAGATGGTGAATACCGAATGGCAGCAGCATCTTATCCAGTGTACCGAACACGAAGGTTCCCAGCAGACCACTTGTACGGATGAAGCCGGTGATACTCTGCAGAGCACCTGCGACATACGGCCATACATAATAGAATGCAATTGCCAGTGGAATAGAAGCAAGAGCGACCATAATAATAACGAATTTTGTTCCTGCGAAGAATCCGAACATTGCCGGCAGCTTTGTATCAACGAATTTGTTGTGCAGTCCTGCAGCAATCAGACCGGTTACAATACCGGAGAAGATTCCCATGTTGTATGAATAAATCCCCAAAGAGCTTGACCATAAAGCATTGAAGTTCAAGGCAGCCTGCTGTGTATAACCGCTTTTTACCAGTGCGTCAACAGTCGTGGTTTCAGCGGTCCATCCTTCCAGCGCAGCCCAGCCTTCAATTCCTCTCATAAAGCAGAAGAATAAGATCAGTCCCGCAAATGCTGCCCATCCTTTCTCCTTCTTGGCAAGAGTGAAGGCAATTGCCACGGCGAACCATAGCTGCAGATTGTTCATAAACATGAATCCCAGATTGGTGATCATGGTGAACAGATTGTACAGGATGTTTCCTTCCGGCAGGATGTAGTTTGTAAATGCACTACCGATACCCACGAAGAAACCAACGAGCACAAGCAGGATGATTGGAACCATCATTGCCCCGGCAAATGTCTGAAGTTTTGCCTGAATGTTTTTCATAGCTTGTTCCTCCTTTGTTTACGCTTTCATTTTAGCATGTCCGCCAATTTGAAAAAGAATGCAATGAGTTACGGTAATTCATTATTATTGTGGTAATTTTTCATCACCTTTTTGTACATGCCAGTTCCACAAGTGCTCATAGTAGATGTCACTCGCTTTTAACAGCGACTTCACAGGCATACATTCGTTGGCATATGAGGGCGGGGATCCTCATCAGGAAAGGTCGCACCAAATGCCACCCCGTGCTCCAGAACGCGGGCATAGGAGGCTCCCCCCTTGGTAAACACCGCAGCATCTTCCTTCATAACCCTGTGATATGCTGTTTTCAGACTCTGAATCAAAGTGCTGTCCTCTGCGACGTAGAGCAGACGCTTATGGCGTAAAACCTCAAGCTCACAGCCATAATGCTGTGCCGTTTTGCGTAAAGTATGAAGAAGGCTTTGCTCATCCGTTGACCGCACATAACGCACATCGACACACAGCTCCAGCTGTCCATCCTGCGTATTCAGCGACATCAAACAAACAGAGCCGCAGCCCATGGCAGCATCCTCATGATACAAACCGCTTTTCTTACCGTAAAAATCATCAAGAAAATTCTCGTATATCATATTCACCATCGGATACAGAGAGCCTGCTTGATCGAGGTGTCCGTGAAAATCCTTAACAAATTTGAAAATAGCATTATCCCCGCGCTGCGGATTGCGGGAAAGTGCACGTACACCACGATAGGTGATTTTTATGCCATCTTGCATAACCTCAATCAGATTGGTACGCTCAACAAAGCTGACATCACTGCCCTTGGGAACAATCACCTGTAAATCATCACAGACGATATGCAGACGCTCCTTGCAGTGCAGGCTGATATCCGAATCTGCATTCAGCAGGAAGCGTACCTGCAAAATCCCCTTTTCTCCATTGACAATAGGAAAGTTGCCATCCGGGGAAAAGCCGAAGATTGGTTGCGGGTTATGCTTGAAATAATGCTCCATGCATTCCCATGTTGTTTCCTCAGCCCCTCCGGCAATGAGGCGGATCGGATGATACAGTGTACGACCTTCCTGCCTGATACGGGCCATTGCATATAAAGCTGCCAGCAGCGGTCCCTTGTCATCATTGACTCCCCGGCCGTACAGCATACCGTCTATCTCCTGCATTTGAAAGGGATCGCCGTGCCAGTGAGAGCGTTCTCCTGCTTCCACCACATCCAGATGAGCCAGCACGCCGATATAATCATCTCCCTCACCAAGTTGGGCATCTACAGCATAGCCGTCAAAATCATGGACGCTAAAGCCCTCCCGCTGAGCAATCTGCAGGAAAACATCCATTGCATTCCGTATCTCTTTGCCAAACGGGGCAGATGAACCTGCAGTGCGCTCATCACGGACGGAAGGAATTTCCACCAGCTGCTTTAAATCCTGCAGCAGCTCACTCGTTCTTTTTCCTGTATCATAGATAGTTTTCATTATGTTATACCTCCTTATATGGTTATAAATTCCACATGAAATTGCCGCTGTCATTCTTGACAGAACAGCGTTTCACACGTATAGTTGCAAGTGAAAGCAAGGGTGCACGCTTATGAATAAACGAATCATGAAAATTGTGGATGTTCTGTTGAAGCAGGACTCCTATATCACGATTGATAAAATCTCCGAAGAGCTTGCCGTATCCAACAAGACGATTCGCAATGACCTCCAGATCGTGGATCAGTATCTCGAGGAAAACAACCTCAAGCTGATTAAAAAACCGGCGTCGGTATCCGTATTGACGGTAAAGTCAGGGACAAGCTGCACGTATTGGAAAGTGTACGGGAGAAAAATAAAACGCTTGCCGATTATTCCCCACAGGCACGTAAAATTTTTATCGGGATGCAGCTGAGTGCCTTTGACAGCTGCCGCATCTATGAGCTGAGTGAACAGCTGTTTGTATCCCGTGCCACCATTCACAAGGACATTCTCTCCTTGACAAAGGATCTGGAAACCTTCAAAATCGCATTGCATCGCAAGAACAACAACGGAATCAGTATGGAAGGCAAGGAAAAGAATATACGTAATTTTCTGCTGGAGCTGATGCTGCGTGACAATGGCTATCAAATGTTTATTGATATCATACGGCGGATGATTACCGCTGTGACGGCTCCTATGTATTTCCCGGGCTGGAGGTTACCGATGACGAGGTCAAGGACTTTACCGGCTGTATTCTCCGCTGGGGCAATCCGTATATCAATTCCCTGACCTTTCCCTCCATGGTGCTTGTCCTGCTGCGAGCATTTGTCACCTATCTGCGCATTCAAGATCGCCATATTGTCCATCTTTCGACTTCCTTCATCGAGGATTTGCGAAAGGAGCCATTCTATAAAGAAGCACGCGAGCTGTGCGACCGGCTGGCCAATCATTACCGGCTGCAGATTCCGGATGTGGAAATACGCTATCTGCAGGTCTATTTTCTCGCCCTGCAAAACAGCCGCGATCTCAGTGAACAGGAACAACAGGAAGCGCGTATGCTGAGTGATGCTCTGCTTACCTCCTGGAGCGAACAGCTGCATCTGCCCTTTGACCGGATGAAGCACTGTGCCAGTCTGTATATGACCACCTGTGTCCTGCCATTATCCGTTTTCGTCACGGCATCCCCAATGAAAACCCGTTGATGCAGGAAATACATACGCTTTATGAACGTACCTTTCAGGTGGCAAGAAACAGCGTTTCCGTTATAGAAGAGCATTTCCACTGTAATGTGAGTGACGATGAGGTCGGCTTTCTCGCCTTACACTTGGCAGCCTCTTTGGAAAATATGAAGCAGCCGCTGAAAACCATATTAGTTGCTCACGGCGGTGTGGGAGCCGGAAATCTGCTGCGTAGAAAGCTCAGTGCCCAGATACCGGAAATCGACATCATCTCCCAGGAAACCTTCTTTTCCATTTATGAGTGCGATATCAGTGATATTGATCTGATCATCAGCACACTGGAGCTCAATCTGCATACAGATGTCACCATACTGCAGGTCAATTCCCTGCTGCATGACTACGACATTCTGCGCCTAAAGGATGTGATTCGCGAATATTACAAGGTGAAAAACGATCCTTATAATTTTAAATCGGCAGCACAGGAATAAATCATATTCCCTTGCCCGCAGGAGCTTATGCATAGGAAGCACAGAAACGATATCCTCTGTTTTCAGGTGCATTTCCGATGAAACGAAAAAGCCCTGTAAACGCTAAATGGAATACAGCACAAGGGCTGTACAGCTGTTGAATAACACTATCTGTGTAAATGAAAATCGGGAAGCTGTGATTCTATTGATATACAATAAAATCATACTTCCCTTTTTATGTCCCTGAAGTGATACCGTCTACAAGCCGCCACGCTTTTATGGCAGTGTATAGGTTACTGCGACGCTTTCTCCACCCTTAACTTCGACAGGCTCCTCTCTGCGGAATTCCGCATAGCTGTCTTTATTTGTGAAAATGACGATAACACTCAGATCATATCCCTTTGATAACAGATATTCACGATCCATTTTCAACAGCGGCTCACCTTTTTTCACGTGCTTCCCCTGCTCACACAGACAGGTGAAGCCGTTTCCGTTTTCGTTTACCGTATCGATTCCGACATGAATCAGAATTTCCATACCGTTTTTCAAAGTAAGACCGACTGCGTGGTTGCTGGGAAACAGCATGGTTATATCTGCATCGGCACATGCATATACGGTATCACCTGTAGAAGCGATGGCAAAGCGTCTCCCATCATCTTCTGAGAAAATACAGGATCCTTTACATCTTCAATCGGAATCAGTGTTCCGTCCACAACAGCAAGAAGCTCCTCCCTGCTCTTTTCCTTTCTTTCTAAATTCCGA
>ENA-OQCK01000965-OQCK01000965.1-human-gut-metagenome-genome-assembly--contig:-NODE-965-length-12421-cov-3.590044_pt1 | contig 12421 bp, 22 predicted proteins | sample MGYA00242498_ERZ504578 | MGnify/ENA primary metagenome ERZ504578 (study PRJEB26092, sample SAMD00036229) | human gut metagenome | host: Homo sapiens | study: EMG produced TPA metagenomics assembly of... | reverse complement strand
CGTGATGTAAAGTGCTTATATCTTGTTTCTTGCGTTTGCTCCCCATGAAAAAACTAAAATTTACCCCTCTTGAAATTTGTATAATAAAATAAAACCCCCTATCTTTGCACTCGCATTACAAAAGTAACGCACAGGATGATTCGCTAGCTCAGCTGGTAGAGCACAACACTTTTAATGTTGGGGTCCTGGGTTCGAGCCCCAGGCGGATCACTGAAAACAAAATAAAAATCAAGCAAATCCCTGATAATCAGATATTATCAGGGATTTCTTTTTTCTAGCAGGTAGCAAAAAATAGCCGTTTCAAGCATATTATCGGTGGATAAATCGTGGGACTAAAATTTAGTTCAAAAAAGTCCCACGAATTTGCACCTTTCTCACTGATTCATAGTATTTTGCATAGACTTACTTTGGAAGAGAATACATAGTTTTGTAACTTTAAAAACGATGTAAAAATGGCTCGAAAATCATTTTCTGTATTGTTCTTCATCAAGAAAGGCAAATTATTAAAGAACGGAGAAGCACCCGTGTGCATGAGAATCACCGTAAACGGCTGTATGGTAGATATTTCTATCAAAAGAAGCTGTCCCTTAAACCTATGGAATCAGGCAAAAGAGAATTCAAAAGGTAAAGACCGTATGTCGGTGGAACTGAACCACTACTTAGAAATCACACGTTCGCACGTACACCAAATTTATAGAGAACTGGAAACTTCCGGCAAGGTTATCACTGTTGATCTTGTTAGAAAACTGTTTTATGGTGTGGACGAAGATAACAAAACACTATTACAGGTATTCAGGGAACATAATGAACAAAGTCGTAAGCTGATCGGCAAAGACTTTGTAAGCAAGACTGTTCAACGGTATGAAACCACTACCCGATATTTGGAGGAATTCATTAAGAAAGAATATCAGCTATCGGATATTGCTCTGAATAACTTGGAAGCGAACTTCATTTCTAAGTTCGATGCTTTCTTGAAGATTGAAAAGGGTTGTGCGCAGAACTCAGCTATCACCCGACTAAAGAACTTGAAGAAGATTATTCGTATTGCTTTAGAAAACGACTGGATAAAAAAGATCCGTTTGCCTACTATCGCTTCAAACTGGAAGAAACCGATCCTGAATTTCTGACGATGGACGAGATTAAAATCATTCTTGCCAAAGAGTTCACCATTAAACGAGTAGAACAGGTACGGGATGTTTTTGTATTCTGCATTTTTACAGGCTTGGCGTTCAGCGATGTGAAAGATTTATCGCCTGAACACTTGGTAAAAGACAATAAAGGGGAACTTTGGATAAGGAAGAACCGGCAAAAGACAAAAATCATGTGTAACATTCCTGTGCTGCCTGTGGCAGCTTCTATACTTGATAAATATAAGGATGTAGTAGAGTGTACCGGAAAACTTTTACCTGTATTGTGTAATCAACGCATGAACAGTTATTTGAAGGAGATTGCCGATGTGTGCGGAATTCATAAAAATCTTAGCACTCATACCGCCCGTCATAGCTATGCCACAAGCATTTGCCTTGCAAATGGCGTGAGTATGGAGAATGTTGCTAAGATGTTAGGTCATGCAGATACAAGCGTAACAAAACACTATGCAAGGGTATTGGATCAGAATATTTTCAAGGATATGCAAAAAGTAAATAGCTGCCTGTCGGAATTGGCTATATAATAAAGATAGTAGCTAATATTGAAAAAGGATTGGGAAGAATGAATTTCATTTTCTCAATCCTTTTCTTTCATAGTAAGTTTTCCAGAACTCAATATGAAGCATTGACAAAGGTAAGTTCCGTATTTAGCCTGTTCAAGTCCGAGCCTTCGGTTTAGATGAAAATCTTCCTCTCACTATGTTCGAGCGTATTTTCATCTAAAGACTTGCACAGACTAAATACTTCACTGGAAAAGTCAATGATTCAAATTAAATTCCGAAAAACAATGTTTTGGGCTTGGCAGGTTACTCTTTCCAACTTTCAAAGTAGTGTTTTTGGAGCAGTTTATCAATATCACTCTGACGGTAGATGATTTTACCTTTTATCTGGATAAAGGGGATTAGCCCTGTATCTCGCCATTCTTGCAGGGTTCGCAAACTGACATTCAGTTTCTTGGAAACTTCATTGTTAGAAAGAAAACGCTCCCCGTTCAGGTGTGGCTTGTAATGCTTGACTATAGATTCAATACCGTTCAGCATCGAATCAAGCGAAGAAATAAATTCTTTGACTTGTGGGGTATCTTTATTTATTAGTTCCATGATTGAAAGATTGTTTTATTGAAATATTGATTTCAAGATGGCTAGATAGCTGGCTAGTTACGCAGATAGTCACCCAGATAGTCACCCAGCGATGAAATGCTAAGTACATCTTTTGCCGAATCATAATCTACATAGAGTCGTTTGGATGCAGTGGCAATAAAATACTGGCTACCATCTTGCTGTATCTCATAAGTAGCGGGTGAAGCTTGTTTAGTGGTTTCCGATACATATATAATAGAAAGAAGGTACTCTTTATCGCTCCGATAAAGGATTATCGTAGGATTCAGATTAACGCTTTCCCATGTGCCAACAATGGAAAACAGATTGAAGGACGGGTAATCTTCTTTAGCTCTTTTCATAAAATGTGGTTTGTTTGAGTGATTAATTTTGTGTTTCACTGTCCGCAATAATTCTTTCAATATCGGAAGACTTATAATAAATCTTGCTTCCGATTTGAGAATAAGCCAGCCGTCCACTACTTCGGTAATATTGCAGTGTTCGTTTGCTAAAACCCAACAACAGGCACACTTCTTGACTATCCAGCCAGTTTTCTACTTTCTGGGTATGAGTGCTGCACAAACTTTCTATTCGTTTGGCAAACTCGGTGAACCGTTCGCAGACATACGAAAAGGTTCTCTTTTCAATGGTTACTACTTCCATACTTTCTCTTTTAAATGGTTTATAAAACGTGTTGATTCTATTTTCATCGGCAAATGAAAGAAGAATCAAGAGACGTTTTAAAAACTGTCTGGAAGTGGTATAAAGTGACTGTTATTGACAATAAGCTAAGTATAAATAACCGATATAGAAATAAATCAATTTCCATAGTCTGTTCAGATAACTCATATCATGAAATACAGAATCACTATTACTCAAATCAAAAGCGATCTTGTTAGTTGAAATATTTAGATTTATCTAAAATAGTCTTGTTTTATAGGAAAGACTATTAATGATATCAAAGATTATTATTACCTTTGATATCATTGAGTTATAGTATAATATTATTTGATAAACAAATGAACGTTGTTGAACAAATACTGAAAAAAGAACTAAATCTATCGAACGATATGTGCGATAGGTTTCTTGAATTGGCAGAAACTAAATATTTGAAGAAGAAAGAGATGTTTGTCCAACAGGGCAAAGTTTGTTATAATCTTGGTATAATCGAAAGTGGTGTGTTACGTTCCTATATTGAGAAAGATGCTATTGAGTTCATTAAAGACTTTTACTTTTCCGGTTCAATTGTCGTTTCTTACAAAAGTTTCCTTACTGGTGAGCCTAGTATCGGAAGCATACAGGCTTTGGAAGACACCCATCTTGTCACACTTTCCAGTTCAGCCTACAATCAATTACTCGAAGAATCGAACGAATGGTTTAAATTTGGAAAATATATTTCTGATAGCTTGTTGATTAAGAAATGCAGGAAGGAAACTTCTTTCCTAATGGATAGTGCATTTGAAAGATATAAATTATTGCTAAAAACCTATCCGCAAATAGAACAACACCTATCTCAGTATTATATTGCCGCTTATCTCGGAATTAAACCAGAATCATTGAGCCGACTTAAATCTCTTAACATAGGTCAATGAACTATTATATACCATTTCACTACTTTTGCAAAAAAGTAAATAAAGTAGTATGAATATGGAAATAAGATCTTTAAATAATATATGTCTTAATGAATTATTTGAGGCATTTGAACAGGCTTTTGCCGATTATGAAGTGCAGTTAAACAAAGTAGAGCTTTTAACTATGCTAAAACGGCGTGGCTTTGAACCCAAAGCCTCTTTTGGAGCATTTGATGGAAATAAAATAGTTTCGTTTACGTGTAATGGGATAGGGAATTTCTATGGAACACCAACTGCTTACGATACTGGGACAGGAACACTGAAAGACTACCAGGGAAAAGGGTTGGCTACGCAGGTTTTTAAATATTCAATTCCCCATTTAAAAGCATTAGGAGTAAAGGAATATCTATTAGAAGTATTACAGCATAATATAGGTGCACTCTCCGTTTATAGGAAATTAGGCTTCGAGGTGACACGAGAGTTTTATTACTTCAAGTTAAAAAATAATCAGATTAGCAAGACTATTAGAACGCTTGATTTCCCTTATACATTGAAGCCAATTAAAATTGATGAATATAATTCAATACCCAACTTTTGGGATTTCAAACCCTCGTGGCAGAATAGTATAGAAGCGATAGAGAGATGCTTAAAAGACTTTATTTGTTTAGGCGTTTTTTCTGAAGGCAATCTTATCGGCTATGGAGTTTTTGAACCTATCTCTGGGGATGTTACTCAAATAGCTGTTGATAAACAATTCCGCCGCAGGGGAGTTGGTTCATTGCTTTTTCAGAAGATGCTCGAAAGCAATAAACATAGTTCTATTAAGATCATTAATACCGACATAGAATGTCATTCAATTACAACTTTCTTCAATCGAAAAATATAGAACCGGCAGGAAAACAATTTGAAATGATAAAAAGGTTATAAGTGTTATGCTTCCAACATTTGAAACAGTTCGTCTGATTCTCAAGCCCCGAACTATAGACGATCTCGAAAGTTGTATAGAGATGGACATAGCTCCACAGGTTACAGAATATATACCGGGGGAATGGAACGGTTCATACGAACATCTTACCTTTCTAAAAGAGAGAATTTTGAAATCCTACCCCTCTGGCTTAGGATATTGGTCTATTTTTTCGAAAGAAAACCCAATAAATTTCCTTGGTTGGATACATCTATTACCAGTAAAAGATGATAGACAGGCTACTGAAATTGGCTGGCGGTTGAAATATTCCGCATGGGGAAACGGATATGCAACTGAAGCTGCACAAGTAATAATTGCACATGCCTTTAGTATAGCTGATTTCAATCGGATTGTAGCATACACACACTCTGCCAATAACCGTTCTATCAAAATGATGAATAGGTTAGGACTCAAATATATTGATGATTTAATTTATAATGGTAAAACACCTTCTTTATTTTATGAAATTAGAAGAGAAAAGTATTATCAAAAGGAATAGATTCAAAAAGCAATAAATCACGCCTAAAAAATATTGTGCATAAATGATATTTTTCACTTTATAAATATTAGATATATGAATGATTTATTGAAAACGAGGTTGAGTGATTTATTATTTGAAACCTCACAAGAAGTAACAACCGAAGAAATGCAAAATGCCTATGGTGAATTTGTCGAACAAATTAGAGCATGAGTAATGGAAATGATTACTCCACTACTTTCCGGATTCTTGTAGCTACCCGTATTGAGATAGCTTCACTTGAAACTGTACCTCTTTATGGGCAGGGGGGAAAATGTGCTTAAAAAACAGTTTCTACAAAAGACATTGGCTATTATCAATTCAGAACTGGAGCTATTGAACCTAAAAATTCAATATCCAACCCCATTTCAAAACCGGAAAAATGGTAATCCACAATCGCCACTCTATCTGACAGATGAAACTAACCTTGTTGAAATCATGGAACTAGTTAGCGGATTATTCCTATCTAAGAGAATTATAAACCATGCCGGGAAAGAAGCACCATTAACAGAAATCGGACGAGCCTTTGAACATCTCTTCAATATCAAATTTGGGGACATCCACAAAAAGCATGAAAGTGTAATTTGTCGGCAAGCCAATAAACGAATCGAATTTTTGGATACACTTCGCAAAGCTATTGCCGAAGAAAGTAAAAAGAAAGGCTATCTATAAATCAGGAACTTACCAACAATTGTTAGGGGAGTAGATATACTACACCCCTAACTTATTTGCATCCATTTACCGTACTTTGCTTCATCAATCGATTGAGAACAATAATGTTAAACTAAAAAATGAAGCAAATGTATATAGATAACGAAAATTTCAAGAAATGGATGGAGAAACTATCCAAAAAACTCACCGTAATCGGACAAGATTTGAAATCTCTTATCAATACTGATACAGTACTAGATGATAATGAGAAGATTCTTGATAATCAGGATTTAGCTTTTCTCCTGAAAGTATCTTTCCGAACTCTTCAACGCTACAGAGTAAATAATCAACTTCCTTATTCACTATCGGAAGGAAAACCTATTATCGGGCTGTAGATATTCGAACTTTGTTCGTGAACGTGCCGATTCAACCTACAAACGTTTGAAAAAGACAATCAGTTGACAAATCAGCCTGATAGCAAAATGCAGTAGAAGGAAGAAGCCTGTGTACGGGCTATTTCTTTGTGTTGTCACCTCGATTTAACAAAAACTGCTTCACCTATCGGTTCAGCCCGTTTCGCTAAATCGAGCAAGAGGGAACTGGACAAGTCCTGTTCTTCCCTCTTGCCCTGCGGGGCAAAGCTTCGGCTTTAGCGTGTTACAAGAACACGCTGTAATGACACCTGTAATAAGCATTTTCTTTGTAATGCTTATTATCAGGTATTTATCTATTCATATTTCTATAAAAAAGTAATTACCATGCCAAACAACAGTCGAAAAACGATATTCACTACCGTTTCCATAGACAAGGAAACGGCAGCTTTGGTAGAGAAGATATGCAAACGCTATTCACTGAAAAAGAGTGAAGTTGTAAAGTTGGCGTTCGGGTATATAGATAAGGCACATATCAACCATCCGAAGCCCCTGAATCAGTAAAATCGGAACTGGCGAAAATAAATAAGAGACAGGATGATATTATCCGCTTCATCCGTCACTATGAGGAAGAACAACTGAACCCCATGATACGAGTAACAAATTCTATCGCTTTGCGTTTCGATGCTATCGGCAAAACTTTAGAAACTCTTATTCTCTCTCAATTGGAAGCCAGTCAGGAGAAACAAACAGCTGTACTTAAAAAACTAAGTGAGCAGTTCTGCAATCATGCCGATGTAATAAACAGTCAGTCCAAACAGATTAACGCACTTTACCAGATACACCAACGGGATTATAAAAAACTGTTCCACCTAATACAACTCTATTCGGAACTTTCTGCTTGTGGGGTGATGGATAGCAAAAGGAAAGAGAACCTGAAAGCAGAAATCAGCAATTTGATAAACACATAGGATAATGCACATAGACTTTGCCCCACCATCAAACGGAACATATAATAACACTGGTAGTAGCCGACAGCTAGCTAATTACATGGAGCATGAAGATTTAGAACGGATGGAGAAAGGCATCTATACTGAAGGCTTTTTCAATCTTACAGATGATAATATCTATAAATCAAAGGTCATAAAGGATATAGATACAAATATTGGGCAACTCCTAAAAACGGATGCTAAGTTTTACGCTATTCACATCAGCCATCGGAAAAGGAACTCCGGGCGATGGGTAACACAGAACAGGAACAAGCCGAAGCAATGAAATGCTATATTCGTGAGGTGTTTATCCCTGAATATGCCAAGAACTTCAACAAAGAACTATCCGAAGCAGATATAAAGTTTTACGGAAAGATACATTTTGACCGTAGCCGTTCCGACAATGAACTGAATATGCACTGCCATTTGATTGTGAGCCGAAAAGACCAAACTAATAAAAAGAAACTATCACCACTCACCAATCATAAGAATACAAAGAACGGAATAATAAAAGGTGGCTTTGACCGTGTGAATCTGTTTCAGCAGATAGAACAGGGGTTTGATAAGTTATTTAGTTACAACCGTCAGAAAATAGAAGCATTTGATTATCAAAACACTATGAAGAATAATCCTATATATGAGCAACTCAAATTACAAGAACAAAAATTGGAACCTAATGAAAGAAAAACAGAAATTAAACAAAATAGTAATTTAGAAGACAATACAAATACTAATATTTCTACAAAGCTAGAAACTAAAATCCCTATAACCCTCCAAAATAGCCCAATATCTAGTTCACTCATTTCATTTACTCCAACGAAGGTAAGTTCTTTTTCCAATCCAGAAGAACTTTTATCTAATCCTAAAAAGAGCAAAAGGGAAAAAAGAAGAAGGATAAGGTAGCAAATGTATTGATAGTCTAAAGATTATACCTAAAGTATCTAAATATGTGAAGAAAAGATATTATATTTGCATACACTGTAGTTAGTATAAATGCAGATGTAAAATAATTTGTAGATATGGTGAAACTAAGTAATAATTCAACACCTACAATAAAAGGATTAATTTATCAATTTCTTGTAGCTTTAGGAAAATGCTTCGAGTTACAAGCTGGAGAAACTGTATATATAGAAACATATGGTGATATATCTATTTTGGGTTGTAACGACACAGTACAAATAGAATCTAAATTTTATAAAGAGAATCTGACCGATTATGATCATAATATATGGAATACTTTGAATAACTGGCTTAAGGAGAGTTTTCCTATTGATTCTTTCTCTTCTTTGGTTTTATTGACTACGCAAAACGTTAAATCAACAAGTATCTGGTTTGGATGGAATGATAAAAATATCGCTGAAAAGTTACAAATATTACAAAATGCAGCATTAAAATACTATAGAAAAAAGTCAAGTAAGGATGCTAAGACAGAAAATCTGATTCAATCAGTATTAAATGAGGCTAAATTTGAAAGATTAAAAATTGCATTGAAGAAATTTGTGATTGATAACAATGCCTTGAATGATATTAAATATTACAAATACATAAAAGAAACTCATGCTAAAACAATTCCAGAAATACGCCAAGATGAATTTATTCGCTCCATGTTAGGATATGTAATTTCGCCTCAAACAATTGATAATAATTGGAGTATTACATATGATGATTTTAGGCAAGAAGTAAATATACTCGCTCAAAGTCTAATTGATACGACGACTCATTTCCTTCTAAATAAGGTTGATAGATATAAAACACGAAGAATACAATACAAACCCGTTCGTTGATAAAATCAAACAGATTGAATACAATGAAGTAGTATTGGAAGCAATAACAGATTATGTACAAACTAAAGAACTAATAATAAATGAAATCATAACATCAAAGAAAATTTCTGATTCATTAAATGAATATGAAGAAACTCTCTTAAAGAGACATAATACAGAATACCGAAAAGCCTGTAGGCACTGTTCTGACAATAGACATAAAATATTCATTCTCAAGACTTCTATGACAATATGATGTCTGCTAATGATAGTACTTTTTATATATATAATAGTGTTCCAGCTTACTTTCATAATGGAATGTTACACATTTTAGCAGATGAAAAAGAAGATTTTGTTTGGCTTATAAAACTAAAAACATGAGTAAGTTTGTTGATAATATATTTCTTATACATAACAATGTCTTTTCTCTAACTCCAATAATAATTTCTTTCTACAAAAATTATACATCAAGAGAAAAAGATATATTAATTGCTTATTTCATTCTTCCGATCGTGCTAAATCCAATTGCTATTGAAGAAATAAAAAGTGTTAATAGAAATTCAAATATAACACGATTGGTAGCAAATAAAAAGATAATGGCAGGATTCCAGAATAGATTCAAGCAATTTCAGCAGATTACTAACGACTGCTTACAATATGCTTTGGATTGCAAGTATATTGAAATAAATGAAAATCTAAGTATAAAAGTGACCAATAGGGATATCTTATATACTGATAAATCATTTAATGATGCCATAAACCTTGCATCAAAACTACCAAAAATATTTACGCAAGATATAATTAATACATATTATACATTTGGAATTAAAGGCTTATGAAAAGTTATATAAAATATATCGGTTTAATAGATAACGAAGAAAATTGTCATTATATTGATCTTATTGAGGGATTAAACATAATCACAGGACGTTCTTCTACAGGTAAAAATGCTATTATTGAAATATTTGATTTCTGCTTTGGTAATTCCGAAAACACAATACCAGATGGGGTGATAACCGATAATACAAAATTGTATTTTCTTGTTTTTGAGATCAATAATACGAATTTAGTATTGGCTCGAAATCAAGAAGAAAAAAGTACTTACGCCTTCTTCCGAGTTGATCCCAATTTTCCATCGCCCGATTATTTAAAATCAGAATATTTCCAGTCAGATTATTATCTTCCACTAAAAGCCTACAAAGAAGAGTTAGGAAGATATTTTGGAATAAATATTTCATCAACTGATGAAGATAACAATATTTTAAATTACCGCAATAAAAAGGGACGTCCTTCTGTTAGAAACATGACCTCGTATATTCTTCAACATCAAATCTTATTGCAAATAAGCATTCTTTATTTTATCGATTCGATGAGAAAGAAAAAAGAGACAAGATTATAGATGAATTTAAGATATTTGCAGGTTTTGTAGATCAAGACTATTTTATTATTAAACAACAAATCAATGATAAAAAGTTAGAGTACGAGAAGAAGCAACGAGAAATCACTCAATTTAAAGATGAGAAAAAGAAAAGGTCTGCAATACTAAGGGAGTTATTGGAAGAATATCACATGATAGTTGGGAATCACCTATTACAAGGGTATTCTGCTGAAAATATGCTAGAAGCTCCCAAAATATATTTAGAGAAAATTCAAAGTGATGGAGGTATAACAGTTGATGATCAGTCTAATGTCTTCAAAGAACAATATACAAAACTTGAAACACGTAAAAACGAACTTCTTGCGTCACGGCGGAAGATAATGTTGAAATTGGAAAACATCAATTCATCTATTAAATATGCAAAAAAATACAGTGAAGCAATTGATATGATAACCCCTATTTCAGAAGCGATAAAAGAAGATTCTCAATGTCCATTCTGTTTACAAGGAAATAATAATACCTCTCTTCAAATCAATAAGCTATCAGATGCTATTGATTGGTTAAATTCAGAGCTACGTAAAGCTCCTTTAATGATTGATTCGTTTTTTGCCTGAAAAACAAAAATGCGAACAAGAATTAGCTGCTATTGATGAAACGCTTAAACACATTCGATATGAAATAAATAAAATATTAAAAGTCAATGATGAGTTAGAGAAAAATAAATCATTAGAAGAGCAAGGATTTAAAGTTCGTTTATCAATAGAAAACCATCTTGAATGGTCGTTGGATATAAAAAATAAAATTCAAGAATCAAACATAGAACAGCTTAAGGAAGATATTGATACATTGGAAAGGAAAATAAGTGACGAGTATGATGTTGAAAACAAATTAAAATCGGCTGAAAATTTCATCAATGAAGCTATGAATGAAATCGGCAAGAATTTTGACTTTGAAAAATCATACAAACAAATAAACTTAAAATTTGACATTAATACATTTGAGTTATATCATCTGAAAAAGAATGAGGCAGAACAAATAGAAAAGAAAATCTACCTTAGATCAATGGGAAGTGGAGCTAATTGGCTATATTCACATGTTTGCCTTTTCCTTGGTATTCAGAAGTACTTCTGTTCATTAGGGAATAAGTGCTTAGTTCCAAGTATCTTATTCTAGATCAGCCAAGTCAAGTCTATTTTCCAACAATTGTCGATAATAACAAAGATGGTTTTGATCCTCACAAACTAAAAGAAATGGAGGGTGATTTAAAGAATACAGATGATGATTTAAAAGCAGTCACAAATTTATTTGATCAGATTTTAAAATTCATAAATGATACATATAAAGAATTTGAGATAGCTCCACAAGTAATAATTTCCGACCATGCAGATAATTTGGAACTTAAACAAGGAACTTTTGAAACTATGTTAGAAGACGTTGGAGAAAGAACACTGATGGATTAATTGATTTATCTAAACTTACACAAAGCGATTTAGGAACTGCTACCTATTAAACTCAGTTTAAGATTTAATTAAGTGATAAATTCTGCAACAAATTTGCAATAAGAATGAGATCTTGTTATCTTTGTCCCAGTATTCTCCATGAGCAAACTACCGCAAAAGCACGTAGCAAATCAGTGGGATAAATCATGGGATATGCTTGAAGCTAAAAATATAAAGTTTTTAAAATATCAGCGTGGTAACTCTCTTAGGAGAATCCCAGGCGGATCACATAAGAACAAAGCCAAACGGCGACAAAAAAGAGATAAGTCCTACAATATCAACTATTGTAGGACTTTTTTTTATTGTTTCAGTCTTGCTTAAAAAGACAAAAAAAGGGGCACGAAAAGACACGGTTGAGTATCCAAATCGTACCCCCTTCCCCAAAAAACGAATTAGGGGGTGCGATTGTCGGAAATCACTATCTATGCAGAAGGTTTCAATCTCTGTATTGATTTTAGATATTATCATCTGAA
>ENA-OQCK01000964-OQCK01000964.1-human-gut-metagenome-genome-assembly--contig:-NODE-964-length-12432-cov-9.681268_pt1 | contig 12432 bp, 13 predicted proteins | sample MGYA00242498_ERZ504578 | MGnify/ENA primary metagenome ERZ504578 (study PRJEB26092, sample SAMD00036229) | human gut metagenome | host: Homo sapiens | study: EMG produced TPA metagenomics assembly of... | reverse complement strand
TGCCACAAACATTGAACGAAATCTGTATCTGACAACACAGCTTTTAGAGCTTGGAATTCCGGTTGTAATTGCGCTGAATATGGCGGATCTGCTGGAAAAGAATAAAATCAGCATCGATACAAAAGCGTTGGAAAAAGAACTGGGATGTAAAGTAGTCAAAACTTCAGCCTTAAAGGGAACCGGAATTCGCGAAGTAGTGAAAGAGGCTGTCACAGCAGCGAAAAAAGAAAGCATTGTTTCAGGAGAAATAAAGTTTCAAAGGATACCGAAGCGGCTGTTTCCGAGATGGAAGGACAGTTGCCGTCATCCGTTTTAGAAGAACAGAAAAGATGGTATGCGATCAAGCTGCTGGAGCGCGATGCGAAAGTACTGGAGCAGTTAAAACTGACTGCATCTGTACAGAATCAAGTAGAAAAAATCGCTGCCAAACTGGAAGAAAGGCTGGATGATGACACAGAATCTATTATTACAAATGAGCGTTATGAGGCAATCACATATGTAGTAGAAAAATGTGTAAAGAAGCCAAAAGAAAAACTCTCGACTTCAGATAAAATCGACCAGATTGTGACAAACAGGATACTGGGACTTCCAATCTTTCTTGGCGTGATGTATGTTGTATATGCGATTGCAGTAATGACCATTGGAACTTATGTGACGGACTGGACCAATGATGTACTGGTAGTAGCGATTCAGGACGCGGCGGCATCCGGACTGCAGGCGATCGGTACAGCAGCATTTCTGGAAGATCTGATCGTAAACGGAATTATCGGTGGACTGGGTGCAGTACTTGGATTCCTTCCGCAGATGGCGATTTTGTTTGTATTGCTCTCTATTCTGGAAGACTGTGGATATATGGTCAGAGTTGCCTTTGTCATGGACCGTATTTTCCGTAAATTCGGACTTTCAGGAAAGAGTTTTATTCCACTTTTGATTTCATCCGGATGTGGAATTCCTGGAATTATGGCATCCAAGACGATTGAGAATGACAATGACAGACGACTGACGATCATGACATCTACATTTGTACCTTGTGGTGCAAAGCTTCCGGTTATCGCTTTGATGGCTGGTGTGATCGGTTCAGAGGCGACAGGATTTCCGGCAGGATCCCTGACATTTATCATGTACGTGATTGGTGTTGCGACAGTGCTGGTTTCCGCAATTATTCTGAAAAAGACAAAACCGTTCCACGGAGATGCGGCACCGTTTGTAATGGAGCTTCCGGCATACCACCTTCCACAGGCGAAGACAGTACTGCTCCATACATGGGAAAGACTCAAAGGATTTATCAGAAAAGCCGGAACGATCCTGCTGCTAGCTTGTATCGTAATGTGGTTCCTTGGAGGATATGGATTTATAGATGGAAGCTTTGGGGCAGTAGAGGATTCTGCAGACAGTATTCTGGCATCCATCGGAAGTGTGATCGCAGTGATCTTTACACCGCTTGGATTTGGAAGATGGCAGCCGGTGGCAGCTTCTCTTTCCGGATTCTCAGCAAAAGAAGCAATCGTAACGACAATGGGAGTCTGGCAAATGTAGCCGGAGATACAGAAGACCCGGCAGTTGTAGCACACGGTGTCGCAACATGGTTCCCGTCAGCGGCAGCCGGATTCAGTTTCCTACTCTTTAACCTTTTGGATTCACCGTGTCTGGCAGCGATCGCTACCATGGCAAAGGAACTCAATGACAGAAAATGGTTCTGGTTTGCAATCCTGTTCCAGAATGTATTTGCATACGTAGTAACATTTATGGTATATCAGATCAGTGGTGTTGCGACAGGTGCGCTTACATTTGGAGCATCTACAGTAGTTGCAATCCTGCTGCTGGCAGTTGTCTTATATCTGTTATTCAGAAAAGATCCATATAAAGGAAAAGCAGTGAGTGTAAAACGTTCTGTGGCAGAAGCCTAAAGGAGAAAAAATGGGCGGAATAAAATCGGTAGTATCTATGGGATACGCGGTATTGTTTGTAATACTTCTTTATTTAGTTGGCATTGGAATCTCGAGTCTGATACAATATATAAAAAAGAAATTTAGAAGGTGATAATCGTGAATGCAGCAACATGTATTATTTTGATCGTTTTAATTGTAATTGTTTCGTTTTCAATCCGTGCGACGATTCGTGATCGGAAAAAAGGCGGATGTGCAGGGTGCTCCGGATGCGGCGGAAGCTGCAGCGGATGTCATAGTGAAGTGGAACAGACAAAGAAATCCGAGTAAATAAGAGCAGAATGAAAAGTGTGGTATCAGCAGAGTGTAAAATCTTGAAAAAATGCACTGTGGTACCACACTTTTTGATAGAAAAATTGATAAAATTTATCGATAATCGGATTTTTGATTGACGAATGAAAATCAGGGTTCTAGAATGAGTGTAATGTAACCAGAAAGTACAAGTGATCGATGGATTGTAGAAAGAAGGGAAACAGATGAAACAACACCGATTTTGGGCGTGGGCAACAGTATGCTGCGCAGTAATGGTATTTTATACCGGTTACAAACATAAGTAAGATAGAAAAAGAGAATCAGTTTACAGGAGGAAGAAAAGATGTTAGATGTATTTAAAATGAAAAAATTAGGGATTTTTGCAGGTGGTGTTTTATTCGGGACAGCAGGAGTGAAGCTGTTGTCAAGCAAAGATGCAAAAAAAGTGTATACAAATTGTACAGCTGCAGTGCTTCGTGCAAAAGATTCTGTTATGAAGACAGCATCCACTGTACAGGAAAATGCAGAAGATATTCTGGCGGAAGCAAAACAGATCAATGAAGAGAGAGCAGCAAAAGAAGCAGCTCTGGAGCAGGAAGCAGAAGAAGTAACAGAAGAGACAGTGGCAGACAACACAGATTTTGCAGAAGAGGCATAAGATAAAAAGAGGGATTTGATTGAAGTTTATAATTAAGCATGAAATACTGGGAAGAATACGGGTGCATATGGTGCAGCCGAAAATGACGTTTGAAGAGGCGGATATTCTGCTGTATTATCTCGTAAACCTGGAAAATGTGACAAAAGCAAAAGTATATGAAAGAACACAGGATGCGGTGATCTATTATGAAAAGGACCGGCGGGAAATCATCAAGGCACTGCAGAAGTTTGGGTATGATCGGGTGACAGTGCCGGAGGGGCTGACTGAGCATTCCGGAAGGCAGATGAACGCAGAATATCAGGAAAAACTGCTCATGAAAGTCGTGATGCGTTTTGGTGGGAAGCTTCTGATACCGGCACCGGTACGGGCGGTCTGGACAGGTGTCCGTTCTCTGAAATATCTGCAGCAGGGGATCGCGAGTCTGAAAAAAGGCAGACTGGAAGTGGCGGCTCTGGATGCCACTGCGATCGGTGTTTCCATCCTGCGCAGAGATATGAATACCGCAAGTTCGATCATGTTCCTGCTCGGCATCGGAGAATTGCTGGAGGAATGGACACATAAAAAATCTGTCGGAGACTGGCACGCGACATGTCCCTGAATGTGGGGAAAGTCTGGCTTTTAAGAGAGGAACAGGAGATTCTTGTTCCCGCAAAACAGATTGAACCGGAAGATCTTGTAGTAGTCCGCATGGGAAATGTGATTCCATTTGATGGAGTCGTATCCGTGGTGAGGCAATGGTCAATCAGGCCTCTATGACAGGAGAAGCAGTTCCGGTGAAAAAGACAGCGGAAAGCTATGTATATGCAGGAACTGTTGTAGAAGAAGGAGAACTGATCATCTGCGTGAAAGCGGTGAGCAAAGCAACCCGTTTTGAAAAAATCGTGACCATGATCGAAGAGTCTGAAAAATTGAAATCAAATCTGGAAAGTCATGCAGAACATCTGGCAGATCAACTGGTTCCGTATACACTGGCAGGAACGATTCTGACCTGGCTGCTGACAAGAGATGTGACCAAGGCACTGGCAGTACTGATGGTAGATTTTTCGTGTGCACTCAAGCTGGCGATTCCAATTTCGGTACTGTCTGCGATCCGGGAGGCGGGCGCACATAATATTACCGTAAAAGGCGGAAAATATATGGAAGCTGCTGCAAATGCCACAACGATCGTGTTCGATAAGACGGGGACACTCACAGAGGCGCGACCGACGGTACGAAAGGTGGTTTCTTTCTGTGAGCAGAGTGAGGATGAGCTGCTGAGAATGGCGGCCTGTCTGGAGGAACATTTTCCACATTCCATGGCAAAGGCTGTTGTGGAAGCCGCCAGAAAAAGAGGCTGGAGCATGAAGAGATGCACAGCAAGGTCAATTATATTGTTGCACATGGAATTTCCTCCACGATCGAAGGAAAACGCGTGGTGATCGGAAGTCATCATTTTGTATTCGAAGATGAAAAATGCTCGGTCAGAGAACCGTGGATCCGACAGTTTGAAACACTTCCGGAAGAATGTTCTCTGCTCTATCTTGCCATTGAGCATGAGCTTGCTGCAGTTGTATGTATTGAAGATCCGCTGCGCAAAGAAGCGGCAGATGTAGTGCGTGCTTTGAAGGCAACAGGGCTTGAGAAAGTCGTGATGATGACAGGAGACAGTGAAAAAACAGCTGCTTCTGTGGCGAGAAGAGTTGGTGTGGATGCATATTATTCAGAAGTGCTGCCTGAGGATAAGGCAAAATTTGTGGAACAGGAGCGCGCATCCGGCCGTACGGTGATTATGATCGGCGACGGGATCAACGATTCTCCGGCATTGTCGGCAGCAAATGTGGGAATTGCAATTCGTGACGGTGCGCAGATCGCACAGGAAATTGCGGATATCACAATCTCGGCAGAAAACTTGTGGGAAATCGTAATGTTGAGAAGATTAAGCGAGGCGCTGATGCGGCGTATCCAGAAAAATTACAGAAGCATTGTCGGGATCAATGCTACTTTGATACTGCTTGGAGTCACAGGAATCCTGCAGCCTACGACGTCTGCACTGCTTCATAATATGTCTACGCTGACGATCAGGCCTGACCAATATGAAAAACTTACTGGATGAAACTAGTTATTGAGAAAAAATCGATAATAACCCTCTTGATTTTTTGAAATAGTTCCTATAGAATAAAACTAAGGTTAGTTACAACTAACAAACGGGAACACACAGGAAAATTCAGGAGGTGCGTATGAGTATTGTTATTATCGGAGGACATGACCGAATGGTCTGTCAGTATAAAAAAGTATGTCAGAAATATCAGTGTAAAGCAAAAGTGTTCACACAGATGTCAGGAAATCTGTCCAAAAAGATAGGAACTCCGGATCTGGTCGTTTTATTCACAAACACTGTTTCGCACAAAATGGTGCGGTGTGCAGTGGAAGAAGCAGGCCGCTGCAATGCAGAGATCATCCGCTGCCATACAAGCAGCAAAAACGCACTGGAAGATATCCTGGAAACTGCCTGTGCAGCAGTGTAAAAACGATCAGCTTCAAAAGAGCAAGATAGAAGAGAAATATAGAAAAATGTACAAAAAAGAGAGTATACGATACGAAATATGTATGGTATACTCTCTTTTGATATGAAAAAATGAGGGATGAGGGACATGAACATCAGAAAAAACTATAATCATACATTGAATGCCTGTTACCTTGGCTATATTACCCAGGCAATCGTGAACAATTTTGCACCGCTTCTGTTTCTGACATTTCAGAGTACATATGAGATTTCGCTGGATAAGATCGCACTTTTGGTATCCTTTAATTTTGGGGTGCAGTTGATCGTGGATCTGCTGGCCGCAAAATATGTGGACAAGATCGGATACGCAACAGTGTGGTGGCAGCACATATTTTCGGAGCAGTTGGCCTGGTGGGACTGGCAGTGTTTCCGTCCGTTTTTCCGGATGCGTATGCAGGACTGCTTCTGGCAGTATTTTGTTATGCAATTGGAGGCGGATTGATCGAGGTGCTGATCAGTCCGATTGTAGAATCTTGTCCGACAGAGCGAAAGGCTGCTGCGATGAGTCTTCTGCATTCTTTTTACTGTTGGGGGCATGTAGGCGTGATTCTGATCTCGACTGCATTTTTTGCCATTGCGGGGATTGAGAACTGGAGGATACTGGCTGTGATCTGGGCAATCCTTCCGGCGTTGAATGCAGTATATTTTGGAATGGTACCGATTCAGGCAGAAGAGGAAGACGTTGAGGGAATTCCTGTGCGAGAATTATTTAAAATGAAAATTTTCTGGGTGTTGGTACTGCTGATGATCTGTGCAGGGGCATCTGAACAGGGAATGTCCCAGTGGGCGTCAGCATTTGCAGAATCAGGGCTGCATGTAGAAAAGGCAGTCGGGGACCTGGCGGGACCATGTCTTTTTGCACTGTTGATGGGAAGTTCAAGACTGCTCTATGCGAAGATGAGTGAGCGGATCTCATTGCCAAAAATGATGCTCTCAAGCGGGATTTTGTGCATTGTGAGTTATCTGCTTGCCGCATTGTCTCCAAATCCGGTGCTGGCGCTGCTGGGATGTGGGCTTTGTGGATTTTCTGTGGGCGTATTCTGGCGGGAACCTTTAGTATGGCTGCAGCATCCTGTCCGAAAGGAGGGACTGCATTGTTTGCACTTCTGGCACTTGCGGAGATCTTGGGTGTTCTTCCGGTCCGGGAGTGGTAGGCGTTGTATCAGGAGCATTTTCAGAGAATCTGAAGGCAGGACTTTTGGCAGCGATCGTATTTCCGGTTCTGCTGATTATCGGACTGCAATTGTTGAAAGAAGGAAATCGAGAGAGAGGGGAAGTAAGATGAAAAAAGAGATGACAAATGATATGACTGTCGGAAGCCCGGCAAAGCTGATCATTCAGTTTATGATTCCGATGTGTCTGGGAAATGTGTTCCAGCAGTTTTACAATATTGCGGATTCCATTATTGCGGGGCAGTTTCTGGGAGTTAATGCTCTGGCCGCAATCGGAAGCACGGGATCGCTGATGTTTTTTGTGACGGGATGGCTGCAGGGGATTACCAGTGGATTTGCGATTCTGGTATCCCAGTGGTTTGGTGCAAAAGACATGAAGCGGATGCGGCATTATGTGGCAATGTCTGTCTATCTGACTTTTGCATTTGCACTGGTTATGACCATTGGATTTGAATTTGCCAATGAGCCGATCCTGCGTCTGATGAATTCCCCGGAAAATCTGATGAAAGATATCAAAGGATATATGGCGGTGATTTACGGCGGTCTGATCGTCACAGCGGCATACAATGCGCTTGCGGCAATTTTAAGAGCCTGGGAGATTCCAAATCGCCATTGTATTTTCTGATCATTTCGGCGATCATTAACGTGATCCTGGATATTGTATTTATTGTGAATTTCGGGATGGGAGTGGAAGGCTGCGGATATGCGACTGTGATCGCACAGGCAATTTCCGCACTTCTGTGTCTTGTATACATTGCGAAAAAATTTCCGATCCTGCGGCTTAGAGAAGAGGATTTTAGGATTTCCTGGCAGAGTATGGGACGGCTTCTTGCTCTGGGAATTCCCATGGGACTGCAGTTTTCTATTACGGCGATCGGAACAATCATCGTGCAGGGGGCGGTCAATATTTACGGAGCGGTATATATGGCAGGATTTTCAGCGGCAGGAAAACTGCAGAATATTATAGCAACCGTATTTACTGCATTCGGCGCAACGATCGCGACTTATGTGGGGCAGAACCGCGGAGCCGGGAAAATGGATCGTGTACACAAAGGGGTAAAATATACACAGATCATGGTTCTTGCGTGGAGCGCGGTCACAATGGTTCTAGTGTATTTCCTCGGAAAAGAGATGACACTGCTGTTTGTAAGTGGAACAGAAACAGAGGTGCTTCATGCGGCAGGAATTTATTTCCATGCAGTATTTTGGGCATATCCGTTTTTAGGAGTATTTTTATCTATCGAAATGCGCTGCAGGGAATGGGCTACGGTCTTGTTCCGATGCTTGGTGGTGTGTTTGAATTGGCGGCAAGAGCGCTGATCGTACTTTTAGTGGCAGGAAAGACGAGCTTTTTCGGTGTTTGCCTTGCAGATCCAGCGGCATGGATCTCAGCATTGATTCCATTGATTCCGTATTACATTTATGTGATGAAAAAATATGAAAAGCAGAAACAGCTGGAGGGATAGTGCATAAGAGAAGAGACAACAGGTGGAGAACATTCATCTGTCGTCTCTTTTTTGTCAGTTGTGTTGTGAAATGTGCAAGTTGTGCAAAAAAACTCAAAAATAAAAAGAAATGTGGTAGAGTGTGGATATAGAAAGCCGGTCATAGGGCAGGTGCGCATATAAGGAGGTGAGAAACGTGATGACTGGTGGATGGAAAAATGGAATCATTTCGAAAAGAAGCATCCGAAGCTTTCCAAATGGATATATCAGATTGCATTTTTTTTGTATTCAGCATGGGAGTGACCATAGTCCAGTATTTGTTTTTTACATTTATGCCGGGTATTCTTGGAGAAAAACTGGCCGGAACAGAATTTATGTGGCCACAGGTGCCGATGAAGATTGCAGGAGTGGAATTTACATGGAGCTTATTGGGGTATAATGTCTTGAGAGATGCATCTGGTGCGGTGCTGATCGGTGGAGGACTCGGATACTTTATCAGCTATGAAGTGGGCTCATTTGTTGCACAGTGTATCAATTTTCCGCTGCAGAGAAATGTTACATTTAAAAGCCACGGAAATCCTGTATATCAGGCAATGTGGTATTTTATAGCGTGGATTTTGATTTCGCTGATCTGCAACGGATTCAACAATCTGTGGATGCCGATCGCATCGGCTCTGGTTCCGCCGGCAATATATAATATTCTTGTGACATTTGTCACAGGAGGCGTGTCCATGGTTATATTCTTCTTTGTATTTAAGATTATCTTTCCAGAAGGAGAGACAAAAAAGAAGTAATATAAAATACAGAACGGAAAGAGGAGAAAAGGTTTATGAAAGAAAAGAAAGGCTGGAGTGTCGAACGGATTGCGAAAACCGCAGTTCTGACCGCAGGGATTTTGATCGTGATTGCAATTGTCGCATCTATGATCTTCAAAAATCCGATAGGAGCGAACGTAAGATTAATTACAAGATTAATTTTCGCAGGAACAGTAGTGACTGCTGTTTTTATTCTTGCAATGTGGATTTACAGGGCAAGAAAAAATAAAAGAATGTTGAAAATCTTTTCGGCATTGTTGTGTGTATTATTAGCAGTTGTGATAGTTATCAATTTGGCAGTTATGAATTTTTATGTGATGATCAACCAGTTTTTACATAGAAATACAGCAGATCCAGAAACGGTTGTCAATGAGACACAGGTGGCAAGAGAAGTGACAGAGCAGATTGAAGAAGAGGGGCTTGTATTACTTAGAAATGAGAAAAACGCACTTCCTATGACAGAAACGAAGGCAAATGTATTCGGATTTGCATCTGATGCGATCATCTATGGAGGTTCCGGATCCGGAGCAGCGGATGAAAGCAAAAATGTCAATTTAAAGACTGCACTGGAAAATGTGGGAATCGAAGTAAATGAAGAACTGTCAGATTTCTACAAACAAAAAAATGATGAAGCAAAGGCAAAAAACGGAGTTACAATCGCATTGAGTGATTATAGTGTCAAAGAGCCTTCTGTAGACAACTATGAAAATGGACTTCTGGAACATGCAAAGGACTTTTCTGATACAGCGATTGTTGTGTTTGGCCGTGCTGGCGGTGAAGGTGCTGATATGCCGATGGATATGGCAGCATATGAAGGCGGTACAGAGGGCAGACATTACATGGAGCTGACAGAAAATGAAGAGGCAATGTTTGACATGGTAAAAGAAAACTTTGAAAAAGTAATCGTGTTGATCAACTCTTCTTCTCCGATGGAATTGGGATTCCTTGAAAATGAGAAAGTAGACGCTGCAATGTGGATCGGTGGACCTGGATCCGTTGGGTTACAGGGTGTTGCCAACGCACTTTGCGGAGAGGTAAACCCATCCGGCCGTCTGGTAGATACCTATGCTTATGATGCAACTTCAAGTCCGGCATACATGAATATCGGTGATTTTACTTATACAGGAACAGAACATGAAAATGGCGGAATGCTCGGAGGCGTGGCACCATACAAATTCATGAATTATCAGGAAGGTATTTATGTCGGATACCGTTATTATGAAACTGCCGCACAGGATGGTTATATTAATTATGAAGAAACAGTACAGTATCCATTTGGATATGGTCTGTCATATACGACATTCGAGCAGAAGATGGGTGAACTTTCTGCAGATGGAGATTCTATCAGTGTTGATGTTACTGTTACAAATACAGGAAAAGTTCCTGGAAAAGAGGTTGTTCAATTATACTATACTCCACCATATACAAAGGGCGGGATTGAAAAATCACATGTTGTTCTGGCAGCATTTGACAAAACAGATGTGTTGAAACCGGGCGAAAGCCAGACACTTACACTGTCCTTTATGAAAGAAGATATGGCAAGTTATGATTACAAAGATGCAAAAGCCTATGTTCTGGAAAAAGGGGATTACGCGATCAAATTGATGAAAAACAGTCATGATGTCATTGATCAGCGTACATACAAAGTAAAAGAAACTGTGGTCAATAGAGAAAGTGACCTTGTAGAAGCAACCAACCAGTTTGATGATGTGGCTGGAGATATTACTTATGTAAGCCGCGCGGACTGGGAAGGTACAATGCCAAAAGAAAAGGCAAAGGATCAGGCTCCATCTAAGGAAGTACTCAAAGCATTACAAAATACAAAGGTTGAGACAGATCCGGACGCAGAGGATATTGTATTCAAAAAACACGGACTGACTCTCAAAGATGTAAAAGGATTACCATACGATGATCCAAAATGGGAGCAGTTGTTAGAGCAGTTATCGATCAAAGATATGGAACAACTGATCGGAATGAGCGGATGGCAGTCAGTTCGGATCGGATCTGTCGGAAAACCGGAGGTATTGGATGTAGACGGACCGGCAGGACTCAACGGACTGATCAACGGAACAAAAGGAAATCAGTATACAAGTGCGGTTGTAGTGGGCTCAACATGGAATACAGAGTTACCGGAAGCATTTGGTGAGGCTTTGGGTGATGAAGCGTATGCGAACAAAGTATCTGGAATTTATGGTCCGGCTATGAACATTCATCGTACACCATTCAGCGGAAGAAACTTTGAATATTATTCAGAGGATGCATTATTGTCCGGTAAGATGGGAGCAGCAATGGTTCGCGGCTGCAACGAGAAAAATGTGTATACCTATATCAAACATTTCGCATTGAATGACCAGGAGACAAATGCGATCGGCGGTGCAAACTGGTGTAATGAACAAGCGATGAGAGAAATCTATCTCAAACCGTTTGAGCTTCTGTCAAAGAAGGCGAGTCAAAAGCAATTATGACGACATGGAGCCGAATCGGAGCAACATGGGCAGGTGCAAGCAAACCATTGCTTCAGAATGTTTTAAGAGACGAATGGGGATTTGAAGGATTTGTCATCACAGATAATGCGATGATGGGCGATTTTCAGAACGCAGATCAGGCAATTGCAGCAGGAAATGATATGATGCTGAGTTCTACTCAAAGGAGATCACCATCGATGAGACAGCGAAGGCCGTCAGCTCATGAGAAAAGCCTGTCACAACATTTTATATGTAGTTGCAAACAGCAATGCGCTGGAACATGCAAGAGTGGGAGTTCCGGGATGGATTTACGGATATGTTGCATTTGATGCCGTGATGCTGGGACTGATTGCACTTGGATTTATGGGCTGTACAAAAAAGAAAAGAGTAAAAGTGAAAAAAGAGAAATGTTAAATATATTGAATCAATTATAGAAGATAAGAGAGCAATACTCTTTCTATATTTGTAAAAAATCCGAGAGGAATCCTTTAATATGTGGATTCTTTTCGGATTTTTTGGGTATTTTTAAGAAAGCAGAAGTTCGTAAGTATACTCAGGGCAGACTTTATTTTCTCCGCGTTTGACATAGCTACCTGTGTGAACAACTTTAAATCCCAATTTTTTGACGACACCATTTGAAGCGGCATTGTCTGGATCAATCTTAACCGTGATCCGTTTTCCGCTATGTGCTTTTGCGTAGGCGATCATACCTTGTATCATCTCTGTGGCATAGCCTTTGCGCCAGTGTAATTTGTTGACACAGTAGGCAATATCATATACAGTTTGATCTTCCAGAGGGATAAAACTGCAGGTTCCGATTCGTTCCCCTGTAGTTTTTGATTCTGCGATCAAATAGCAGCAGATGGGATCGTCTCCTAATGCTTCTATTTCTTTTACATATTCCGGATCAATCGTTTCCAGAGCAGGATCGCCGAGATATTCTCCCATTTCGGGATCGTTCCAGATACTGATTGCAAATAAGGCATCATCTTTTGTGAAAGGACGCAAATATAAGCGATTGGTTTCGATTTTTTCAATATTCATAGTGAGTCTCCTTTGCGATGTTTTATTTTATGAAATGGTGTCAGTAATTTCTTTAAGTATACCATAGAGAAAATCGCAGTGTTTTCTTTTTTT
>ENA-OQCK01000963-OQCK01000963.1-human-gut-metagenome-genome-assembly--contig:-NODE-963-length-12472-cov-2.424706_pt1 | contig 12472 bp, 15 predicted proteins | sample MGYA00242498_ERZ504578 | MGnify/ENA primary metagenome ERZ504578 (study PRJEB26092, sample SAMD00036229) | human gut metagenome | host: Homo sapiens | study: EMG produced TPA metagenomics assembly of... | reverse complement strand
CGCATAGGCCATCCAGATGATTTTCACGGATTTAAGACCTACCAGCCGGGATGCCCTCTCATTGATGCCCACGGACTGGATGTACATTCCCATGGCTGTTTTCTTCAGCAGAATATAGGTGAGCGCCACCACGATGACAGCTACAAAAATAGGGGTGGGAATGGGAATTCCCGGTATGTTGTTGCCCAGCAGCTTATATCCGTCCACGCGGATGTATGTGATCTGTCCGTTTGTCACCAGCTGGGAGATACCCCTGCCCGCGGTAAACAGAATCAGGGTCGCCACCATGGGCTGTATCTTAAGCTTTGCAACCAGAAATCCGTTAAAGCCGCCGCACACCACGGCCGCTGCCAGGGCTGCCAGCACAGCCAGGACGTAGGGATTGGCATACTCATTGACCGACACCTCACCGCCTGCCAGGACCTGGTACACACAGCCGCAGCCACTGCCATGACAGCGCCCACGGAAATATCGGTTCCAGCGGAGGCAGATACCACCAGGGTCATGCCCACAGCCAGCACCACCAGCTCGCTGGCACGGTTGATTACGTCAATGATATATCCGTAGAGGACGCCGTTATTAATCGTAATCCTAAAAAACGTGGCGTGGTAATCAGATTGATTAAAAGTACTATGATAAGACAGGATAACGGAAGAAACAGCCTGTAACCTGTCAACTTTTTAAGTTTCCCCATCATTCTTCCCCTCCTCCTGCAATTGCTTTCATGATGGAATCCTGGCTCAGCTCGTCTTCCTTAAGCTCTCCCACCTTCCCGCCGTCGCGCATGACCGCCATACGGCTGCAGGTGCGGAGCATCTCCTCGATTTCAGAGGATATAAACACCACGGACATGCCGTCCTCCGCAAGCTTCAGCACCAGCTTCTGGATCTCTGTCTTGGTACCGATATCAATTCCTCTTGTAGGCTCATCCAGAATCAGAAAATCAGGATTGGTCAGGAGCCAGCGTCCCAGAATTACCTTCTGCTGGTTGCCGCCGGAGAGTTGTTTGATAGGAGTCTCCCTGTCGGCTGTCTTGATTTGAAGAATATCAATGTATTTATCCGTGAATTCCTCCTGTTCCTTCCTGCTCATGAGCCTGAACATGCCTTTCTTGGCCTGGAGGGCAATGATGATATTCTCGCGCACAGACAGATCCGCGATGATTCCCTCCTCCTTGCGGTTCTCAGGCAGATAGGCCATGCCTTCCATCATGGCGTCAATGGGAGCGTTGACCTTTAACTTCTTCCCCTTACGGCCAGCTCGCCGCTGTCCGGCTTATCGGCGCCGTATATGGCGCGGACCAGCTCGGAACGGCCGGATCCCAGAAGTCCTGTAAGGCCGATGACCTCGCCTTTATGTATATCCAGGCTGAAGGGTTTGATGGTTCCCTTGTGGCCCAGCCCCCTGGCGCTTATGATTACTTCTTCCTTGACCGTGGACACGCCCTCCTTCTTGATGGCTGCCAGATCGTCAAAATCCTTACCCATCATCTTGGCCACCAGCTGTACCCTCGGCAGCTCCTCCACCTTGAATTCTCCCACCAGGTTCCGTTTCTAAGAACCGTAATCCTGTCACAGACAGCATATACCTGTTCCAGGAAATGGGTGACAAAGATAATTCCGATTCCCTTGTCCTTAAGCTGTCTCATCAGCACAAACAGCTTCTCCACCTCACCGTCGTCCAGGGAGGATGTGGGTTCATCCAGAATCAGCACCTTGGCCGACATATCCACTGCCCTGGCAATGGCAATCATCTGCTGGATGGCAATGGAATAGTTCTCCACAGCCATGGTCACATCAATGTGGACATCCAGTCCCTCCAACAGCTTCCTGGCATCCTCCTTCATGGTCCTCCAGTCAATCATGGGACCTTTTTTCGGTTCTCTGCCAATATAAAGGTTCTCTGCCACTGACAGATTGGGACACAGGTTCACCTCCTGGTAAACTGTGCTGATGCCATTTTCCTGTGCTTCCTGGGGCGACCGGTTGATGATGGTATTGGATGAACCTTCCATTCGGATTGTACCGGTCTCAAACTCCTCCACGCCGGTCAGCACCTTGATCAGTGTAGACTTCCCGGCACCATTCTCGCCCATAAGGGCATGGATTTCGCCTTTTCTCAAAGTAAAATCCACATCCTGCAGCGCCTTTACACCGGGGAAATTCTTGTTGATTCCCCGCATTTCCAAAACAACCTTCTGCTCCATGCGATTTCCGCCTTTCTACCGTTATACGCCCTATTTCCAGGGCTCAGTTACCAGACACACCCAGCATCAGGCTTGAAAGAGGGAGAGCCGTGCAACGACTCTCCCACCGCCTTTCCTGAACTGTTACGAAAATGTTGATTAATAAGCACGCTCAGCCTTGATAGCTTCCAAATCCATGGATGTATCGAAGTAAGCTTCGTCCACATACTGAATCTTCTCAACGGTCTCGCCCTTCTCCAGCTTCTTGATGATTTCATCTACACGCGGTCCGTGTAATGGGTTGCACTCAAATGCCGCGTTTAAATCGCCGGCTATCATGGCGTCAAATGCTGCCTTAACTGCGTCGAAGGAGAAGATGATGATGTCGCCGTCAGGTCCGCAGGTTTTGCCGGCTGCTTGATTGCATCGATAGCGCCGAACGCCATGTTGTCGTTCTCAGCCACTACCACATCGATATCGTCATAGGACTTAAGGAAGGATTCCATAACTTCCTGGCCCTTAGCCTGTGTAAATTCGCCTGTCTGCATATCTAACATTTTCCAGTTGTCATGCTGCTTTAAGATGTTTCCAAAACCTTCTGTACGGCCAACCTGAGCGGATGCCCCGATGGTTCCCTGAAGAGTAACGATGTTGATGTCCTCGCCGTCTCTTCCTGTGCCTTTAAGTAATCAGCCAGCCAGTTTCCTGCTGTCTCGCCTTCCTTGATGAAATTGCCGCCTACCCAGCACTCATACAGGCTCTCATCCACGTCCATCTGACGGTCTGACAGGATAACCGGAATTCCTGCTTCCTGTGCCTCCTGGAGAACCGCCTCCCATCCTGTCTCAACTACGGGAGCCACTACGATGTAGTCAACATCCTGCTGGATAAAGCTTCTGATGGCCTTAATCTGGTTCTCCTGTTTCTGCTGTGCATCGTCAAAATCAGCTTGTAGCCGTTTTCCTCTGTAAAGGTGGACTTGAAGGACTCTGTATTAGCCGTTCTCCAGTCAGACTCAGCGCCAACCTGCGCATAACCAACCACAATCAAATCACCGGATGCCGCGTCGTCCTTTGCCTCAGCCTCTGTCTCAGCCTCTGGCTTCTCAGGAGCTGCCGTGGTGTCGGCCGCCGCCGTTGTCTCAGCTGCCGCGGGAGCTGCTGTCTCTGCAGGCTTGCTTCCGCCGCCGCACCCTGCCAGCAGGGATGCTGCCATTGCTGCACATAACATAACGCTTAATCCTTTTTTCCTCATAATACGTAAACCTCCTTGATTTGTATTTTGTTTCCCCTTGTTGGAATAATCATATCAGTTGTTATTAACAAAAACAACGGAATTTCTCCGTTGTTTTGTACACGATTTTTAGATTTTTCACAGTTTATTCATACATTTGGGTGTTTTTTTACGATTATGGTTGGATATTTTTCAATCCTCCCCTTCCCCGCCATATCCGGATTCCAGGGGAATGGTCACCACTGCCCTTGTGCCCAGCCCCAGGACACTCCCGAACTCCAGACTGCACCGGGAACCATAGTTCAGGCGCAGGCGCTCCGCCACATTGAAAAGCCCAAAACCTCCCTTGGGAGCAGGCCCCTCCCGTAAGGACGAATCCTTTTCCCCTCTGAGCTTTCGCCTGACGGCCTCCATCTCCTCCTCCGTCATGCCCGCTCCGTCATCCTCCACCTCCAGCACAGCCATGTCCTCCTTTGCGTATCCCCGGACCAGGATACGTCCCTTCCCCCTTTTATTCTTGATTCCGTGGTAAAGGGCGTTCTCCACCAGAGGCTGGAGGGTAAGCTTCAGGATTCTGCATTCCTCCAGGGATTTTTCAAGGGTGACCTCATAGTCCATGATATCCTGGTAGCGTACCTTCTGGATTTGGAGATAGCTTTTAATATGGCCGATTTCCTCGCGCATGGTGATAAAATCCTTCCTCCGCTGAGGGTTGTGCGGAAAAATTCTGACAGGGAGGTGACCATGTCCACCACGGCCCGGTTTTGCCCTCCTCCGCCAGCCACACAATGGTATCCAGGGTGTTGTAGAGGAAGTGAGGATTGATCTGCTCCTGAAGAAGCTGCAGCTCCATGACCCGGCGCTGGTTCTGTTCCTGCCGTATGTCCTCAATCAGCCGCCCGATTTCCTCCTTCATGTGGTCAAAGCTTCCCGTAAGGATTGCCAGCTCATCCCCCGCCTCGATCTTGGGGCCGGAGGTGAAATCTCCCTTTGCAACCCTCTCTGTCTCGTTGCAGAGCTTTTGTATGGGAACGGTAACGCTTTTGGTTATCCTGCGGCTGAGGAGAAGGCTGATAAGCAGAATGGATACCAGAAGGGTCAGGCTGACCACGATGGCCGTGTGCTCCTGGCTCTCCAGCTCCTTCTGTATCTCCTGGACATGGAGCGTTTCATAGTACACATACTCCCTTCCCTGCTTTTCGATGTCGGCAGTCAGCACACGGACGCCGTAATCCAGAATTTCCATGTTCTTATCGTACATGCCGTGGGGAAGGTTGTCCTCTATCTCGTTCACTCTCTGTTCCAGCTGGTCCAGGCAGTGCATCAGCCAGTTAATCCTGGTCCGGTTGGCCCCCTCCGGCGTCCGCTTTAACAGTTGGCGGTAGGTCTTTCTGGCATCGCTTATGGTTTGATGCGGGTCCTTAATCTGCTCCCAGCCGTAGGGCCTGTCCTCCTCCATCAGCTCATGGATGGACTGGTAGGTCCGCATCCCTATGACAATGCGGTACATGCTGTAGTCCACATCCTCCCGCAGGTTGGCCGTGACACTGTTGGCTGGGTGATGTTGGTTATGCTCTGGGTGTAGGCATTACAGAACTTGGCCACGGTGGCCATGAGATAGATAACCAGCACCGCCAGGGGAATGATGATGATAAATGTCATCAGGTTCAGGCGCTTTTCCAGGGGCAGGCGATCCAGGATATGGTTCGTGTCCCAATCCTTCCCAATGCCCTGATCCTTCTCATTTGCTCCGTCCTGCCCTTTTTGCCGGACCCGGTCCTCCATTTTCCCGTCATGACCCCTCCCTGCTTCCCGCCCTGTACTCCTTAGGCGTACATCCAACGGTTTTCTTAAACAGATAGCCGAAGTAATGGGAATCCTTATATCCCACCTCGTACCCGATTTCAGAGGTCTTAAGATTAGAGCACATCAGCAGCTCCTTTGCCTTTTCCATGCGCACTCCTGTCAGAAACTCCACAAAGGTCACTCCCATCTCCTGGCTGAAGATGGAGCTGAAATAGCTGGGCTGATATTGACCCTGGCAGCCACCGTGTTCAGGGAAATCTCCTCCTTGGCGTAATTATCATAGATAACGCCTTGGCCTCATCCAGAACCTGACTGTACTTGCTGGCTGTCTGGCTGTCCCTCAGGGTCATGACCTCCTCAAAAAGCCTCACCAGCTTCTCCTTCAGCATGTCCAGGGTACAACCGTCCTTAAGTACCTTTTCCATATCCGACAGTTCCCGCGGGAGACGTCCCATGTCAAGTCCCAGCTGTTCCAGAAAGGTGCTGACACAGAGATAGCAGTCCATGACAATGTACTGGCGGAACATAAAAGACTGGCAGTTCTTTTCCCCCACATTCTGGAAATACTCCTCCACAAACCCGGAGGCCTCTCCCACGGTCCCCTGTTTCAGAAAATTTTCCAGGGTCTTTCTGTTCACCTTGGACGCATCCACTGAATTAATATCAATGGTTTCCCCTGTTCCGTGGACCATGCCGTCCATCTGGCTGTAGCTTATAATCCGGTTCATCTCCGTGAAGAATCTGGCGGCAAATGCCCTCCCCGCCTGCAGATAGGAGGTCTGCAAATCGCCCAGACGGTTCACGCAGCTTCCGATTCCGCCGAAATACTGTATGTCCTTACAGGCCCCGGCCATCTTTCCCAGGCTGGCGGCACACTCGCTCATCCTGCGCTCCACCTCCTGCTCAGACTCCCCCGTGAGAACGAAGGCCCACCCCTCGTCCCCGCGGTCAAAAACCAGGATGTGCTGCCGGCCCTCCATCCGTTCCTCAATCGCCTCCTGGCAGGATACCACCCGGTCGGAATAGGCAACGGCAGATCCCATAGGCATGAGCTTAAACAGCATGAGCTGGTAAAAGGAAGCGGACAAATCCATCCCCACCTGTTCTCCCCTCTCCAGAGCTTCCTTAAAATTCACCCGGCCCGTCACCAGGTCCCGCAGAAGGCGCTGGCGTTCCAGCACTGTGTTCTCAGCCATCTCCAGGCGGTACTTATCCATAAGCCTGGCGTCCTCCCGCTCCTTCTCAATCACATCCGCCACCTTCTTCACCGCCTCCAGAAGCTTGGCAGCCGTGATGGGCTTTAGAAGATAGTCCGTCACTCCGATGTGGATGGCCTGCTTGGCATAGTCAAATTCATTATACCCGCTGAGGATAATGATTTTGATTCTGGGAAATTCCTTCTTCACCAGTTCAGAGAGTTCCAGTCCGTCCATGAAGGGCATGCGGATATCTGTTATGAGGATGTCCGGCTGCACCTTCCTGATAAGCGGATATGCCAGTTCTCCGTCGCTGGCTTCCCCTGCGAATTCCAGCCCTTCCTTCTCCCATGGAATGTTGTTCTTGATGCCATTTCGCATGACAATTTCATCCTCCACAAGAAATACCTTTATCATAATCCAGTTCCCCCCTCTTATGTATTTTTTTCCATACCATCCATTTGCTGTCTTACAGTATAAAATATAACACATTCATTTTCAAGATTCTTCCTAAAAAGAAAAAGCAGAGACCTGTGCGCTGTCTCCGCCTTTGTTTCGTTTTACCGGCTTACTGTTTTCCCGGTTCTTCCGGTTAATCCATTCCGTTGACACATCCATGGCCGCCCGGCAGGCCCTTGTCTGGTCCAGGGAATTGAGCATGACAAAATCGTGGATTATGGCCTGGAACCGCAGGGCCGTCACATCCACCCCCGCCTCCCGCAGCTTCCTGGCATATGCCTCGCCCTCGTCCCTGAGGACATCCGCCTCTCCGTTGAGTATCATGGCAGCCGGCAGACCCTCAGCTGTTCCGCGGCGCCCGAAGGGGGCGAGACCCGTAATCTGTCCCCTGTCCTTCCGACAGGGGGCATACTGGTTCCAGAACCACTGCATACCCGCCCGGTACAGGTAGTATCCCGCCGCAAATTCATTATAGGAGCAGGTATCGAAACAGGCATTTGTGACCGGATAATACAGCAGCTGTTTCTGGATGAAGGGTCCCTTCCTGAATTTTGACATGAGGGTCATGACCGTGGCCATGTTGCCTCCCACGCTGTCCCCGGCCACGGTGAAGGTTCCGGGATTCATGGCATATCCCATGGTTTTCACAAGGACCGGAGCCATACACATGACGCTGTAGCACTGCTCAATGGCTGTGGGACAGCGCGCCTCAGGCGAACGGGAGTACTCCGGAAATATCAAAACAGACCCGGTTCTGGCAGCCAGCTCCTTTACCAGTTTTTCATGTGTGTGGAAGCTTCCGAACACCCAGCCTGCGCCGTGGATATAAAAGATGACATTGGCTGGCTGGCAGGAAACACCCGGATCCACCAGCCATACCGGAATAGCGCCCCATCTTCCGGTATTGACCCGCACTTTGCTGACACGGGCCGGATATTTGTACACAGGCACGTCCTGGGCCTTTTCCAGAACCATCCTTCCCTCGGCAAGGGGCAGCTCAAATATAAGGGGCGGTTTGGAATTTGCCTGACAGACCTCCTCTGCCTCCGGCTCTAACGGTACACAACGTTTCATATGGAACTCCTTCTTGACAAAAGTCTCTACTGTCAGAATATTCCAGATTCCACATTCTGCTCACCTGTTTTATTGATTTGCGCTATTTTCTTCCGCCTTCTTATAGCATGTAATATCATGGCAGCACAGCAGGCAGGCATCCTTGCCGCCCCAGTGTATACGGGAGGCGTCAGCCGATGACCAGACCTTAAGGACAGGATTATAAACCTCCATGGTGTAGTTAATCTTATCCTCCACCTGCTTCATGGGACACCGTTGGCAGGGCTTATCATTTTTGAAAAACGCTTCATGGCAGCTCATGCCCAGCCTTGAATCCGGCGCAAGCTGTAGGTCTTATCGTTAATAAACAGCAGTTCATGACTTTCCATGTCCACCACATAAATCCATGAGTTCTGGTGGTCCAGAATGGTCCTTAAGTCCTCTGCCAAATCCACGGCGCTGTCCTGTGCCTCTGCTTAAGGAGGAACAGGGACAGCAGCTCGGACACAAAGGAGAGAACCTCTATCTGGCTTATGGTCCACAGGCAGTGGGAGGTACAGTCATCAAATCCCACCCATCCCTTGAACACGCCGTTATCCCTGATGGCGCACTGGAGCATGGACTTGACACCCCTTTGCTTCAGCCGTTTTTGGATGTCACCGGGAAGCTGGCCTATATCATCGCAGTAAAGAATCCCGCTCTCATTAAAGCAGCTCTGGTAATCTGTACTGAACTCCGCATAGGAACATCCCTGCAGCATATCCTTCTGGGACCGGATTCCCCGGGCGCACCACTCAAAGGTGTTGCTGTAGCAGGTCCCATCCTCGGAATTCTCAAATACATAGGCGCGGCTCACCTGCAGACGCTCCCCCAAAAGCTCCAGCACGCTTTCAACGGCCTTGTCCATCTGCTCTGACTTGGACAGGATGTTAAAGGCTCTTGGAAGCAGGTCATTTAACACCATGTCCCCATTCTGTTCCGACTCAATGGTGGTATTCACAGTTGCCTTGCGCCCCGCTCCCTGGCCGAACGCCTTGTCCTCCATGGACTGGTCGTAGATCTGGTACTGCTTTTTTCCGCAGGCCTTGGCCTGGTACAGCGCCACGTCAGCCCGCCGGAACAAAGTCTGGAAGTTCTCCCCATCCTTGGGCATACGGCAATCCCGATGCTGCATGTAATACAGCATTCCTTGGGCAGCTCCTCCAGCACACGCTCAAAGCACTCGATGAGCCGGCCGGCCACAGACTTTACCCGCTGTTCATTGACCACTCCCTGCAAAAGGGCCATGAACTCGTCCCCTCCAATCCTGGAGACAATGTCGCTGCTGCGAAACAGCCGGGAAAGCTGTCCTGCAATCTTTGTGAGCACCGCATCCCCAAACATATGCCCGTACTGGTCATTGACCATCTTAAAATTGTCAATATCAATGACGAACAGCGCAGCCCCTTCCCCTTCCTCCCGGTTCACCAGCCAGGTGTTCGATTCTCTGCCTGGCTGATTCCTTGTTGTACAGCCTGGTCAGGGTATCACGCTCCGCCCGTGCCTTTAACTCCTGGGCGCAAGCTTTTCATCATTTATGTCAATAACGATTCCCACTGCCTTGCAGGGCTGTCCCTGGTCGTCAAACTGGGTGGTGGCCCTCAGCTTGCACCACTGATAGCGGCCCTTGGAATCAGACACCCTGAACTCCAGCTCGCCATACCGCCTTCCGTCCCGTATCTCTTCGATAAGATGTCCGAACCGCGCCATATCCTCCGGATACAGATGGGATATCTTAGGTATCCGTACCGATGCCTGCTCCGAGATGGGGTCATATCCGAACTTGGCCTTCCAGTTGGTGGAGTATACCACTGTGTCAGAACCGATGTCCCATTCAAAGAAAATATCATTGGTCTGTTCCATAACGATTTTATACCGTTCCAGTCCCAGGCGCAGCTCCTCCTGGGCATGTTTGGTCTGGTCAATGTCTATGATTACGCTGTAAAAGTATTCCCTGCCCTCGTTATCATACATCAGACGCCCCTTGTCCAGCATCCAGATACTGCGGCCGCTGCGGTCCTCCACCCGGTATTCCACTTCATATTCCCCGCCCCGGTTGATCTGTTCCGTCAGCTCCCTGCGCATCCGCTCCCTGTCATCCGGCGTATCATTCAATGTAGCAGTCGTTGAACCGTTGTTTTATCTCCTGCCTGGTATATCCGAGGAACCCCTCGTCAACGTCTATCATGGTGAACCACCTGTCATTGCGGCAGCGCAGGATTCCCTTCAATATGTTATGAAGAACCCGGCGGTCCTCACGGAGCCTGTTTTCGTCTGAATCCGCCTCCGGCTGCAAGGGTTCCATATGCCGCCACAGCAGCAATGCCTTGCGGCGGCGGGGATGTTCGATGTCCACCCGCAGAAGGTCAGCTCATACCACTCCTCAGACCTGTGCTCATCCTTCAGCCGGTACTTCCAGCTCTGTTTCAGCATTCCCTCTTCAAAGAAACGCGGTATCTCTGTTTTCCATATCCGCCGCACATTGTCCTGTTCCTCCGGCACCACCAAATCATTTATGTAGCATTCCGCCACAACTTCCAGGCATTCTCCCTGGAACAGCTTCTTAATCCGCTCGTCCGGCGCGTATACCACATGATAGCTGCCCGTGGAAAAGTCCACCTCAGCCACCGTGGTATCCACATACCGCAGCATGGCAAAATACTTCATCTGTTCCAGCTGCAGGGCGCTCAGCTGCCGTCCCCCACCCCCAGGACACTGCCGTGATGGGAAAGCTTTGCAGGCGCGGGGACATTGCCGTCCCGGTACCGTTTGCACAGGTCAGCCAGCTGCGGCTCCACATTCTTAAAGCAGTCCAGCAGCCTGGAGGAAAAGCATCCGCATTCACCGTTCAGAATCATGTTGAAGGCCTGTTCATGGGGAATCGCCTTCTTATAAACGCGGTCCGATGTGAGGGCATCGTATGCATCCACAATGGACACGGCCTGGGCGCAGATAGGGATGGCATCTCCGTACAGCCCATCCGGATATCCCCTGCCGTCCCAGCGCTCATGATGGTACCGGCAGATGTTGTAGGCGTACTCGAGATACCCCTTATCGCTCATACGTTCCAGGCCCTCCAGAATCTGGCATCCCCTGAGTGTATGGGTCTTCATGATTTCAAACTCTTCTACAGTGAGGCGGCCCGGTTTATTAAGTATCTTATCTTCAATGGCAATCTTGCCGATATCGTGAAGGGCCGAGGCCGAAGCAATGACTTCAATCTTTTTCTTATCCAGCCCGTATTCAGGACAATTCCTGCACACCTCCTCCAAAAGCACCTGGGTCAGCAGACGGATGCGCTTGATATGCTGTCCTGACTCCAGACTCCTGTATTCAATGACAGATGAAAGGGCATCCACCAGCACATCGTTGGACTCCCTCAGCTTCTGTGCCTGCTGTTCTACCATGTCCTCCAGATTATGTTTGTGAAGATAAAGCTCTATGATATTATGTACCCGCCGCTTGACCACATGGGGCTCAAAGGGCTTGACAATGATGTCGGACGCCCCCAGGTCAAAGGCCCTCAGCTCCCCTTCCAGGGAGTTATCAGCCGTGATTACCACCACAGGAACTTCGTCCAGAAGCCCGTTGGCCCCCATCTCCTGCAGCACCTTGTATCCATCCATCACAGGCATCACCACATCCAGCAGCATGATGGCTATATTCTCGTGATACTGCCGCAGCAGAAGCAGGGCCTGCTCCCCATTCTCAGCCTCCAGCAGATGGTATTCCTCCTGGAACAGTCCATCCAGAATCACGCGGTTTATTTCCATATCATCTACAATCAGTATGGTATCCCGCTGACGCATATCGTCACTTCCTCTCCGCAGCCGTAAGACACATGCTGCCGCTAGTCATTTGCAAGTATTCTGCATATCTCCCTGTAAGCCTTTTCCAGCTCCGGATACGCTCCGGCAGCTTCATCAAAGCGGTCCGCCCTGATATGGTCCACCATAAAAGAGGATATGTTAAACAGCCTATCCATACCCAGGTTGGCCGTAACTCCCTTAAGGGTATGGGTTGCCATCAGGGCATCCTCCCTGTTCTCCCCCTCAAAGGCCTTTGTAATCTGGGAAAAAGTACTGTCTGTCAGGAACTTCTTCAGAAATTTCTCGTACAGTACAGAATTGCCGCTGAAACGCCTTAAAGCGCCCTCTATGTCCACCCCCGCGCCCTTTAGTTCAAGTATTGTATTTAAATCCATGAAAATCCCCCTCATTCCGGTTCTGGTCACAGAAACCGTTCTCAAATGAAAATGACGAAAAAAATATAACATATTGTATAAATTATAGCAGGTTGAGGATAATTGTGCAACGATATGAGGAAATTACAGAACAAGCGCGGAACAAGCGGAAGTCTATGAGAAACAAAAAAGGAACCCTGCCTGGAAGGATTCCTTTTTTCTAAAATGCGGGAGATGGGACTTGAACCCACACGAGCATACACCCACAAGATCCTTAGTCTTGCCTGTCTGCCAATTCCAGCACTCCCGCAACACGAA
>ENA-OQCK01000962-OQCK01000962.1-human-gut-metagenome-genome-assembly--contig:-NODE-962-length-12481-cov-2.844666_pt1 | contig 12481 bp, 15 predicted proteins | sample MGYA00242498_ERZ504578 | MGnify/ENA primary metagenome ERZ504578 (study PRJEB26092, sample SAMD00036229) | human gut metagenome | host: Homo sapiens | study: EMG produced TPA metagenomics assembly of... | reverse complement strand
GAAATTTATGACGGAATTATAGTGAAGACGAATTTTTAATGCTTTCAGGTATACAACATTTTGCGTTTTGCCGCCGTCAATGGGCACTCATACATATTGAACAACAGTGGGCAGAGAATTACCGTACGATAGATGGTCAGATTTTTCATGAGAATGCACATAATGGTGCATTCTCTGAAACAAGAAATGGAATACTCATTCGTAGAGGACTCTCTGTATTTTCAAGGACTATGGGTATTAGTGGTAATTGTGATATTGTAGAATTTCATCCATCAGAAGAAGGCATTTCTATTTCAAAAGATTCTAAGCGCTATCTCCCTGTTCCTATTGAATATAAAAGAGGAGAGCCTAAACAATATCAAGCTGATGACTTACAGTTATGTGCACAGGCAATGTGTTTAGAAGAAATGCTTTTGTGTAAGATTGAAAAGGGCTATCTATTTTATGGAGAAACAAGACGAAGAACTGAAGTGTTATTTTCTTCTGACATGCGCAGTACAGTCAAAGCATTTTGTGAAGAAATGCATAAACTGTATTTAAAGCAATATACTCCTAAAGTAAAAATATCTAAAAAATGCAATGCATGTTCTTTAAAAGATATCTGTCTTCCTAAACTGAATCAAAATCCTTCTGTTGATAAATACTTTGATAAATATTTAGGAGATAAAGGTATATGAAAAAACTTTTGAACACATTGTATATAACAACACCTAGGACTTATTTATCATTGGATGGTGAAAACATTATCGCCGCAAAAGAAGATAAATCTGTGTCGAGGTTTCCCTTACATAACATTGAAGGGATTGTTGGATTTGGTTTTACAGGCGTAAGTCCTGCTCTTATGGGTAAATGTGCAGATATGGGAATATCGTTAACATTTATGACGATGCATGGAAGATTTCTTGCTAGAGTTGTTGGAGAGGAACGTGGAAATGTCCTGTTGCGGAAAGAACAATTCAGAATATCTGAATCAAGCGATAAACGTCTTGCATATGCAAAAAACATGATAACAGCAAAGCTAATCAATTCCAGAAATATATTACTTCGTGCCAAACGAGATTATGGTATGAGAATAGATGTTGAAAAAATCGAAACAGCAGCTGAAGCAATCAGATTATCTGCAAATGAAGCTAGAAAAGCGGATTCTGCAGACTCTTTAAGAGGAATCGAAGGCAATGCAGCAAATTGTTACTTCCATGTATTTGATGATTTAGTTCTCCAACAGAAAAATGATTTCTATTTTCATGGTAGAAATAAACGACCTCCGCTAGATAATGTTAATGCTCTTCTTTCCTTTACCTATACACTTTTAGCAAAGGATGTCACATCAGCGCTTGAATCTGTTGGCTTAGATCCTTATGTTGGATTTTTACATACTGATCTTCCTGGACGCACCTCTTTAGCATTAGATTTAATGGAAGAATTACGCTCAATCCTGGCTGATCGTTTTGTTTTATCACTTATAAATATGAATATAGTAACTGCTGATGGATTTACAAAAACCGATAGTGGTGCTGTTTATATGGATGATACGACTAGAAAAGCGGTTCTGTCTTCATGGCAAAAGAAAAAACAGGAAACGATAAAGCATCCATTCCTTGATCAAAAGATAGAGTGGGGTTTGGTTCCTTACGTTCAGGCGCTATTACTTGCTAGAACAATTCGTGGTGATTTACCTGAATATCCACCGTTTTTATGGAAGTGATGAGAAATGCTTGTTATAATAACTTATGATGTCAACACCCAAAACAGCGCAGGTAAAAAAAGATTAAGGAACGTTGCTAAAGTATGTGTGAATTATGGTCAAAGGGTTCAAAATTCAGTTTTTGAATGTGTTATGGATCAAGCGAAATGCAGAGAGGTTAAACACAAGCTTACTGGATTAATTGATAAAGAACATGATAGTTTAAGATTTTACTATTTAGGTAACAATTACAAAAATAAAGTAGAACATATAGGAGTTAAGCCTAGCTTCAATGTTGAAGAAGATGTATTGTTTATATGAATTATTTTGCGCGAACCGTAAGCTCACATGAAACCCTTGGGAGGTTCGCGCCTTAAAATTGCGTTTTATCGCATTTTGTAACAGCTTTTTCATTTTCATAACATTCAATAGTTATGAAAAGAATGATTTTGTTACAACGTCTTAAAATGCAATAATTTTCACTGTCTAGCCTCCCTGAGGCTAGTGGATTTAAATAACTCCATAATATAGCGCATATGGGTTGTATATAGTCTAGCCTCCCTGAGGCTAGTGGATTTAAATTTCAATGTCAGCGATTGCTTTTTTACAATTTTTCTGTCTAGCCTCCCTGAGGCTAGTGGATTTAAATATCCCTGTGTTGTACCAAATCTCCCGTTAATTGCTAGGTCTAGCCTCCCTGAGGCTAGTGGATTTAAATCGCTTACCATGTCATAATTATCATTGTCATATACGTCTAGCCTCCCTGAGGCTAGTGGATTTAAATCTAGTTTTGTTTGTGATTTAAACGTTATATATTCGTCTAGCCTCCCTGAGGCTAGTGGATTTAAATATATAGATATGCGTAATTGTATCCATCATATTTGGTCTAGCCTCCCTGAGGCTAGTGGATTTAAATTACTTTTAGCAATCGTACAGATACCTGAATAATCTGAGTCTAGCCTCCCTGAGGCTAGACATTTTAAGCTTAGACAAAAAAGCAAAGCACTCCTTCTAATGCTATATTTTATAAAATCCTACTTATTCTTCATATATGGTATGACTTTAGTAAATCATTGAAACCTCCAAAAAACCTTTATTTATCGTACTTCGCAAGTTTTAAAAAGTATATACCATTGAATTTATCGTTTTCACGGAAAATTTAGTCTTTTATATGTGCCTATCTGTGAGGTGTAGTGTACCTGTATGTAATTGTATCGGATTACGAGTAAACCAACGAGGAAACGATAGAAATGAGACACTGTACATAAAGTTCCATCAATTACTGTTTTGCAAGTGAATCAGCGTTACTGCAAATTTATTAGCCATTTAAATCTGGATATTTTATTCTATAACGCATACAGTGATGAAGTACATGAAGGTTACATAAAAATATGTACAGAAAAAGAATATATTGATGTGTGTCTTCCTTTTTAAGTGCTTAACTTAATGAGTGCAAAGCAGCATAAAGCTCCAATTGTACTTAATAATGTTCCTATTAAGTACTTTTCTTGAAAATGATTTTTATTATTATTGATATCCTTATATCTAACTAAAGTTTTTGCAGCAATAATAAACCTATGGTAGAAATAGAATCAAAGATACATAATAAAAAAATTATAATTCTCTCTAAATATGCTATATACGTACCAATTTAACTCATGATTACTTTTCTCTTCTTTGAAGATAACTTTAAAGGCCAATGAAATCAATACGCCAGTTGGTTTCACTAATATTAATATCGCTAAAATTGATATTAAAGCCATATTGGATAATATGATTGTTAAATTCATATATGACGAACATAAATAAATAATGAATATATGTATAAACTGGTCACTGCAAAATATTAAGCACTCTTTTTCTTTGTATTTATTTTTCAGTTTAACAGAGCAAACATCGATTAACAGATGAGATAATGTGATTATTATCAATAAGGATACATTTATTTTAAAATAGATAAAAAGTAAAACAAAAGGTATTGAATAAATAATTGAATGTATCAGCATAAAAGTGTTTAAGTTTTCTTTATTCTTTGCTACTTCATCACTTTGCAAATAAAAATCTCCAACAACATGGAAAATAATAAATAATAACATATTATGCATTATCAAGTTCCTCAATCAGCCAACAAGCAACAGAAAAATCAATTTTTCTATTTTCATTTATATTTCCTAAGCGAATATGTTTATCAATATTTTGACGTGTAGTTCCTAATATATCTGAAATCTTTGTAGACATTCCCTTCTTCCATGTATTTTCCACTAACATATACTATCCTCTAAAAGTTTGCGTAATGGCATAAAATATACTTGACCAATATCATTTGAAATAACTATGTTGTTTTTCAATTCTCCCTTAGGAGAACTTCCGATTCTTGCATAACTCAAAGACTGCACAGGTACTATATTAGCTTTCATCTCTAATATAAAATTTAATTGGTCTTTAAATTCAATGTACGAAACCATAATGTTTTCATCAAAAATTGGATATAATAATTCGGCAATTAATTTAACATTTTGTACATTCACCGATTGTTGTCTTTGAAGCAGCTGTGACGAGTATAACATTGCATTCAAATATTTATCCTTTTTTGTTTTCGTATTTATTCTAATTCCAAAACTATTTTTACCAGAAAAGCTTTCTATAGCATATCTAGCATTATGATATACTTCACCGTCTAATTCGGATGATTTCCAATTTTCATTATCAAATGCTAATTCTCCATATCCAATTCCTGCCCTAATTTTTACTGGATAACAAATCATCATGCAAAACCGAACACATAAATACGCTGCCAATGGTTCATAAAACAAGCCTTGAATTTCATCCCCTGCACTAAACATTAATGGTTTCTTTAAAGATTTATAAAATATTTTATTCAAGTACACAATAATACATTTCATAAATTCTTGGATTTCATTACGATTTTTATATTTCCTAGAATCAACTATGTCAATCATAATAGAACCATACTTTTATTTGACAATGTCTTCACCTCTTAAATCAAGTATATAGTAAATAGACAAACAACGCAACCCAAATAGGTTGCGTTACTTTATTTATTAAGACGCATATGTGGGAACAGCAACACTTCCCGTATCGTCTGTGAATTTGTCAACAGCATCACCAGTCGGTCAATTCCCAATCCAACACCACCGGTTGGCGGCAGACCATACTCCAATGCCTCCACATAATCCGTATCCATCTCATTTGCTTCATCATCCCCCAGATCACGCAGCTTCAGCTGATTCTCAAAACGCTCTCTTTGATCAATCGGATCATTCAGCTCAGAGAATGCATTCGCATACTCATGCCCGTCAATAAACAGCTCATAGCGATCCGCAAATCTAGGATCCTGCGCATTCTTCTTCGCAAGCGGACTGATTTCCACCGGATGCCCATATACATATGTTGGCTGAATCAGCGTTTCCTCAACATACTTCTCAAAAAACAGATTGATAATATGTCCGACACTGTTATGCTTCTTCTCAACCTCAATATCATGCTCCTTCGCAATTGCACATGCATCCGCAAAGCTCATTTCCTGCCAGAAATCAACACCGCATGCTTCCTTGATACCATCCACCATATGTAATCTCTTAAACGGTGCCTTCAAAGAAATCGTCTTATCCTGCCACTCGATTTCTGTCGTTCCGCATACCGTCTCTGCCACATGATTCAACAGACCTTCCACCAGATCCATCATCCCGCTCAGATCAGAATATGCCACATAGGCCTCCACCGTTGTAAACTCCGGATTGTGTGTAGCATCCATTCCCTCATTACGGAATAATCTGCCAATCTCATATACACTCAAGGCCACCGACGATCAGTCTCTTCAAAGGCAGCTCTGTTGCGATACGCAGATAAAACGGCATATCCAAAGTATTGTGATGCGTCACAAACGGTCTTGCACTCGCTCCACCCAGAATCGGCTGCAGCACCGGTGTCTCCACCTCAACCAATCCTTCACCGTCCAGATAATTTTGAATAGCACGGATAATTCTAGGTCTTGTCAATGCGATACGCTTGCTGTTTTCATTGGTAATCAGGTCCACATAACGGCGGCGGAAACGCTCCTCTACATCCTGTAAGCATGATACTTCTCAGGCAGTGGGCGCAGTGCCTTCGTCAGATGCGTATACACCTCGGCCTTTACAGAAAGCTCTCCATGATTTGTCTTCATGACCTTTCCTTCAATTCCTACAATATCTCCAAGATCCGACTTCTTGAACACCTCATAGGCCTCTTCACCGATAACATCCTTACGAACATAAATCTGAATCTGTCCGTCGATATCCTGAATATGCATGAAGCCGGCCTTTCCCTGACGTCTCTTCGTATGATACGTCCCGCAATTTTCACTGTCAGATCTTTTTCTTCCAGCTCTTCCTTCGTACAGTCTTCATATGCTGCACGTATTTCTCCGGATTTGTGTGTTCTCTGATATGCATGCCCGAACGGCTCGATGCCCATGGCACGCAGATCTTCCATTTTCTGTCGACGGATAACTTCCTGTTCAGTTAACTTTTCCATAATCTGCTCCTTTTCTATTTCCATATAAAAAGCTCTCTTCCAACATAGGGACGAGAGCTTCATCGTGGTACCACCCTAATTCGCCGGCAGGTTTCCCCGCGCAGCCTTAGTGACTGTGTTTCAAGTCTCTTCGTAACGTGAAGGAAACGTCCTGATCGGAAAGCTCCAAGTCTTTATTTCCTGCAGGTCCACTGCTGCACTCTCACCAAACGTGCATACTCTCTGAAAGCTTTCACAAACAGTACTCTCTTATCACAGCCATATTTACGATTATGATTATATAGACAAACCCTGCCTTTGTCAATCGAAAACTCCTTAAAATTACCGATAAAACAAGGCTTTCCATGATTCCTTCCTTATGGTGAAAGGTTTATGAATACCATGTGGATGACAAGCCCTTCAAATGCTTCAGCACTTCATACAAGCCCTTCAGCTATCGCTGTCGGCACGCCATTTCAAGAATATGCAGCTTCCCCGTTACCGGCATCAAAGTGCTTTGTCATCCACCTGATCCAGATAGCTGCGGACTGCTTCATGACATCCTTTAAGCACCCATCCGCAAATGGAACCTTCAGATTCGCTGCCGCAACGATTTGCGTGAATGTCTTCGTTCCACCAATCTGACAGATGCGATAATAATCCTCAAATGCGTTTTCATCCTTCTGATACAGACGATACCAGAACTGCAATGCACACACCTGTGCCAGTGTATAATCAATATAATAGAACGGTGTCATAAAGATATGACTCTGACGGAACCACCATCCTCCATTCTCCAGAAATTCACAGTCCGTATAATCCTTATGCGGCAGATACTGTTTTTCCAGTCTTCTCCAGGTCTGCCGTCTTTCCGCCGGAGTCATTTCCGGATGCTCATACACCTCATGCTGGAAATGATCCACCAGAACGCCGTAAGGGATGAACTTAGCGCTCCGCCAAGATGAAGGAATCGATACTTGTCCGCATCCTCCTCAAAGAAGGTCTCCATCCACGGCCATGTAAAGAATTCCATACTCATAGAGTGAATTTCACAGCTCTCATAGGTCGGCCAGATACACTCCACCGGTCGGATTCCCATGGAAGTAAACACCTGGAAGGCATGCCCTGCCTCATGAGTGAGAACCTCCGCATCATGGCTTGTCTTATTAAAATTACTGAAAATAAACGGAGAGCGATCTTCGGCAAACACGGTGCAATAGCCTCCGCCTGCCTTTCCCTTTTTACTGTCAAGATCCAGCAGGTCATGCTCCACCATGAAATCAAAGAACGTTCCACAGCGTTCATCCAGCTCATGATACATTGTGTTTGCGCGTGCAATCATTTCCTGTGTATCGTATTTCGGTGTCGGGTTGCCGCTTGCAAATTCGTATTTTTCATCGTATACGTGCAGCCTGTCATAGCCTAAACGTTCCCGCTGCCGTTCATATAATGCATTGCATAACGGTACAACATCCTCCAGAACCTGCCGGCGGTAATTTGCCACATCCTCCTGCTTGTAATCAAAGCGGCACTGCAGCATATATGCCAGCTCAACATAATTCTTATAGCCCAGCTTTTTCGCCATGCGATCGCGTACCTTAACCATGCGGTCATATAAACCATCAATCTCATCCTGGTGTGACTGCATCCATCCCCAGTATGCCTGGGTGGCACGTTTACGAATGTCACGATCATCACATTCCATCTTTACACCAAGCTCTGATAGGGTATAGATATCACCATCGAAGGGAATCTGTGCACTGGCTATCAGCTTCTGATAACTGCTCTGCAAACGGTTTTCCTCCTGCAGCTCTTCGATTATTTCATCACAAAAGCTCTTCTGTGCAAACTCCGCAAGCAGGAAATAGGTTTCCGGAACATCCTTTTTCAATTCCTCCGCAAACGGTGAAGCCAGCACCTCTTTGTCAAACGCCGTTGTCAGGGACTTCATCTTCGGCATTGCCTCGTCCCAGTAATCGTTTTCCTTCTGATAAAAGGCATCGTTTGTATTGATTGTATAGCGGACATAACAGATATTATACATCGTATCCAGATGCTCAAATGCCCGTTTCCCCTCATCAAATGCTTTCTTGAAGCTTTGATAGTCCTTTGCTTCCTTCAGCCTGGTGCCTGCCTGCTGCATTGCCTCTGCATAAGCCTCATAGCTGTAACGCTCATAGTTATAATCCTTAAATTTCATGCTATCACCTCATTAATCATTATACGAGATATTTCATCTAAAAGATATCCAAACAATGTGAAAATATGTCTCTTTCCTTTTGTTTATTGGATATGTACACACATATACTGATCCCTTCGTGCAAATAAAGAGAGTATTGACCATGGAAAACCACGGCGGTTTTCAACAGAAAAACACGAATACATGCTGGGACATTATTCTCATATACCTCCTGACTATAAAATTGTCAGTAACAAAGGTATATGGATAAAGATCTGATTCTTCCATACCGCGATGTAAAAAGAAAAACCGTCTGAAACGGATGGCATAACAAAGCACAGCGATATCTGCCCGGCTATGAAGCACTACCGTTCAACGGTTCCCCTGTTTATACTGTTCCTGTATTCTCGCATACTCTGCTTCATATGCGGATAATATGCTTTGCATTTCCTCGTAGGTTTCGATTTTGCTCAGCTGATCCTTGAGCTGATGGCTCTTTGGCAGCCCCTTCACATACCATGCAGCATGTCCGCGCATTTCTCGAATACCGACGAATTCACCCTTCAGATTACACAGGCGTTTTGCGTGCAGTCTGGCCATTGCGAACGTTTCCTCCAGCGTTACCTCCGGCATATGCTTACCGCATTCCAGATAATGGGCAATATCCTTGATCAGCCAGGGATCCCCCAAAACACCGCGGCCGATCATGACAGCATTACAGCCGGTTTCCTTCAGCATCCTCTCTGCATCCTCACCGCTTCGCACATCCCCGTTCCCCATTACGGGAATGGACACGGCTTCCTTCACCTTTTTAATATAGGACCAGTCTGCACAGCCCTCATACATCTGTTTTCTGGTTCGTCCATGCACGGCAAGTGCCTGCACTCCGACAGACTCCAGACCGCGGGCAAGCTCAAGACAAGTAATCTGATCCATATCCCAGCCAATCCGCATTTTACGGTAACCGGTTTTTCACACTCTGAACAACCGCCCTGCTCATTTCCACAGCATGATCAACATCCTTCATCAGAGCGCTTCCCGCAAAGGATTTCACAATTTTTGTGACAGGACATCCCATATTGATATCAATGATATCACAATCGGTTTTTTCATCCAGAAATTTTGCGGCATATACCATTGTCTCTATATCATGTCCGAAAATCTGCATGGCCAAAGGATGCTCCTGTTCCTCGACATCCGTCATACCTACTGTTTTTTCATTATCATAATACAGCGCCTTATCCGAAACCATCTCTGTATAAATAAGACCGGCACCGAATTCCTTGCAGATTACACGAAAGGCAGGATTGGATATCCCTGCCATCGGTGCGATTACCACCTGATTCGGTATTACAATATCTCTGATTTTCCAGCTGTTATTTGGCATGTGCATCCATAAACCTTTCCAGCTCCAGAAGCTCTTCCTCGCTGAATTGATATTTCTCTCCACAGAAATTGCAGGTAATCTCACAGCCGTGATCCTCTTCGATCATCTGCTGGCGTTCCTCCTTAGGAAGGGTTGTCAGAACACGCTTCATAGTTGCACGATCACATTTACAGCGGAATTCAATATCCTGTCCTGTCAGGATTCTGACATCGTCAAACAGATCACGGAGAATATCCTCCAGACTTTCATATTCCTGAATCATCGTGGACATATGCCTTAGATTTGCTACAATCTGTTCCACCTTTACGATATCCTTTTCCTCTGCATCCGGAAGCATCTGGATAATCATGCCGCCTGCGGAAAGAATGGAATTATCGGTATCAACCAGTACACCGACACTGACTGCGGACGGTGTCTGTTCACTTGCGGTAAAATAGTAGCAAAGTCATCACCGATTTCACCACTCTGCAGAGCAACGGTACCACTCCAGTTTTCCTTCATGTTCATATCCTCACAACTTCCAGATATCCGTCTTTTCCCACAGCAGCTCCGACCGCCAGTTTTCCGGTATCATTGTATTGCAGCATGATATGCGGGTCACTCACAAAGCCGCGCACATGACCGTCACTGTAGGCATCTACCAGAATGGTACCGATGGGACCTCCGCCGTTGATGCGAATCGTAATCTGTTCCTGTGCTGTTTTCAGCATGCTTCCCATCATGGAACCCACAGTTAATACACGTCCCAGGGCAGCCGCACTAGTCGGCCATAAATCAAAACGTTTTCTTGCTTCCTCCACCATATGCGTAGAAGAGCATATATAGATTCTCACATGCTCATTGCACGCAAGCGCCTTTACTAAATAATCTTTCATCATAGAAATCACTCCCTGCCTTACAGGCAACTGTAGTATACCACAAAAACCTGCAGAATGAGAAGAAAATCGACTTCGTTATACTGTTGTGTACGTTGAATGCTGCAGGCAAGGAAAAAGAGGATGGATGTATCTGATATATAGAAAAAGGTACAGTATTCTGTAATCCTGTACCCGTCGTATGCATACGTTAATCGTACGGCTTGATTTCCACTGTCTTTTTATCAAAGTCTAGGAAGATCTGAAACGCATTGCGGTTCTCATCCTCATCCCATATTTCCACGAATCGCGGGGTTACCTCAATCAGAATCTCCGTATCCTCATGGCTGTATGCATTATAGCTCTGCCACAGATATTTCTTATACAAGGCTTCAAACCTTCTTCCCGGCTCGTCCACGACAAGCCCCTTGTTTACGGCGATTCCCTCTACCTGAACGCCACCTGTGCAGAGTGCCACCTGCGGGTTTCGATACAGCTGCTGTGTCTTGCGGAAATTCTTATCGGTCTTGAAATAGATTTTTCCATCATAAAACAGACAGCTTACATTACGCACCATGACGTAATCATTAACGCTGGAGCCAAGTGCCATAATTTTGGAATCTCCCAGCTTGTGAAACAGCAATGCTACTCCTTCTTCAAATGTCATCTTCTTTTCCTCCTTACTGACGATTTGCGAATCGGTGAATCATCGGACTTATTTTCTTGTATACGGCAAAGGTAATCAGGCAGCTAATACCGTATTTTATCAGGTTAAACGGTACGATGCCCAGTATCACCATGGTAGTGACAGAATTCATCATCGGATTGACCTTGGAACAGGAAAGGATAATCTGGTCCATATTCATATCATACAGGGCAACATAGAACGGAATAATCAAATACAGATTGGTCAGCACTGCAACAAAGGTACTAACCAGAGTCCCTGCCGTCATTCCCAGCAGTGCTTCCTTTCGTGTCTTCTTGTGACGGTACAGCAAAGACGCAGGCAGTACCAGGGCAACTCCCAGCAAAAAGCTCTGCAGCTCTCCGGTAAACATGGAATTGGATCCGGAAATCACCATCTGAACCATAACACGGATAAAGACAATCAGAACACCTGCCACCGGTCCCAGAGCGAAGGCTCCGATCAGCTCCGGAATTGCGGCCAGATCAAAGCTTAGAAAGGGCGGCATAAACGGAATGGGAAAGCGAAACATCATCAGTATCGCTCCCAGTGCACCAAGCATACCGATCAGGCAAGCCGTTTTGCACTCATGTTTTTTTTCAATTCACATCTCCTCCATTTCAAAAAACACCTGATTACGAAAAAACTCGTCTTCAGGTGTGCGTTTACAGAAAATGTCTTTTCTCATCCGACTTACCGTCGGTGCCAGAATTTCGCTGGCTCAGCCGCTCATTACGCGGGTCATGGACTATCACCATCGGTAGGGAATTTCACCCTGCCACAAAGACTTGTTATTCAATTTTGAATGCAGGTCATGCGTCAACACAATCTGTATATTCATTATAGCTCATGAAACAGCATGTGTAAATAAGAAACAGAAATGTAAATTTTTTCATGTATCTGATGTAATACGCATCGCCAAGTAGAAAACAGTACAGAAAAGAAACACCGGGTTCTACCCTGTTGCTGATAAAATATGGAGAGCAACCTGCTGTTTTGTAAGGTGCTTTTCCTTTCATTCTTCTTTAGTGTATGTAGATTCCAATAAATATCAATAATTCGTGGATTATTTAGGAATTCAGCATCTTCCAAACGTATATAGGGGTGTAAGGAACCCTTACAGAATGGAGGACATAAAATGTCAAATGTAAATGAATCAGCTAAACTACAGTAATGA
>ENA-OQCK01000961-OQCK01000961.1-human-gut-metagenome-genome-assembly--contig:-NODE-961-length-12494-cov-2.702272_pt1 | contig 12494 bp, 17 predicted proteins | sample MGYA00242498_ERZ504578 | MGnify/ENA primary metagenome ERZ504578 (study PRJEB26092, sample SAMD00036229) | human gut metagenome | host: Homo sapiens | study: EMG produced TPA metagenomics assembly of... | reverse complement strand
TTGGTTGGAATTATAAGGACGAAAATGTATCTTTGTCATAGTGAAAATCTTATGCCTAAAGATACAAAATCTTTAGGTAATAACAAAGCCCCAGCTTGTGAAAGTCGGGGCTTTGTGCTTAAAAAAAGAAGGTGCGCATTTTGACACACCTCCATAGAATTATGCAACAACAAAAATTGATTTATTAAATACGAGGGGTAGAAATGTGTTAACTCGGACTTAGTTTATAACCGTTGTCTTACTCTGATATAGGGCTATACTCTATATATCAAGGTTATTCCTTTACTTATTTCTTATAAATCAACTTACTCGGCACCCCTCTCCAAACAGGTTATCGCCCAATGTTGTGATCTTATTTCCCGTAGCCAATACATAGCGGAGATTGTCACATCCCATAAATGCGCCGAACTCGATAGCAGTCACGCTGGCCGGAAGTTCGAGTGTACCGCAAAGACGTCCGCAGTTACTGAATACACGCTGTCCGATCGATTTGAGATTATGAGGTAACTTCATTCTCAATAAATATTTTTTTTTGTGAGAAAGTAAAGTCAGGGATAGCTGTTGCATTTGTTCTGGAAATATCCACTGAAACAAGGTTCGGCATATAGTCGCGGATAAGTTTGAAGTCGGCGTTGTCCAGTTTGCCTTCTATGGTGAGGAAGTTGATGTCTCTGGGTTGCAGACCGGATTTCAGGATTTCTTCTTCCAGTTTGCCCATTGCTCCCACTTGCAAAGTGGTTTCTACCGGTTCTCCCTCTATGAAAGCAAACTTTTCCCACCTATTCTTATAACGGTATTCATCGCTGCTGCCCAGCGGAACGAAAATAGCGGTAATGCTGTCCGCCAATGCCTCCGGCAACAGGTTAGGAGCTGTCTTTTTCCGGATCTGGCAGATTTTCAGGTTCTCGCACCCTTTGAAGGCGGCGTCTTCGATGTTCTTGATTTTCTCGGAGAGAATTATTTTCTCCAGGGTGGCTTTACCTTTAGTCACTCCGTCTACGATGTTCGAGAAAGCGTAAGTAGGGATGAAGTTCGGCATATAACGCAAAGTTTTCCGTTGGGATAGGTACCGGCTTTCCCGGTGTACATCTTGATGTCTGCATTCGAAATGTCCAATACTTTCAGGTTGGGAAATTCATCACGCAGATGTCTGAAGTCCTCGGCATTTATTTTACCGGTCAAAGTGAGGTGGGTGATACTGTTGGCCTCATCCTCCGTCATCATGGAAATCAGCGTTCCGGGTTTACTTACAAAATAAGTCTTGCTCACTTGGGCGACTGCTCCTAATGCATTGGCAGCCAATATGAAACTAATCAATAGTAGTTTAATTTTCATAATTTTGCAGATTTGTTCAGGCAAATATAGGAAAAATAGGTAAGAGATAGTGTTTTTTTATGTTTTATATCTAATTTTGTAGCCGGATTAACAAATTGTAAAAATGGAGGCAGAAAACATTGTGGATAAAAAAGAACTGAAGGGACTTCCTATATGGGCGTGTATTTTGCTGTTTATAGTGGTGTTTTTTGTGTTTATGTTGTTGTATAGTGCATTGATACAAGGATTCCTTTCATTGGTTCTTGGAGTGGAGGCCCGTCACCCCGGAATAGTGGGGTATATTCTGCAAGAGACGGGTATGTTTTTGGCCGCTTTGACTTCTGCTGTTATCATGCTTCGTTTTGAACGGCGTCCGTTCTCAGACTTGGGCTTGTCTGTCAAAGGACATGCGCGAGGATTGTGGTACGGATTGCTGATAGCTGTTCTGTTTTATCTGGTTGGCTTCGGACTGTCTCTGCTTTTGGGAGAAATAGAAGTGACCGGTTTTAAGTTTGAATCGGTGAATTTGCTCGGTTCGTGGGTCTTTTTTCTGTTGGTGGCGTTGTTTGAAGAGATTCTGATGCGCGGCTATATTCTCGGACGACTGCTTCATACACGTATGAATAAATTCCTGTCGCTATTTATATCATCAGCATTGTTTGCCTTGTTACATATCTTCAATCCGGAAATAGATTTCTTGCCTATGCTCAATCTGCTACTTGCTGGCATGCTGCTGGGAGCTTCTTACTTGTATACAAAGAATCTTTGTTTCCCTATCTCCCTTCATCTTTTTTGGAACTGGATTCAGGGACCGGTGTTGGGCTACGAAGTGAGTGGTAACAATTTCATATCTTCTATGCTGACTTTGCATCTGCCCGAGGACAATGTACTGAATGGCGGAGCCTTCGGGTTTGAAGGCTCGCTCATTTGCACAGTACTTATGATTGTATTGACGATTCTGATTGTTTGGTGGGGGGAAAAGAGAGAGGCGATCAGTCTTGCGGTACCCCAATCATGCTAAGTTGGATTCGTTTGCGGTCGGTATCCACATTTATAATCTTGACCATAACTTGCTGGTGAATGGATACGATTTCCGTAGGGTCGGAAATATATCGTTCGGCCAGTTGGGAGAGGTGTACAAGGCCATTCTCCTTGATACCTATATCGACGAAGGCACCGAAATTAGTGATGTTGCCTACAATGCCCGGAAGTATCATTCCTTCGCGCAAGTCGTTGATCGTACGTACGTTCTTATCAAATTCGAATACCTTAATGGTTTTACGAGGGTCACGTCCCGGTTTGTCGAGTTCTTGTAGGATGTCCTGTAAGGTAGGCAGTCCGACGGTGGGAGTGAGATAGTCGGAGATATTGATTTTCTGCCGGAGTTCCTTGTTAGCTATCAGTTCGTCGACGGTACATTTCAGGTCTTTGGCCATTTGCTCTACGATGTGGTAGCTTTCCGGATGTACGGCAGTGTTGTCCAACGGATTTTTGGCTCCGGGGATACGGAGAAAGCCGGCACATTGCTCAAAGGCTTTGGCACCCATGCGTGGGACTTTCATCAGTTCTTTCCGTGAGTTGAAGGCTCCGTTTTCTACACGATAGTTTACGATGTTCTGTGCCAGTTGAGGTCCCAGGCCGGAGATATACGTCAACAAATGGCTACTGGCTGTGTTCAGGTTGACACCAACGAGGTTGACACAGTTTTCTACTGTCTGGTCGAGTGCTTTCTTTAGCTTTGTCTGGTCCACATCGTGTTGGTATTGACCTACGCCGATAGATTTGGGATCGATTTTAACCAGTTCCGCCAATGGTCCATGAGACGGCGGCCGATAGAGACTGCTCCCCGTACTGTAACGTCAGTAGTCGGGAAACTCATCGCGAGCGATCTTGGAAGCTGATAGATAGAAGCTCCTTGTTCACTGACCATGAATACGGGAATTTGGCGGTCAAACGTCTGACGGTTGATAAGTCTTCCGTCTCGCGGCTGGCCGTTCCGTTGCCGATAGAGATTGCTTCTATCTGATAGGCTTCTATCATCTTGCGGAGTTTGGAAGCGGCTTCGCCGGGTTTGTTGACCGGGGGATGCGGATAGATATTTTCATTATGTATCAGGTTACCTTGTGCGTCTAGGCAAACTACTTTGCATCCGGTACGGAATCCGGGATCAATTGCGAGCACCCGTTTCTGTCCCAATGGAGCGGCAAGCAGTAGCTGGCGGAGGTTTTCCGTGAACACGCGTATGGCTTCTTCGTCCGCTTTTTCTTTGGATTGGGCGGCAAATTCCGTTTCAATGGAGGGTTTGAGCAGACGTTTGTAGGCATCGGCAGTGGCTTCGCTTACCTGATGGCTGCATTCGTTATTGCCTCGTACGAATTGGCGTTCCAAACGTCGATACACGTCTCATCATCCGGAGTGATAGAGACTTTCAGCAGTCCTTCCGATTCTGCACGGCGGATAGCCAGCAAACGGTGGGAGGTGCAGCGTTTCAGAGACTCGGAGAAGTCGAAGTAATCCCGGTATTTGGCAGCTTCATCCTCTTTGCCTTTCACTACTTTGGCGATGATCTCCGCCTGTCGTCCGAACTGGTTACGCACTGCGTTGCGGGCATGTTCGTCTTCGTTCACTTGTTCGGCGATGATGTCACGGGCACCTTTTAGGGCATCGTCTATGTCTTTCACGTCACCTTTGACGAAGGAGGAGGCGCGGACGGCAAGATTATTCTCCCGTTGTAGCAAGAGGATTGTGGCAAGCGGTTCGAGTCCTTTTTGGCGGGCGGCTTCCGCACGGGTTTTCCGTTTGGGTTTGTAGGGGAGATAGATATCTTCCAGTTCCGTAGGGTTCCAGGTGTCGTTGATGCGCTTCTCGAGCTCGGCGGTCAGTTTACCTTGTTCGGTGATAGTACCGAGAATCGTTTCCTTGCGTTTGGCTATATCGCACAGCTTATCGTGTCGCTCCTTGATCTGCTCTATTTGAACTTCATCCAGTCCACCCGTAGCTTCTTTACGGTAACGGCTGATGAATGGTATAGTGGCACCTTCACCCAAAAGATGAAGGGTGCTGGCGATTTGTCTTTCCGGTATGCCTAATGATCCGGAAATCATCTTGTGAAATAATTCCATAAACAGTTTTTTGAAAATGAATGAGCGACAAAAATACATATAAATCTGTTATACCCGACAAGTTTTGTTATATTTGCATGCAAAATAAAAAAGGTCGCAGATTAAAACAACACAATTATGTCGAGATATGTAGGATACCTGTTCGTCTGTATTCTTTGGCTGTTCGTGCCTATGGGGGCATGGGCTGTCTCTAAAGATAAGAATCCCATTCTGATTATCTGCTCCTATAATCCGGCAGCGCACCAGACTTCGGTCACCATTTCCGATTATATGGAAGAATATGGCAAACTGAGGGCAGCGTGACATTATCATTGAAAACATGAACTGTAAAAGTTTCTCGGAAGCTCCGCTCTGGAGTGATATGATGACGCAGATTCTTTCTAAATACCAGGGAGAGAAGCATCCGGGACAAATTATTTTATTGGGTCAGGAAGCATGGGCGGCTTATTTGTCACAAAGGGATTCGATGCAGATAAAAGTGCCGGTCATGTGTAGCCTCGCGAGTAGTAATATCGTAATATTACCGAAGGATACCGTGAAGAATCTTGATAGCTGGATGCCCGAATCCGTAGATATTTTTGCTGACCACATGGATATTCCGGAACTCGAATCGGGCTTTATTAATCAGTATGACATAGAGGGGAATATACGTATGCTCCGGACGTTTATCCAAAAACGGAGCATATCGCTTTTATATCGGATAATACGTATGGCGGTGTGACTATGCAGGCATTGGTACGGAAGGAAATGGAAAAGTTCCCCGATTTGGATTTGATTCTTATGGACGGGCGTAAGCATACTATCTACACGATTGTGGAGGAGTTGAGACATTTGCCGGAAAATACGGTTATTATGGTGGGGACTTGGCGTGTGGATATGAATGAGGGGTATTTCATGCGGAATGCCACTTATGCCATGATGGAGGCGACTCCCGCTATTCCGGCTTTTACACCTTCTTCGGTGAGCTTGGGGTCTTGGGCAATTGGCGGCGTGCTTCCTGACTATCGGAAAGTGGGAAAGGAAATGGCACAGGAATCTGTACGAATGGATAGTCAGCCGGGAGATACGGCGAAACATCTTTCCGTGATTGGTTGTAAGGCTGTATTGGATAGCCGAAAGGTGAAGGAATGGGGATTGAATCCGAAAGTCTTGCCTTTTGATGTGCAGCTTATTAATCAGCCGGTTTCTTTCTATCAGCAGTATACGTATCAGATTTGGTCCGCTTGTGCGCTGTTTGTGATATTGGTGCTCGGATTATGTATTTCGCTGTTTTATTATTTCCGCACGAAACGTTTGAGGGATGAATTGTTGAAATCGGAGAAGGATCTGCGTGTAGCGAAGGATAGGGCGGAAGAATCGAATCGTCTGAAAAGTGCTTTTCTAGCTAATATGAGCCATGAGATACGAACGCCGTTGAATTCTATTGTCGGCTTTTCGGATGTACTGGCGGTAGGCGGCAGCACAGAGGAGGAACAACAGTCCTATTATCAGATTATTAAGACGAACTCAGATTTGTTACTTCGCCTGATTAACGATATTCTTGATCTTTCACGTCTGGAGGCGAACCGGGTGACGCTGACTTGGGAGGAGTGTGATGTGGTGCAGTTATGCAACCAGGTGGTGGCTTCTGTCAGTTTCTCGCGACGGTCGGATAATCAGTTTCTATTCAATACATCTTTCGAGAGTTTCCGAATGGAGACGGACGTGCAGCGTATGCAGCAGGTGATTATCAATTTGATGTCCAATGCCGATAAGTTTACAAAACAGGGAAAGATAACGTTGGATTTTTCGGTGAATGAGGAGACGCAAATGGCTGTCTTTTCGGTGACGGACACGGGATGCGGTATTCCGAAGGAGAAACAGGCGTTGGTGTTCGAGCGTTTTGAAAAACTGAATGAATATGCGCAGGGGACAGGTTTGGGACTGTCTATCTGTAAATTGATTGTGTATAAATGGAAAGGAGAGATATGGATTGATCCTGATTACACAGGAGGGGCACGGTTTGTTTTCTCTCACCCGCTAAATATAGAAAAAGAATGAAACGATTTACATTGATTTATGTTTGGCTTCTTTTCCTCGTGCTGTCCGTTGCGGCGCAGGAAAGTGGTGAAGCTGAAGATTGTACAAACAAGTGATGTGCACGGCAACTATTATCCTTATAACTTTATAACCCGTCAGGAATGGAAAGGCAGCTTGGCGCGAATCTATTCTTTTGTACAGAAAGAGCGCCGGGAGTATAAAGAGAATCTTATTTTACTCGATAATGGCGATATCTTGCAGGGACAACCTACAGCTTATTACTATAATTATATAGATACGGTATCTCCTTATCTTTGTGCGGAGATGATGAACTATATGAAATATGATGCCGGCAATATGGGTAATCATGATGTGGAAACCGGACGCAGTGTGTTCAACCGTTGGATCGGGACTTGTGATTTCCCTATATTGGGAGCGAACATCATAGATACGTCTACCGGAGAAACGTATCTGCCACCGTACAAGGTACTGAGGCGTGACGGTGTGAAATAGTTATCTTGGGAATGATTACCCCGGCTATTCCTGCATGGCTTTCCGAAAATTTGTGGAAGGGATTGCATTTTGACGATATGGAGGAGACGGCTCGTAAATGGATGAAGATTATTCGTGAAAAAGAGAATCCGGACTTAGTGATTGGCTTGTTCCATGCGGGGCAGGAAGCGTTCAAAATGTCCGGCAAATATAATGAGAACGCATCTCTGAATGTGGCGAAGAATGTACCGGGATTTGATATGGTATTAATGGGGCATGATCATGCCCGTGAATGTAAGAAGGTGGTGAATATTGTCGGAGATTCGGTCTTGATTATTGACCGGCCAGCAACGGGGTGGTGCTCTCTAATGTGGATGTCACTCTGAAATTGAAAGACGGGAAATTGGTGGATAAAGATATCAGGGGGAGACTTACTGAAACGAAAGATTATGGAGTCAGCGAGGACTTTATGAAACATTTCGCTTCTCAGTATGAGACCGTGAAGAGGTTTGTATCCAAAAAGATAGGTACATTTACTGAAAGTATCTCTACTCATCCTTCTTTCTTCGGTCCTTCTGCTTTCATTGATTTGATACATACGTTGCAGCTTGATATTACGGGGGCGGATGTTTCTTTCGCTGCTCCGCTTTCATTTGATGCGGAAATAAAGGAAGGGGATGTGTCTGTCAGTGATATGTTCAACCTGTATAAGTACGAGAATATGCTTTACGTGATGACATTGTCGGGAAAAGAAATTAAAGATTTTTTGGAAATGTCTTATTATATGTGGACAAATCGGATGAAATCGCCGGACGATCATTTGCTCTGGTTCAAGGAGAAGCGTCGCGAAGGTGCGGAGGACAGGGCCTCTTTCCAGAATTACAGTTTTAACTTTGATTCGGCATCAGGCATTATTTATACGGTGGATGTCACCAAACCACAAGGAGAGAAGGTGACGATTGCCAGTATGGCCGATGGCTCTCCTTTCCTTATGAACAAGGTATATAAGGTGGCTCTGAACTCTTATCGCGGTAACGGTGGTGGCGAGTTACTGACTAAAGGCTCCGGGATTCCACAGGAGAAATTGAAAGACCGTATTATTTTCTCTACGGACAAGGACCTTCGCTTCTATCTGATGAATTATATCGAGAAGAAAGGGATAATGGACCGAAGGCGTTGAACCAGTGGAAATTTATTCCTGAAGAGTGGACAGTCCCTGCCGCCAAACATGATTATGAGTATTTATTCGGGGTGGTCAATAAGTAACTAATTTTGTTCATTTTGTCAGATAATCTTTTTGTTTGGTTGTATATCTGATTAATAGCTGGTATATTTGTCACTAAAAAAGAGAGAGAGTATGGAGATTCAAGGTGTTCCGAAAATAGGTATTTCTTCGGTAGTTCATTCCAAGCATATAGATCCTGACTGCATTGATGTGGTTGACAATGATATAGCGCTCTTCGATACGGAGAGCGTTGTTTCCTTGTATAGCGGACCTAGTAAGCTGGAGGTAGTTGCAGTGGGCCTCTGTTTGGGAGGTGGTAGTAAATTTAATATTAGTTTACGCGAGTATGAAATAGTTCCGGGACGAATGGTGATTGTTTTGCCGAATCAGATTATCGAGCATAGGTGGTTTAGTCCTGATTTCAAGGCTATTTTCTTTGCGGTATCAAAGAATTTGCTGGAAGCATTGCCTAAAGTGGGGAATGTACTTCTCTGTTCTTTTATTTGAAAGATTATCCTTGTTTTGACCTTACGCCGCATGAACAGGATATTATCCGGGAATATTATAGTTTTATCAGGAAAAGATTGAAGAATAAGGAGGACTTGTATCGTAGAGAAGTCGTAATGGGACTGATGCAAGGTTTTTTCTTCGAACTTTGCAATATCTTTAATAGCCATGCTCCGACTGCGCCGCTACGGTGAAGAATAAAAGTCGGAAAGAGTATATATTCGAGCGTTTCTATGAATCTCTGATAGAATCTTATCAATCGGAACGTAGTGTGAAATTTTATGCCGACCAGTTGTGTCTGACACCGAAACATCTCTCAGGTGTGGTGAAAGAAGTCAGTGGTAAAACGGTGGGGGAGTGGATTGATGAGCTGGTGATTCTGGAGGCAAAAGCGCTTCTGAATTCTTCGAGTATGAATATACAAGAGATTGCCGACCGGCTCAATTTTGCAAACCAGTCTTTCTTCGGGAAATATTTTAAGCATTATACCGGTATGTCTCCTAAAGAATACCGCAAAAGCCGATAACGGAATATTCTGTTATCATATATGTTTTGTCTTCATTGTGCGTTGTTTTTTACTATAAGACGCCGGAACGTACCCGGCTTAGTGTTTCCGGCGTCATCAGCAGGTAAGAGGCGATATGTGCCAATGGAGCTCGTTTGATAATTTCCGGATGCGTTTCGAGCAGGAGGTTATAACGTTCACGTGCCGATTCGAAGCGCCATGAGTCCGCTTTGATTTGGGATACGATTAAAGAGTATTCCAGTATTTTTTGATAAAACATATTGATTTCCCAATTTTCTTTGGCTAACTTAAATAGCATATCCCGCGGAAACATGTAAAGAACAACAGGCTCTAATGTTTCTACAATTAGTTTTGTCGGTACTTGTTTCAGGAAACTTTCAATACACATCACGATACATCCTTCGTAAGAGAAATGTTCGGTAACATCTTTTCCGTTCTTATAGTAATACTGCCTAAGCATTCCTTTGCCGACAAAAACAATTTCATGGGCTACTTCTCCTTCATTCAGTGCTATTGCTCCTTTCGGATATTCTTCACGAATGAGAATGTTTTCGATCTGCCTTCTTCCCTCTATACTCATCTCCGGAAAGCGGGAGTTTACAACGGCGTTTACTGTCTCTCTTAATAGTGTGTCCATTTCTTTTTTGTCTTGATGTGTGCAAAAATACTAAAAACGGTTGACATAAATCAAGTGTGGCACAAAAAAGATGTATCTTTGTACTTAAAATCAAGATGTAGGCGATGATGAATAAAATTATAGGAGCGGCTGTATTGCTGCTTTGTTTTTGCAGTTGTGTGAAGGATAATGATGCGATATATTATCCTGTGGGTAATGTGGATATTGAAAAAGGCGGTCCGGCTCTGGAAGTAGGATCTAATAGTATTTTGGTGGCTGAGAGCTATAATGAAGAGGATTATGTATTGGATACGCTTGCGCAGTATCCGGGTGATCCGACTCTTGGCAAGCTGACGTTTATGATTAATCTGAAAAATCAGTCGGGAACCCGGGAGGTTGCAGAGTTCAATGGTGTAGGTAAATCCGTATTGACTATGAGCCTCGGTTACAAAGACGGTAATTATCCGGTAGAAAGCCAGATTCCTGTTTATACTTCCGCAGATGCTACTGCTAGTTATGCCATTAAACTTCGTTTAAAGGGAGAGTTAACTTTAACCGACGATGAATGGATGATTGATTATGTTTATGCTCAACTGGCCGGTTTATTCCAGCCTTATCCGCCAGCGTCTTTCCCGGAAGTCTTTATGTGTAAAGGAGGGGAACAGTCTTTTGCTACTTTTGATTCATTTCGCAGGACCTGGACATTTGATATAACTTATGATCATTCCGAGCTTTCTTTTAGTCAATTATACTTTAACTTATTTGTTAATCTGGCTGGGCAAAAGCGGGAAGACAGAATCCGGCTGAGGATAGATAAAGATTCCTACTTAAGATATATAAAATAAAAGAGGAAATGTAGTTAAACTACATTCCCTCTTTTATTTAGTAGTGGGTACGAGAATCGAACTCGTATTACATGCGTGAGAGGCGTTTTTCTACACCACCTAAAACGCTTATAACTAATATCTTATAATATTATAAAATCTATTTGCACCGAATTTGCATTAAAAAACGGTACTCATGCCCTTTCTTATAAATATCACCTCTTATATTTCATCTTTATCAAAGAACGTTTTCAATACAAAGTTAATCAATCAATCAGAAATAGCAAATATTATTTGTTTGAATTTAAGCTATCTGTTTCTAGTTTATCCGGCTAATAGTAAACATACTATTATGGTAGATGAAGAACTAAGAAAATTTTGCGTTGAGCAAGCTGTATTAATCTCAATCAACAAACAACCGCCGAAAGGCATTGGCTTCAATATGCCCGAATCAGTTTCATTATTTGATTTGTCGAATATGATTTTCGAGTACGTTAAATCGGGCGCAAAACCACCGATTAAGATAAATTTTCCTATCGGAGATACTGACTAGATTCCTATTTCGGTTCAGTCGAATAAACAACGGGAATAGAAAACTTAACTGTATTTTGGCTTTCCGTTCCTGTTTTGTTTGATATTCCTGCGTCGATAACTTTTATTGCTACGCCCGCTTTTCCATCTGTTCTATTCATTTCTGAAACAGTTAGATTAAATTCTATTTCATGAATAAGGCTTTCTTGTTTTGATTTATTCGGATTAGAATAAACCATTTTACTTATTCCATTTCCTGTAAATCTACCGTAATGCGGATCTACTACCGCCCCAGTTTCTTTTAGCTCTTCGTTTAGTTCGTTAACGGCTGAAACAATTCCGGTTATTGTTGCTTTTATAAAATCTTTTAGCTCCATATTTCAATTTTATTCACTATACTATTATGTTATAATCCACGAAGAAATATTATTATATCTATTGCTTTATGACCTTCTATTTTTAGTAATGCTTTCAAATAAGAGTCCCTTTTTTCTACCTTTAATATTCTTTTTAACTCATTATGATTGACCAACTTCTTGGCTTCTCTAGCTTTTGATATACATGCATCTATTGCATCTGAATAATTTTCAATATAAGGTTTTTCTATTATGTCGGATATTATATCTAAATAGCGAAGTAAAGCGCTTTCATATTGACTCTTTAAAAGAAGAGTATCTCCCTGTAAAAATAATAATGATGCCATTATTTCCGCTTGACTCTTTTCATTCGCTTTTTGAATGTAGTCTATCATTTCTTTTTTGGTAGCATCAATACTTTTTGTTAAAGAATCACTAGTTTGCTCCACTTTACCATCTATCTTCTTATCTATTGCAATCACATTCCAAATCTGCCATCCGATTAACATAGTCACCAAAAGCGATAAAATCCCTACTATCACCCCGATATAGTCTATACCTAATTCCGGCGCGGATGGTAACGAAACGCAAATAGCAACAACGCTACATATAATCGCAGCGATTGACAAACAGTTGCTCCAATATGATTTGATTCGGTTTTTCATGTTTAGTTCGATTTAGTGGTCGATAATGTTTGTTTATTGGGCGGGAATTATTAGCTATTTTTTATATAAACCGTTCCGTAGCACTTCTTTTCGCTTCCGCTTATTTTAAATACCACTTCCCGACTACCGCCGCTTTCTGTAATTTCCTTATGAATCTTTTCGTTACTGACTCCTCTAAAATCTTTGGGGATATACCCAACTAACTTATATCGTCGTTTCTGTATATACCGACTGCAAATTTATCTTTAGGGTTGTTTGCTTCGGCTATCGCTTTACCTTTGAATATACCGAAATCTT
>ENA-OQCK01000959-OQCK01000959.1-human-gut-metagenome-genome-assembly--contig:-NODE-959-length-12538-cov-2.709854_pt1 | contig 12538 bp, 17 predicted proteins | sample MGYA00242498_ERZ504578 | MGnify/ENA primary metagenome ERZ504578 (study PRJEB26092, sample SAMD00036229) | human gut metagenome | host: Homo sapiens | study: EMG produced TPA metagenomics assembly of... | reverse complement strand
TTTCCCTCAATTATGTTCTTCCACGCCATTTGGCGGTGAAAGCTTCTCCTCATTCATGGTATCTCACCCCTTACATGCAAAATCTCTTTCCTTTTGTTCCTGCAATCACATTATAGCATAAGTGGCTGCTTTTGTATTAAAACTCATAAAATCGTAAGAAACGTTAAGAATTTTTGTCCAAAAGAAGAAATCTCCACCGTGATGCCCGGATGAGCAGCACCAGCAGAGAATCTTACAGTTTGGATACGGAAAAGTTTACCACGATTTATGCAGGAAATCAACAGGATCAGAACAGATAGGTACTGAAAATAAATGCCAGCATGATTCCCGCCATAATTAGAATTTTTCGCATACTGATAATCTGTCTGCAGATTGCGCAGTTTTCAGAATCATCGGTTTTGTCGGTTGCTGTCTCATCAGATCTCTGCTCATCATACTCTTTATCTCCTTTAACCTGTATTCTGCTCTCTGTCGTTCATACTCTTCAACATCATTGCGTTTCTATGGGTATATTCTAACACAGGCGGCAGATTCATCGGCTTATGTTACTAAACTGTAATGGAACTGTAAGAAAATCTGTTCCTATAATATAAACGAAGAAAGTAGAGAAAAAGTTTCAAAGAATTTGATAAAATTATAATTATATGGGTTTTCAATTTTTTGTAGGTGTTTATCTATTTATATTGTACGGCATTTAACTATAATTAGCAATACTTTCAGAAAAAAAAGCAAACTTTATGTTCAGCTTGCTAAATAAGTTTCAATTTTTTCATACAGTTATAAATTCCATCCTCTTTGCTGGTCGTGGTAATCATGTCACTGATCAGCTTCAGCTCTTCACAGGCATTTCCCATCGCCACACCTAAATTGGAATGCCGTATCATTTCCGCATCATTCAAGCTGTCTCCAATCGCTATGGAGGCTTCCAGTGGAATTTCAAAATGAGACAACAGACAATCGATACCGGTCGCTTTTGTGATAGTATGATGGTATATCTCGCCATTTGTACATCCCTCATGAAAACCATGGTGAATGTGCTTCAGCTGTGCGGGAAGCTGTCTGTCAAATTCCTGCAAAAGGGAATCCTCGTTGATAAATGTTGCGATTTTCATGATTTGCAGGGTGTCTGTTTCCTTTACCTCTTGAAGAGGATGCATGCGGACCGCTGCCATATACTGTCTTGCCAGCTCACTGTTGTCTTCCATGCATCTTTGAAACAGTGAATGAAAGAAGTCATATCCAATAGGGTCAAGAAAAGAAGTTCGGCTGCCTTCCAGATTAAATCCGATAGCATGGGCTTGCAGTAAATGCATCATGTGATATACCAGCTCCTGCGGAAACGGTTTATAAAAAAGGACTTTGCCATGACTCTCTACCATAGCACCGCAGGAATAAATACAGCCGTCAAACGGGATAGCCTGTATTTCATCATCCACCTCCGGCTTGGGGCGTCCTGTCGCAAGGCAGACCCTGTGTCCGTTTGCCTGTGCCTGTGCAATCGCTATTCTGCTGGATTCCTGTATACCGATTTCATGATCCAGCAGCGTACCGTCGATATCGAGAAAAATACATGCTTTCATGCGGCTTCCTCTTCCTGATAGGAAATACTTGCGCACATCATATGCTCAAATTGTTCAAAGGAAGTGCATTCCTTCATCCGTTCCATAACATCCTCCTTACTGAACAGGTCCACCAGAGCCTCGTAGAGATCATGGAAATCTGTTTGTCAATTTTGTTCAATGCGACAAGCAGAACCACATGGACGATATGGTTATCCCATTGGATCCCTTTTTGAGAAATTGCAACGCCGATGCACGTTTTCAGTGCCTCCATTTCCATTGAGTGCGGAATAGCGATATTGCCGAAGGAGTGGAGGCGGCTGTTTCGCGAATCATGACACTGGTTAGAAATCCTTCATTGACATATTCCAGTTCTTCCATGCTTTTGCACAGCAATGGCAGCACGTCATCTCTGTTCGGGGTGTCTTCATTTGCCAGAAACAAAGAGGAGGAGAAAAAGTCGTGAAATTTCTTTTTCAGAATATAGTTCTTCTTATTTGTACGATAGCGGTCTATGGTATTCTGGATATCCATCCGGCTGTTTGGATTTGGAAAGGGCGGTATCAGACATACCTCCTTATGCAGCGGACATTTTAAGGGTATGGTGGTCAGCAGCATATCGTAATGCTGATGCTTCAACTCATGCTCATAGGAAATCGTCTTGCGTATATTGATCTGATTCCCAAAATCTATCAGCAGCTTATTGTAAATCGAGGCTGTCATATTCATATAGTCCGGACACAGCAGGATACACTGTATTTTTCCGTCATTGGTTTTCTGGCGTTCGATATCCGCACCGATATGAAGGGCAAGAAAGGTAACCTCATCCTCATTGATATCCACATGAAAGCGCTGCATCAGCTCCATAGCGATAAAAATGGCGATATCATAAACTGTCGGACAGCTGGACTTAATAGCATCCACCATGGGATTCTTTGTGTAGGTATCATTGCGGACACGAAGCAGAAGATTTTTTAAATGCAATGCAAAGGGCGTAAGAAAGGTTTCATGATTCAAATCGATGTAATAGCTGTCATTCACCTTTTGAATAATATCTCTGGTCAATGCGAGAATATCCTCGCCAACCAGCTTTTTCAGACTATCCTCAGAGCTTGGCAGTGAATAATTTGCATTTGTCTTAAACAGCATATAGACCTCAAACTGTTCATTGCGGTTAAAGCTGATGGACAATGCCTCCTCCAGACGGGAGCACAGCTCCTCGACTAGTGCACGTTCATTTTCGCTTTCGATGAGAAAGTCGCAGTCTCTTGTTTCAACAAAATTTCCTTCCTTAACACGGTCGATGATAATGGCGAAGTGCAGTAACAGATTAACGAAGGAAAAATCATTGATATAATAGTTATATTTCTGGAAGGTGGAGCGGATGATCATGGAGACCTGTTCCACCGGGAATTCAGGAAAGCTGCTGGTGATGATATTGGCATCCATGAATTGCTGATCTGTTTCCTCATACATAACATAGCTGACAAGTCTGCGCTTGTCTTTTTCACTGCCATGCAGACGAACCTCTTCATTTTCACATGTGAATTCAATATGAAAATTCGCAAATGCCCTGTTCATCTTCGCGATATCCGCTTTAATGGTGGAATAGCTGACATATAGGGCATCGCAGAGATCATACAGATCCATGTGGGAGGAATGCTCCAGCATGATTTGCTTCACAATGTAAAAACCGCGCTCCAGACTGGTCTGCGGAATACTTTCCTCTTTTACAGATAAAAGCTCCTTTGCCTGTGCTGCTTGAACGGTATATCCCTGCTTGCTGGAAAGGATCACCTTCTGATTGCCGAGCAGATTGATTTCATTGACATAATTTTTTACAGACCGCGTGGAAATTGATAAAGCGGCGGCCAGCTGCCGACTGGTAACCGCTGTAGCGTGATGTAGCAGAAATTGCAGCAGCTCAACGTGTTTTTTCTTCATGATACCAACTCCCCTTGCAAAGACACTTGTTATATCTATTATAATTTACCCGCAAACACTGTACAACCAGAAGATTTCACCACATGGTGCAAATGTTCATTCTCAGACAATGAATCAGCTGTAAATAATTAAGTTTCGATGAAAAGGTCTGTTTTTTTAATAATGCAGCAGTGTTTTTTTTGCCTGTCTATATTATAAAGAAACAAAACAAGCAGTTTACATCCTTCAGGGAAAAGCTTGCACCATGCGGTGCAAAACGTAAGTTGAGAAGCACGTGAATTTTAAAGATAATATGGGTGTACAAGGTACAGCGCTCATAAAAAGCGGAAAGGAGTCATTATGGACAAGATGTTCATCATGCTGTGCTGCGGAGCCGGGATGTCCAGTGGTTTTCTGGCAAATCAGGCACGCAAGGCAGCAAAAAAACGCAAGCTGGACACAACGATTGAAGCACGGTCCCATACAGATGTCAGCGGCTATCTGTCAAGCATCAGTATACTTATGCTGGGACCGCATTACGGAGGAGAGCTGCCGAAATGGAAATCACTCTGTGACCCGTATCATGTTCCGGTTGTTGTCATTCCACAGGATATTTATGCACAGCTCAACGGAGATGCACTGATTCAGCTGGCACTGGATACACTGGGGAAATAAAAAAGCTAAGATGGCACTCTTAGCTTGAAGAAAATCATGCGTTTGTTTAATGATTTCCTCATGATTATTATATAGGGTTCATGGGGAAAAGGAAAGACTGAGGAGAAAGAAAAATGAAAAAGTTTATGAACTGGCTTTCTACAGTGTTTGCTCCAAAGATGAATGAAATCTGCAGCAAGCCCTGGATTGCCGCCGTATCATCATCCATGCAGAAAATCATACCGTTTATTTTAACGGGTTCTGTCATCTACTTCTACAACGTATTCCGTTCCTACCTGCCTGCACTTCCTGATCTTGCATGATTGCCGATTACAGCTTCGGACTGATTTCTTTGATTCTGGCATTCGTAGTCGGACAGCAGTGTATGGAAAAGCTGAATCATCCGTTCTACCTGACCAACTGCGGTATCGTTTCCATGGCAGTCTTCATGATGTTCATCATTCCGGGAACAGATGAAGCAGGAAATATGGTCATTCAGGGAGGACGTCTGGGTGCTACCGGTATTGCTGTCGGTATCGTAGCCGGACTGTTTACATCCATTATCTTCAATCTGTATTCCAAGCTGCATGTACTGGAGGATTCCACATCCATTCCGGATTTCGTTGTCGGCTGGATCAATTACATACTGCCTACCCTGATTACGCTTGGTTTGGGTATGGTTCTGACAAAATATTGTAATTTCGACATATTTGAAATCGTTTTATGGATTTCTCACCACTGGCAGGCTTTGCACAGACCATGCCCGGATTCATACTCTGCTGCTTTATTCCTGCCGTTTTGTACAGTATGGGTATTTCCTCCTGGCTGTTTGGCGCGGTTACAACACCGATCTTCCTTGCCGGTATTCAGGAAAATATCAATATGGTGGCACAGGGACTTCCTGCTACGAATATCGCAACGAGTGAGACGGTGTTTACGGCGGCGCTTGTTACCATGGGCGGTATGGGGGCAACGCTTGCGCTGAATGTGCTCATGTGCTTCTCAAAATCAAAGCAGCTGAAAACACTGGAAGAATCTTCATCGGGCCAAGTATTTTCAACATCAATGAACCAATCATGTTCGGTGCGCCTGTTGTCTTCAATCCGCTGCTGATGCTGCCAATGTGGCTGAATTCCATCGTTGGACCTGCTATCGTCTATATTGTTATGAGCCTTGGATGGCTGAACATTCCGGCAACACTGAATCAGGTTGGACAGGTGCCTGTACCGGTTTCCACCGTTATGATTACACAGGATATGCGTGGTATTTTATGGGCAGTTGTATTGTTTGTTGTCTACTTTGCAATCTGGTACCCGTTCTTCAAGGTATTTGAAAAACAAAAGCTGGCAGAAGAAGCACAGGAAAACGCTCCTTCTCAGAACTAAAGGGGGATTTACCTATGGATATTATGGGAAATGAGCTTGTCAATGTTGCTATGCAGATTATTCTGCATGCAGGTGATGCCCGGCTGCGGGTTGAGGATGCATTGGCACAGGCAAAGCAGTTTCACTTCGATGAGGCGAAACAGAAAATTGCAGCGGCGGAGGAATGTATTCGTCAGGCACATGTCGCACAGACCGAGGTGATTCAGAATGAAACAAGAGGAAAAACCTATGAGCTGTCTGCTGTTTGCACATGCACAGGATACGCTGATGACAATTATGTCAGAGCTTAATCTGGCAAAGGAATTGATTGCATTTTTTGAAATCATGAATAAGAAAATAGAAGAAAAATAGGAGGCTGAACCATGTCAAAGGGATTTCCAAACAATTTTTTATGGGGTGCTGCTACCAGTGCCTATCAGGTAGAGGGTGCTGCCTATGAGGATGGCAAGAAAGCCAGCCAGCAGGATATCATCAATAAAGAGAATTATACAAAGCGCGGCTTTGCTACTGCGGATATCGCCAGTGACCAATATCATCATTACAAGGAAGATGTAGCCCTGATGAAGGAAATGGGCTTTACGACCTATCGTTTCTCCATTGCCTGGTCACGCGTATTTCCTGATGGAGTTGGAGAAGTAAACGAAGCGGGCATTCAGTATTACCGCAATCTGATTGATGAACTGCTGGCCAACGGTATTGAGCCGATTGTTACGCTGTATCATTATGATTTGCCATGGGCGCTTGTGGAAAAATATAACGGATGGCTGAGCAGAGAGGTAGTAAAGGATTTTGCATACTTTGCCCGCTATGTTATCAATGAATTTAAGGACAAGGTGAAATACTGGACGACTATCAATGAGCAAAGCATCATCGTTCAATACTGGACACAGAAATGCTACATACCGGAGGAGCTGAGAGACAACAATCAGCTGCGCTATCAGATCAATCATCATATGAATCTTGCACATGCCATTGCCTGTAAGCTGGTCCATGAGCTTGTACCGGGTGGTCTTGCCGGTGCGGCAATCGGGTATTCCCCGGTCTATCCGCTTACTTCCAAGCCGGAGGATGTCATGGCTGCACAAAATGCACACGATTTGCGTAATGCCTTCTATCTGGATATTTATTTTAAGGGCTTTTATACGAAGTCAGCTATGATTTATCTGGAAGAGCACGGTCTTGCACCGGTCATCGAAGAAGGTGACATGGAGCTGATTAAGGAAGGCTATTCCGATTTTCTGGCACTGAATTATTATGCAAGTGAGTGTGCAAAGGCATGTCCGATGGAAGAAGGTAAGGAAATTCGTTACAGCGGTGTCAACTGGTCAGGCAAAAAGGGCGACATGTCCGGCTTTGAAACACATCCGGGCTTCTATGAGATGTGCAAGAATCCGAATCTTGATACAACCGATTGGGACTGGGCAATTGATCCGACAGGTCTGGAATACATCTTCCGCGATATTTACACTCGCTATAACAAGCCGCTGATGGTTACAGAGAACGGTATGGGAGCATTTGATACCCTGACAGAGGACGGACATGTTCATGATGATTACCGTATTAAATACCTGCGCGACCATATCGAAGCAATGCACAGAGCAATTGATTATGGAGTAGAAGTGCTGGCATATTGTCCATGGTCTGCGGTTGATCTGCTGTCAACCAGCAACGGCGTGAAAAAACGCTATGGCTTTATCTATGTAGACCGTACTGATGATGATCCAAAGGAGTGCGCGAGAATTCGTAAGGATTCCTTCTACTGGTACAAGCAGGTGATAAAATCTAACGGAGCTGATTTATAGGGTGCAGGTATTTCCTGCCCCCGGCTTATTGAACATTGACGTCATCGCATTGCAGAGGGAAGCCTATCCAAAACTACAGGGGCTTTGCGCTGTTGCGATACGCAGATACTTGCCACTTTGGAGGCAACCGGGATGAAAAAGAACACAAAAGGAACCGGGCATCAGACTTCTTTCTTCTATCGATGCAGTCTCTGTGCTGCCGGCGGTATGCTGATGGGAGTTGCTGCGGTTTTGTTCCTTGCAGGCGGTAATGGTGCAGATTCCATGAATACGCTGCTGCAGGGGATGAGTCAGGCATTGCAGCTATCAGTGGATGCCTGTAACAATTTGTTATCCTTCACATTTGTCTGGCAGCGTTTTTTATCGATAGAAAACAGATTCATGCGGGAACGATTATATTTCCCGTTGTTTCGACGATTACCATACGGATTCTTACACCGTTGATACATGCGGATACACTGCTTCATCGTGTATTGTTCTGCATGGCAGGCATTGGCATTATCGCAATGTCCATTGCATTAAGCATTTATGCTGACTGTGGAAAGAATCCCTATGACTGTGTAACCTTTGGTTTGATGAAAAGAACAGGCCTTGCCTATCCTGTGATTCGCTGGATACTGGATGGCGGTATGCTTGTATCCGGTATGATACTGCATGGTACTTATGGTGTGGTGACCATTATCAATCTGCTGGTGCTTGGCAGGCTGATTACGGCGGCGCTTTCATTTCTGAAACGACTGAAATGGTTACGGAGAACGATGAATATAGAGGAGGAGATATTATTATGAAACAGGTACCTGAAACATTTCCTGATAACTTTCTATGGGGCGGTGCTTTTGCAGCTGCCAGTGTGAAGGGGAATATGATAAAGACGGACGCGGCTTGTCCACAAGTGACATTCATGAGTATACAAAGGCTTAAACCGTGCCAAAATAGAAAAAGAGGGCGGTGGAACGCTTGCTGAAATCAAACGCAAGGCCGCAGATACAGAAGGCTATTATCCGAAACGCTACGGAATCAATTTCTATCATACTTATAAGGATGACCTTGCATTGCTGAAGGAAATGGGATTTAAGTGCTTTCGTACAAGCATTTCCTGGTCACGCATTTTTCCAAACGGGGATGAGACAGAGCCAAATGAGGCAGGATTGAAATTTTATGATGATCTGATTGATGAAATCATAAAGGATGGTATGGAGCCGATTATCACGATGTCTCATTATGATATACCACTGCATCTGGTTACCGAATATGGCGGCTTTGGTAACCGAAAGGTGATTGATTTCTTCGTGAATTACGGAAAAGTGCTTGTAGAGCGCTTTAAGGGAAGAGTGAAATACTGGATTGTTTGCAATCAGGTAAATCTGGTTCCGACGGTGCAGTTTGGTTCTCTGGGGATCTATGATGATCAGGCGGAAAACATGGAGGAGCTGATGTATCAGGCGTACATAATCAGTTTGTGGCATGTGCAAAAATCAAGGAAGTCGGACATCAGATTGATCCGCATGCTGTCTTTGGTACGATGCTGGCAGACTGTACCTTCTATCCGGCAACCTGCCGTCCAAAGGATGTTGTATTGACCATGAAGAAAAACAGGATGCAGTATTTCTTCTCCGATGTACAGCTGCGCGGAGAATACCCGGTATATGCACTACGTTATTTTAAGGAAAGAAATATCAACATTCAGATGGAGGATGGGGATGAAGAGGTTATTCGCAACAACACAATGGAATTCCTCGCGATTTCTTATTACTACAGCAGAGTTGTAGATTCCGATAAAAATGATATGACGCCGATGCAGGCGGAACAAAATCCAAATCTGGAGCCGACACCATGGGAGTGGAGAATGGATCCGCTGGGATTCTATAACTGTCTGTCTCAATACTGGGATCGCTATCAGATTCCGCTGATGATCGGAGAAAACGGCTTCGGTGCATTGGACACCGTGGAAGCGGATGGAAGCATTCATGATCCTTACCGTATTGACTTCCTGAAAAAGCATATTGAGCAGATGAAGGAATGTATTAAGGATGGAGTGTATATCTTCGCATACTGTGCATGGGGACCGATTGATATCGTATCTTCCTCCTCTGCGGAAATGAGTAAGCGATACGGCTTGTGTATGTAGATCGTGATGATTTCGGAAAGGGCAGCCAGAAGCGATTGAAAAAAGGATTCCTTCTACTGGTATGCTCACCTGATAGAAACCAACGGATCAGAACTATAGGGTACACAGCGTGTGCCAACCTAATAAAATCAAACAGAGACGAATGATAGGGTACACAATGTGCGACCATGTGATTTAGGTACGAAGATGGACTCAGCTCTAAAGCATCTTCATTCGTGATTTCCCTGCATTTGATGAAACTATACATAAAAATCTTCGGGACTATGGTCCTGAAGATTTTTGCGTTGTATCTATCGTATATTTTTTATTTGATTATTGTTTGAACAAACCAGAAAGCATTAGATTACCCCTTACGAATGGTATTTTTAAGATGTTTCTTCAAACTTATTTATAAATAATATTTTGTTCCCTTACCTCTTCCCTTGATTTTCACGATACCGTCCTTCTCCATTTTTTTCAATAATTCTTTTACTTTAGACCTGCTAAACGTTACATGTGGCAATATTTCACTAATCGACATAGGCTTTGTTTTACTCAACACCGCATATAGATGTTCTTCATCTTTTTGTAAAACAGGATTCGAATCAAAAACAGGTAATATGATTTGTATCGTATTTGTGCTTACATTAAAAATAGGCTTTTTAATACTTTCTTCATAAGCATGTAATATTCTGAGAATTCCGGTACCAAAAATTTCAACGATTCCTAATCGATAAAATATATTACTGATAATCGGATTTCTAAGCATTGAAATCATTCCTGTTATATATTCATCCTTTGTAATACCGTTTATCAATCCTCCTGGTGAAGTTATTTCTATTCTATCATCATACATAGAAATCCTTATATTTGCATTTAAATCCCATGCTCGATGAATGAGTGCGTTTGCAACAGATTCACGGAATGCCTCCTCTGGTACAAGGTCGACTTTTTACGGTAGCTGCCTTCAATTTCTTCATATTGATAATAATCTCTATACGTTTGGACAGCAACATCATACATTTCTAACACAGACATATTCTCCAGCAGCAGTCTTTTTTTTTATAATGTTGATACTATCGCCAAATTTAGCAATATCAATTCCTGGAAATGAGTTGTTATCTGATAGAATATTCGCAGCATTATTGTACCCGATTTGCACATTGTAAAGATTCAGAGTTTTTAAAGTATCTTGATTGAATATTTTAATGTCAATATGCTCTTTTAATTTATTTTCCAGATAATGAAAGTCCATTTTTTGATTGGATGAAGGTAAATCTTCAAAATTGATTTTCTTTCCTTCTAAAACCAGCCTTGTTAATTCGAAGGAATCCACTTCGATCGTTGAAGTATCATTTCGCTTATAGGCCTTTGAGTTGTATAGATAGGGTTTGTTCTTTCCTTCTTTAATGACAAGTGAAATTATTTTATTTGTTTCGTCAATCTTAAGACTGTAGCCTGGCAGAGGAACAATATTATCATTGATTCTATTCTCAATATCAAGACAAGTGCTTTTGGGATCGGAAAGACCTTTTATATTTCCATCATCATCAATTCCAAAAATGATTTCTCCACCATCATAGTTTGAAAAAGCGCTTACTGTTTTCAAAAATGATTTTGTTATGGATTCTTTGAACTCCAGTGTTTTTGATTCTTTCATGAAATCACCTCTTAGATTTAGTATACTCACTTTCAACCATATTTCAACCATATTTTAATATGGCCAATTTATGGTCGGCCATAATTTGTGCTAAAAATTGAGATTTGATAATATCTAAGTTTCTCATATAAAAAAAAGCATGTGGAACCATTTTTAAATCGAATATGCCATGTTTCACTGCTAAATATGGCATAGCAGCGTTTTTGTCATACTGTTACTGTCCCTGAAAAAATGTAAAGCTTCTGATGCAACTGGATGAAACCGCAATTTTGGGAAGATACCCGACAAGATATACCATGTTCAACTGCCGCTTTTTTTCTATGATTAAGGTAGAAGGATGTGGTGCTTATGAATTACAGTTATACGCAATGGAAAAAGCATCTAATGGATGAGGATGTGCATGCATGGCAATCTTGTCATTTCCTGCCGTTACACAATGCGCTACTACCGTACAGGAGCTGGTACAGAACGCTGAAATGCAGAGTGCTGTCATGCGCAGAATCAAAGAAGAATTTCCTTTGCAGGAAGCGCTGGTCAGTATGATGGATCTGTCTGTAGAGGCGCAGGCATTCGGTTGTCCTGTCAGCTTTCATGAGGGAGAGATTCCTGCTGTAACAAGCGGAATCATAAAAAATCGAGAGGATGGTGAAGCATTGCGTATTCCGAAAATGGAAGAAGGGCGCATGTCTGTATATCTGGCAGGTGTGGAGAATATCACAAAGGAAAGCGACCGTCCGGTATTCGGCGGTGTCTGCGGGCCCTATTCACTCGCAGGAAGACTGATGGATGTGAGTGAAATCATGATGCAGTGCATCATGGATCCAAAGCTTGTACATCTGGTATTGCAGAAGGTTACCACTTTTTTGAAGCAGTATATACAGGCATACAAGGATGTGGGTGCGTCAGGTGTCATACTGGCAGAACCACTGGCGGGTCTTCTGTCACCAACGATGGTTCAGGAGTTTTCCAGCAGCTATATCAAAGAAATTACGGAGGAGCTGCAGGATGATACCTTTACGGTCATTTATCATAATTGCGGCCCGAATACTGTGCAGAGCCTTCCGGAAATATTATCATCCGATTGCGGGGCATGGCATTTTGGAAATGCTGTTTCTTTGGAAAAGATATTGGAACAGGTACCGGCCGACTGTCTGATTATGGGGAATCTGGATCCGGTTGGCTGCTTCTGCGGCTGCAGTGCGGATGAGCTGGAACAAAAGGAGAGGGCTCTGTTGAAAGAATGCGGTGCATATTCCAACTTCGTCCTTTCGACAGGCTGTGATTTGCCACCCAAGGCAAAATGGGAGAATATACAGAGATTTTTCAGGACACTGGAACAGGTGAATAGTGAACGGAGGTTACCATATGGTATGTGATCGCAGGAATTCCAAAGGCGGAAAATGCTGCCGCTGACAAGAGAAGAAATGAATAATCTCTGCTAAGGGGAA
>ENA-OQCK01000957-OQCK01000957.1-human-gut-metagenome-genome-assembly--contig:-NODE-957-length-12566-cov-1.780690_pt1 | contig 12566 bp, 16 predicted proteins | sample MGYA00242498_ERZ504578 | MGnify/ENA primary metagenome ERZ504578 (study PRJEB26092, sample SAMD00036229) | human gut metagenome | host: Homo sapiens | study: EMG produced TPA metagenomics assembly of... | reverse complement strand
CCGTTTGGGTTGTCTTTTCCGTCCGGACGGTTGGCACGACGAATGAATCGTCCTGCATATCGAGTATTCTCGCCATCACCACGTCAGCCTTCCCTGAATCGACTCCCGGGATATACAGCATACAAACCAATGCTTCCGAAAACAAATCGCCAGCCACATAGCTGATGTCTTTCTTTAAAATTCTTCTTTTAGCCATAGTTATCTACATTTAAAATATCTACAAATCTACATAATTCATTCATTAAACAAGCCCTATAGTTGAAAAAAAGACAAAAATTCGTAATTCTTTACCCCTCCAAAATACCTGATTATAAACAAAATCGTTTATGGATAATACAACAACAACGCCAGAATATCTTTCGAGAGCAGTTGGGAAATATGTAATAAAGTAGGCGGTATTTATACCGTCCTTTCAACGAAAGCTCATACGCTACAACAGTCATTTAAAGATAAGCTGATCTTTATAGGACCGATGTGTGGGATAATACAAACGCTCCCGACTTTATTGAAGACGATGTTCTGTTTGCTGACTGGAAAACTTATACGAAGACCACTGAAAATTTGAAAGTAAAAGTAGGCCGATGGAATGTTCCGGGGACACCGCCTGTAATCTTGGTAGATTTTAAACCTTTCTTCAAAGAAAGAGATGCTTTTTTCTACTTGATGTGGGAAAGTTTCCGCGTAGACTCGATCCACGCATATGGTGACTACGACGAATCCTGTATCTTCGCTTACGCGGTAGGTAAGGTCATCGAAGTTTTATCATTTTTACAAGCTGGAGGACAAAAAAGGTTGCCGCTCTGTTCAATGAATGGATGTTGGGAATGGGTGCGCTTTACATCCAAAAACAACTCCCGGCCATCGCAACGCTCTTCACGACACATGCCACTTCTATCGGCCGTTCCATCGCTGGAAACAACAAAGCCTGTATGCTTATATGGACGGCTACAACGGTGACCAGATGGCCGGAGAGCTGAATATGGAAGCGAAGCATTCGTTGGAAAAACAGACAGCCTTGCATGTCGATTGCTTTACGACAGTAAGTGACATTACAGCTCGCGAGTGTAAACAATTGCTGGACAAAGCGCCGGACATCGTCACGCCGAACGGTTTCGAACCCAACTTCGTCCCGACCGGCAAGGAATACGACAAGAAGCGTACGGCTGCCCGCCGCGATCTGCTCAACGTCGCAGAGAAACTGCTCGGATGCCCTATCTCCCCGGATGCATTTCTGGTTTCCACCAGCGGCCGATACGAATACCGCAACAAAGGTATCGACGTCTTTATCGAAGCGATGAACCGGGTACGCACTTCCGGCAGGCTCCAGCGCGAAGTCGTCGCCTTCATCATGGTTCCGGCCTGGGTACGCGATGCACGCGCAGACTTGAAAGAAGTCATCGACAAGAATATCCGCACCACCTCTCCCATGCAAATGCCATTCGTCACACATTGGCTGAATCTGATGGAGCAGGACAAGGTGCTGAACTATATCTCCCATTCCGGTTTCACCAATTTAGCGGCCGACAAGCTGAAAATCATTTTTGTACCTTGCTACCTAGACGGACGCGACGGAATCTTCAATAAACCCTACTACGATCTGCTGATCGGTATGGATGCGACCGTCTATCCTTCCTACTACGAACCTTGGGGATACACTCCGCTGGAAAGTATCGCATTCGGGATTCCGACCATTACCACCGATCTTGCCGGTTTCGGTCTATGGGCTAAAAAGCATGTGACAGGCAACAACATCAGCGAAGGCGTAGCCGTCGTGAACCGTGACGATTTTAATTATTTCGAAGTAGCAGATGCCATCACTCTTCGATCCTGACACTCGCAGGAAAGGACAAAAAGGAAGCGGAAGAGATCCGGAAACGCAGTTTCTGCCTGGCGGCAAAAGCAGAATGGAGCAAATTCATTGTCTACTATGAAGAGGCTTTCAGAATCGCTTTGGAACATGCAAACAAAAGAAATAATTAAAATACGCTCATAATTAAACAGATAATCTCTATCTTTGCAGCGTTTTAGGCAAAATAGAGATGAGACAATAATAAAATAGAAATTGAAACATTTTAAACTTCACAATAATGAAAATCAAAGCGAATAACGCAAACAGCCCGATTTGGAAAGATGTTTATTCCCACTCTATGCTCCCCGAGCAATTACAGCCGTTATATGAAATGGCGACAAACCTATGGTGGGTATGGAACCATGAAGGAGCCAAATTATTCGGTAAGATCGATTCTGAACTCTGGGCATCAACAGAAGGTAACCCCGTACTTTTACTTCAAAGCCTGTCCTACAAGCGTATTGAGGAAATCCTGGCAGATGACGTCCTGATGGCCGAAATCAAAGCTGTGTACTCAATATTCAAGGACTATGTAGATGTAAAACCGGATCAGACAAAACCGTCTGTTGCCTATTTCAGTATGGAATATGGTCTGACAAACGTGCTGAAAATCTACTCCGGCGGTCTGGGTGTATTGGCAGGTGACTACCTGAAAGAAGCCAGCGACAGCAACATCGACCTGACAGCAGTAGGTTTTCTGTATCGCTACGGATACTTTACACAGTCTCTGTCTATGGACGGACAACAGATTGCCAATTACGAACCGCAAAACTTCAACGCACTGCCCTTACACAGGTCATGCAGGCGAACGGCGAACCGATGGTATTGGAAGTACCCTACCCCGGCCGCACCGTTTATGCACACATCTGGAAAGTAAGCGTAGGACGCGTTCCTTTATATCTGATGGATACGGATATTCCTCAGAACAGCGAATGGGATCGCTCTATCACCCACCAGTTGTATGGCGGTGACTGGGAAAACCGTATGAAACAGGAATACCTGTTGGGTATCGGCGGTATTCTGATGCTGAACAAATTAGGAATCAAGAAGCAGATTTACCACTGCAACGAAGGACACGCTGCGCTGATCAATGCACAGCGTCTGGTAGATTTCATCCAAAACGACGGCCTGTCATTCAACCAAGCTCTGGAAGTCGTACGTGCTTCTGCTTTGTACACCGTTCACACACCGGTTCCGGCAGGTCACGACTACTTCGATGAAGGTCTGTTCGGACGTTACATGGGTGAATTCCCCGGCAAGTTAGGTATCAGCTGGCAGGAATTTATCGATATGGGACGTGAAAACCCGGGCTCCAACGAGAAGTTCTCTATGAGTGTATTCGCTTTGAATACTTGCCAGGAAGCAAACGGCGTAAGCTGGTTGCATGGAAAAGTATCCCAGCGCATGTTCGCTCCGGTATGGAAAGGCTATTTCCCCGATGAACTGCACGTAGGATATGTGACCAACGGCGTACACATGCCAACTTGGGCTTCTACCGAATGGAAACGTTTCTTTGCCGAACATTTCGACAAGAAGTTCCTCAAAGACCAGTCTAACAAGAAATATTGGGAAGCGATCCAGAATGTTACGGACGAAGACATCTGGTCTATCCGCAAGACTCTGAAGAACAAGCTGATCACATATATCAAGAATCAGTACAAGACAAACTGGCTGAAGAACCAAGGAGATCCTGCAAAGGTTGTTTCCATCCTGGACAAGATCAACCCGAACGCTCTGCTGATCGGTTTCGGTCGCCGTTTCGCAACTTACAAACGTGCTCACCTGTTGTTCACCGACTTGGATCGTTTGGCTAAGATCGTAAACAACGAACAGTATCCGATCCAGTTCGTATTCACCGGTAAAGCTCACCCGGCCGATGGTGGCGGACAGGGATTGATCAAACATATTGTCGAAATCTCCCGCCGTCCGGAATTCTTAGGAAAGATCATCTTCCTGGAAAACTACGATATGCGTCTGGCCCGTCACCTGATCGCAGGTGTCGATGTTTGGTTGAACACTCCGACCCGTCCTCTGGAAGCATCCGGTACGTCTGGTGAAAAGCTGAGATGAACGGTGTCCTGAACTTCTCCGTACTGGACGATGGTGGTACGAAGGTTACAAACCGGGTGCAGGTTGGGCATTGACCGACAAACGTACTTACGAAAACCAGCAGTATCAGGACCAGTTGGATGCCGCTACTATCTACCATACACTGGAAACAGAGATCATCCCGACTTATTATGCAAGAAACAGCAAGGGCTACTCTCCTGAATGGATACAGTATATCAAGAACTCGATGTCTGAAATCGCTCCCGACTATACGATGAAACGTATGTTGGACGATTATATCGACCGCTTCTACAACAAATTGGCAACCCGTTCCGCTCACTTACACGAAAACGGTTTTGCCGAAGCCAAAGCAATCGCTGCATGGAAAGAAGAAGTGGCAGAACATTGGGACAGCTTCCAGGTTGAATCGTTTACATGCAGCCAGGATTTAGCTATTGACGGTCCGGTTGTCGGTAAAGAATATAAGTTCGATCTGGTTATCGACCGCCACGAACTGAAAGGTATGTTAGGAGTTGAAATGGTTGTTACGAAAGAAAATCCGGATAACCATCAGTTGGAATTACTGGCGACAGAACAGTTCAAGCTGATAAAAGAAGAAGGTTCCAAACTGTTCTTCGAACTAAAGACAACTCCGAGCGAAGCAGGCCTTCACAAGATGGGCTTCCGCGTTTACCCTGTGAACAAAGAATTGCCTCACCGTATGGACTTCGCTTTCGTCCGCTGGATCCAGTTGTAATCGATACAAGCACAACAAAGATAAAAGGTGGTGTGTCAAAATATCCTTGTCCCCGCACTTGATGCGGGGCCGCAAAAGGACAGACCTTATCAATCAGATTTTTATAGGGCCAGTTTTAATGCGATCCCGCGTCAAGCGCGGGAACAGGATAGTTTCGACACACCTCCTTTTTGCATATCAAGACAACCATAACCAAATTCAGTTTTCCATTATCATCTATGTCCCGTAACCCATAGCTTTAGAAGGTGTAAAGCTATGGGTTAGGAGGCATAAGGCATAGCTTTGTCTATTCCTAAAATCACTTTGTCGAAACTGAAACTGAGCTCAATCCCTCATGGTGTGATTGGAGAAGGAACATTTTAATGCGGCCACACACAAATAAAAAGGGAAACCGCCATAGAGACAGTTCCCCTTTCTTACTGATATATGATATTGTTAGGTTAAAAAGCGTAAGATACTCCGATCGACGGCATCAAAGCATAGATGTTGTAATGTCCTCCGAATGTACGGTCATTACCAGTAATCAAGCTCTTGTCACTATAAGAACCGTCACGTCCGAAACCTGTCACATAAGAAAATGCAAAGTCGATAGATAACGGATCGATAGGACGGAAACTCAAACCGGTAGTAATACCGAATTTATTCATACTCGGTGTTTCAGGGTTCAGATAATCGTCTTTCACAGGTGATTCGTCGAAGTAAGCACCTAAACGAACATCCAAGCGATTCGTTGCGGCAAACTGTGCCCCGACACGATAGATACGTGAGTTCTTATATTCCTTTCTCGCTACCATGTCATATTTGCTTAAAGATGACGGAGCGAAATTGATTGCCAAGTTCTTGTAAGCGCCCCAGCCCACAAACTGAACTTCCCCGGAGAGGATCCAACGGTTAGTCGGCTTGAAGGTAACCCCTACATTCCAGTTATCCGGCAATGGCAGTTCGGCGGAGAAAGTGCCTTCATCCAATGGAGGAATAGAAAAATCCTTCATCGATTCGGGGATAGGGAAACCGGCTGCTTCAGCTGTTTTCAACAAGCCTGCTACCTGAGGAAGCAAATTATTCTTCAAATCTGTTTCATTCGCATAACTCAATGAAATGTTACCTTCTTTCACACGTGCCTTTACTTCGAGCGATAAGAAACACCTACCGTCCACTTTTCGTTAATATCGAACATAGCACCCACATTAAAACCTAACCGGACACCGGCATCCCCTTTCAGATTGACAGAAGCGGCGGATGCATCCTGATATTTCGCCATATCAGTCATCAGTTATCAACGGTAGCTTAATTAAAGCGGCCAATTCAGGATGTTGAGCCAAAATAGGGCCGAACTGCTCCATCAATCCGTTTGCCATATTATTCATTTCACCAGGGCCGATCAACGCACGGCTCAGTTCGATATTACCGAACTCCATCATCAAGCCGGCACCGACACTCAGACGGTCCGTGATCTTCCAGGAAACAGTCGGTTGCACATTAAATGCTTTCAAGGCGATATCCTGTACCAGATGAGCACCTTTCCAATCCTTTCCCCAGTTCATGGAACTACCGTAGGGAGTCGTTACGCTCACACCTGCTGCCAGATTATCATAGATTTTAAAACCGGCATATACATAAAGAGGAGTGCTGGGCGTATTATCCGGACGCTGCACATAATCTCCGTCTGTAAATTTACCTTTTGAGAAAACACCGGAAACACCAGCCGACAAATGTATCTTATTTTCCATAAATGCCAATCCGGCAGGATTGAAGTGCATACTTCCGCACCCAGTTTCATTGCAACACCGACATGGCCCATACCGGCCTGCTTCGTACTCTGTGCGTTTACCTGATAACCTTCTGCGGCCACATACGTCATTGGAAGCATGGAAAGACATGCTAACGCGATAACTTTCTTCATAAAAACTTTATTTATTAATACCTATTTCTATTATGCCTTCCCGGAGACATAAACGGCGGCAAAGATAACTACTTTTTTTAAATATTGCACACTTATAGCAAAAATGTGCCGCACAAATTCGCCAAAGTTGTGCAATCCTCCTCCTCTGCGTCCCATAAATACCGATATTTGACATACCCTTTTGTCAATAAAAAAAGTATCTTTGCACCCGAAAAGGGACGTTTCCTTTTCCGTGTGCTTGCTAAACCACGTATTAAAAACAAGAAAAATATGAAACATCAAGAAGCCGCTTTGGTATGCTTCTCCGGTGGACAAGACTCCACGACCTGCCTGTTCTGGGCCAAGAAGCACTTTTCTCGCGTAGAAGCCGTATGCTTTACATACGGACAAAAACATTCCCTGGAAATAGAGGTTGCACGAAAAAATTGCAGCCGATGCCGACGTTCCGTTCCAATTGTTGGACGTATCGTTGATCAGCCAGCTCGATCCGAACTGTTCGCTGACAAATACCGACATCTCAATGGATCAGGAAAAACCGGCAGACAGCTACCCGAACACCTTCGTCCCGGGACGCAACATGGTATTCCTGACCTTCGCCGCCATCCTCGCACGCAGCAAAGGATCTTCCATCTCGTAACCGGCGTATCGGAAGCCGATTTCAGCGGTTATCCCGATTGCCGCGATACATTCGTCCGCTCCCTCAACGTCACCCTGAACCTGGCGATGGACGAACAGTTCGTGATCCACACGCCCCTGATGGACCGGGACAAAAGTGAAGTGTGGGAACTGTCCGACACGTTAGGTGTCTTCGACCTTGTACGGACCCAAACCCTCACCTGCTACAATGGTATCATGGCAGAAGGCTGCGGCCATTGCCCCGCCTGCACACTACGCCGCGAAGGTTGGAGAACTATTTAAAAAGACGCCGATAAACCATCATTTACAAGAATAACAAAAGAAAACATCATGGATACAAGAAAAGATGAAAACGAATTGCACCTGTTAGGAGGTTCAACCGTATACAAGCAGGATTATGCTCCGGAGGTATTGGAAGCATTTACCAACAAGCATCCGGACAATGATTACTGGGTGCGCTTCAACTGTCCGGAATTTACCAGCCTCTGTCCTATCACCGGCCAGCCGGATTTCGCCACCATCTACATCGATTATATTCCCGATGTAAAAATGGTGGAAAGCAAGAGCCTGAAATTGTATTTGTTCAGTTTCCGCAATCACGGGGCCTTTCATGAGGATTGTGTCAATATCATCATGAAAGACCTCATCCGCCTGATGGCCCCCAAATACATAGAAGTAACCGGCATTTTCACCCCGCGCGGCGGAATCAGCATTTACCCGTATTGCAATTACGGCCGGCCGGGCACTAAATATGAAGGGTTGGCAGAACAACGGCTTTTCAACCATCAGGCGAGATAAAAAAGGCACGCACTGCTTCTATCTCCATAAGCCATTAGTTTGCAATTGGATGTAAGTGTATTTTATTCTCGACAACGTCGAAAATATATTCGACAACGTCAAGAATATACACGACAATGCCGAAAATATATTCGACAACGCCGGAAACCGAATACACTTACATGTATTTTTTATTACCTTTGCAAGCAGTAAATTATTAAACCTAATAAAACAATTTAGACCATGAACAAAAGCATTACAATGAAGACTGCTTTGGCAGCCTTGGCTTGTACGGTCTGTATCAGTGCAAGCGCACAAAAACAGTACCCCGAACAGGAAAAAATGAAACCGGGAATGTCCGAATACTGGACTCCGCAACCGAAAGTTGTCACTCCTGGCGACATCAAAACAAACAGTGCCCCTTCCGACGCATCGTCCTGTTTGACGGAAAAGACCTTTCCGCTTGGCAAAGCGCTAAAGGCGGACCGGCCGAATGGATCGTAAAAGACGGTGTTTTCACGGTGGACAAGAAGAAAGGTGATATACTGACAAAACAAAAATTCGAGAATTTCCAGTTGCATATCGAATGGTGCGTACCTGAAAACATCACCGGCACAAGCCAAGGACGCGGCAACAGCGGCATCTTCCTGCAAGACATGTATGAAATCCAGGTGCTGGATTGCTATAACAACGAGACATACGTGAACGGACAGACCGGCAGCGTTTACAAACAGACGCCTCCTTTGGCAAATGCCATGCGCAAGCCGGGTGAATGGAATGTTTACGATATTATCTATTCCGCTCCTATCTTCAAGGAAGACGGTACTTATCGTGTTCCGCCGCGTGTTACGGTTATCCAGAATGGCATCGTATTGCAGAACAACACGACTATCCTGGGCACTACGGAATATATCGGTTTCCCGAAAGTTGTAAAACACGGAGCAGGCCCGATCCGTTTGCAGTCTCATGGCGACCCCAGCGAACCGATCAGTTTCCGTAATATTTGGATCAGAGAAATGTAAAGTCAGTTGAAAGGTGAAAGTTGAAAGTTAGATTTATATTTCTTTTTAACTTTCAACTTTCACCTTTCAACTTTCAACTATTTAGTCAAGTGTCAGATTAAATTCGTCTTTCAACTTAGCCAAAACCGGATTTATGTTTAGTAAGTGTTCGTACTTCTCTGCTGATGTATAGGCCAAATGTTTCTGGTTCGTTTCATCTATACGGACACGCATCTGGATACGGGTATTCTTCAACTGCATCCGCAGATAACTCAATATATCGATACAATTATTCGTCAATTCATCCTGCTGGCCGGGATTATGTACACAGACTTCAAAATAATAATGATCCTGTAAAGTCGGCTTACAATTGATCATCGTATTTTTCAGATATACCTTCTTGTCAATCGTAGACGCATAAGCGTCCCAGTAATGTGCCAATGCCTCCTGGCTGAAAGGGCTCTGCATTTCCTGTACACGGTAGCGGCCTGCGTCGTAGCCTGCTGTGCTTTCGGATGCTCTACACCTATCTCTTTAATGGACGTGCCGAACTGAGGTGGACGCGCCACTCTCTTGGGAACCGACGCCGGAGGAGCCTGCGGAATAACAGTCGAAGAAGGCGGTACATGAGTGGAAACAACCTGCTGGCGAGGAGTCGCCCCGTCATTTCCTGTGGAGATTGTACCGGACGTTGCAAAGAAGGAGCGGATTGTACGGTGTACGTCTGAGTCGCTACTGCCTGCCCTGATTGAGCAGGGGCTTGACCCGGCCCGTTGGATGTTATCGGCTCAATCAGCCCTTTTTTTTATCATCGGCCGGTTGTCCGGCACTGCTTAATTGGCAAGTTGGATAAGCGTAAGTTCCAATAACAGACGTTTTATTCCGGCTGGCCCGGTAATTCAGGTCACATGTATTTGCCAGCTCGATCGCCTTAAACAACAGCCCGTCAGAACAGCGCTTCGCCATCTCCTTATAACGTTCACGGATAGAAGCACCTACCTCGAACAATATCAAAGTAGCCTCATCCTTACATACCAGCAAGTCACGGAAATGCGACGCCAAGCCGGTTATGATATTCTGCCCGTCAAATCCTTTGCTCAAGATATCGTTCAAGATCAGGATGGCAGACCGGACATTCCCGGAAAGCATTGCATCCGTCAGCCGGAAATAATATTCGTAATCCAGGACGTTCAGGTTATCGATAACTGCCTGATAGGTAATATTTCCATTTGTAAAACTGACCACCTGGTCGAAAATGGACAACGCGTCGCGCATACCGCCATCCGCTTTCTGGGCAATCACATTCAAGGCTTCCGGTTCAGCCGTCACCCCTTCGCAGGAAGAGACATATTCCAGATGTTCCACCATATCGGCAATCGAGATACGAGAAAAGTCGTATATCTGGCAACGGGACAGGATGGTCGGCAAGACCTTGTGCTTTTCCGTCGTAGCCAGAATGAACAAGGCATGATGGGGCGGTTCCTCCAATGTTTTCAGAAACGCATTGAAAGCTGCCGAACTCAACATATGAACCTCGTCGATAATAAAGACTTATATTTTCCGATTGGAGGTGGAATACGCACTTGGTCGATCAGGGCACGGATGTCGTCAACCGAGTTATTGGAGGCTGCATCGAGTTCATGGATATTATAAGAACGCTGCTCGTTGAAAGCCTTGCAGGATTCGCATTCGTTACAGGCTTCCCCGTCGCAGTCGGATTCAAACAATTGATCGTCTTGGCAAAGATACGGGCGCAAGAAGTCTTACCCACTCCACGGGGACCGCAAAAGAGATAGGCATGAGCCAGCTTGTTACTTTGTATTGCATTTTTGAGTGTAGTTTGTCAAGGACTTCTGGCCTACCACACTACGAAAAGTAGAAGGACGGTATTTCCTTGCCGATACAATATAATTATCCATTCTCTGCTTTTTTATTAACAAGACAAAGATAAACAAAATAATTCATTTACCTTTGCAAAAACGAAGTCCGATGTCACGCATAAAAGACTTTTACAACAAGTATCTATCCAGGATCAATGCCTACTGGCTGGTAACCATAGTGTTCTTCGCTCTGACTTTTGCAATGGGCGATAGTAGTCTGTATAAGCGTTATACCTATGATGAAAAGATTCGTAGCCTGGAAAAAGAAATCAAGCATTACCGGAAGGAGATCGAAATCAACAGCAAAAAGCTGAACGATCTGCATACGGATAAGGAAGGCCTCGAGCGCTTTGCCCGTGAAGAATATTTCATGAAAAAGCCGAACGAGGATGTATATATTATTAAGAATAAGTAAATGAACGAAAAAGCAAGAACGATAGTTTTCAATATCTCCGCCCTGCTGTTGCTTGCCGGTGCGGGATTATATCTGGCATTGCCGGTTGTAGCTCCTTACCTGTTCGCCATCGGAGCTGCCGGTATAGCAGTCAGTTACCTGACAATGCCTACCAAGGATATGGATTTCCGCAGACGCAGGTTGCACCGCTACAATATATTTGCCGGATTGCTATGCATATTCGCCTCCGCCCTGATGTTCAGCGGACGGAAAGATGGGTGATTTGCCTGACCATTTCAGCCTTGCTTCAACTATATACGGCATTTGTCGCCCCTAAAAAGAAAACTAATCCACCCCTTCCCACTTCGGGAAAGGTTAAAGACGAAAAATACCTACATATAGTTAGAGGTATTGTCAAAATTACAATTACGGGGAGAATAAAATTACCTAAAATCCGCGATTGATGCGCTTTTCATTTATAAAGACCTTTGCAGCGTTTTACTAACGATACAAAAACTCTTTATAAATTGAAAGCGACTATTCTTAAACTTTCCGGCTTATTCCTATTCCTCTTGGCTGCGATATCCGCCTCTGCCCAAGACAGAGCGATGATCTCTGGTAAAATCATATCTACGGAAAAAGAAATCGTTGATTTCGCAACGGTTTACCTGAAAGGTACGACCTATGGCGGAACAACCGACGAACAAGGTATTTACCATCTGAAAGCTCCGGCTGGCGACTATACATTAGTCGTTTCCGCCATCGGTTATCAGACGGTTGAAAAACCGGTAAAGCTTGCCAGCGGAGAAAGGACCAAGCAGAATATCACCATTACTCCGCAATCGACGGAACTGGACGAAGTGGTCGTTGTCTCAAACGGAATAAGCCGTTTGAAACGTTCGGCATTCAATGCCGTAGCACTCGACACGAAAGAACTGCAAAATTCCAACAGAAGCCTGAGCGAGGCATTGGCAAAAGCTCCGGGAATGAAAGTGCGTGAATCCGGAGGTGTCGGTTCGGACATGCAACTTACGCTGGACGGTTTCAGCGGCAAACATGTGAAAATATTTATCGACGGTGTGCCGCAGGAAGGTGTGGGAAGTTCGTTCGGGCTGAACAACATCCCGGTAAACTTTGCCGAACGTATCGAAATCTATAAGGGAGTGGTCCCGGTAGGCTTCGGTACGGATGCAATCGGAGGCGTGATCAATATCATCACTAAAAAGAAACGAGACAGATGGTTTTGGACGCATCCTATTCGTACGGTTCTTTCAATACACACAAATCTTATGTGAATTTCGGGCAGACGTTCAAAAACGG
>ENA-OQCK01000956-OQCK01000956.1-human-gut-metagenome-genome-assembly--contig:-NODE-956-length-12566-cov-3.649731_pt1 | contig 12566 bp, 15 predicted proteins | sample MGYA00242498_ERZ504578 | MGnify/ENA primary metagenome ERZ504578 (study PRJEB26092, sample SAMD00036229) | human gut metagenome | host: Homo sapiens | study: EMG produced TPA metagenomics assembly of... | reverse complement strand
GTGAACGTCGGATCAGAAAAACAAAGGCTGCAAATAAGTATAGAAGGCCGAACTCATTCCGTACACGGCCTCGGCAGGAAGTCCACGTAGGGATACTACTGCCGTCACATTCATGATTGCAGGGTAAATACACCCAGCTTCACTGTTTGTTTAATATTTGCCATAAGTTAAGGTTTTAGATGAAAAATATATTCAAAATCAGCGTCTATAACAACACTTGGGAGAGTTGTTCCCAACGGATAAGTGAAAGTTCAGGTTTTAACTATTCAGGAAGCGTCGGCTTTGGGCGCGGGCTTCTGTGCAACTTTCTTGTAGAACTCTTCTTTTTCCTTATTGCGCCGTTCGACCAGGCTCGTTACATACACTGTAAAGATAGGGAACATCATCATGCCCAGCGCAGCCAGCAGTACGGACAGTACCCGTCCGGTGGGAGTGACTGCTATGATATTGGAACCCACCGTCGTCACGTCCATAAATGCCCACCATAAGGCGTCTCCATATCCTTTGACTAAAGGATTGGGACCATGCTCCATGACATAAAAGGCCAGACTGGAAAAATAGACAGTGGCCAGCAACATGGTAAGGTAGGAAACGAACAGTCCCGATGCGCGGTTGTACGTCAGCCAACCCACCACGATAGCCATGGCGTAACCACCCCGCACCAATGGATGAAACGCAGCATATAGGTTATCTCGGGTGAGAAAGTCCATCCCATATAGCAATGATGTTTTGATAGGGTATAGCTACCAGCAGGAAAATGAAATGTGTGGCCACGTAGTGACCCTTCTTCTCTGCCAGGAACCATTCCAATACAAAATCTGCCAGGAACAGGGCGCATATCCACAACTGTACTTTCATGTAGACCGACTGTTCGTAAAAGGGGATCCCCTTGAACGTGTCGACAGAGATGCTGATAACTAAAAATAGCGACAGTATCAATATAATGACATGCAGTATGCCATAGATACCTTTTTCCCGCAATACAAATTCTGATAGAGCCATTTTCATGATGAAGTCCATTATAAAGTCATAAGTTATGAGTTATAAGTCATTTGCTGATTACGGTGCCTACCAACAAATAACTCATAACCTATAACTCATAACTAAAAAGAGAAACTTATTCTGTAATCGTTACGTTATCACCGTTGAACACACCCAGCCGAGCTTGTTCATGATGAACTTGATTGCCGATTGGGCCTTTACGGAGTTTCCCGCTTCGTCTAGGGGAGGAGCGAAGGCCGATACTCCCATGACACCGGGCAATACGGCCATTACACCACCGCCTACACCGCTTTTGGCCGGTATGCCGGCGGTGTACATCCAGTCGCCCGAATGCTCGTAGAAGCCTACGGTAGAAATCATCGACGTGATTTTCGGTGCCAAGCTGGCTTCGAACACCGTTTGTTTGGTGACGGGGTTCACACCGTTATTGGCGATGGTTCCTGCGGCAATGCCCAGTTGCTGGGCCGTGATGCCGAGAGAACACTGGCGAGTATAGAGGTCGAGAGCCATGTCCGGATTATCGTAGATGCGGTTGTAGTTTTTCAGCAGCCAGGCAATGGAGCGGTTGTTGAAGTTGGTAGCCGTTTCCGATTTGTACAGTTCGTCGATGAGTTGTGGGGCAGAGCCGCACAGCTCAGTGACATTCTGTACAATGGCATCCCATTTTTTGTCGGAGTTTCCCACTGGCTGCACCATGGAACAAGCGGAAATGGCACCGGCATTTACCAATGGAGTGGAAGGGTGGTCGTTTTCCAGCAAAATGGCGATGATGGAGTTGAATGGTAGTCCCGTGGCATCGGCACCTATCATGTCCAGCACTTTCTGTGCACCGTATTGGCGCAGGATAAGGATGGCCGTGTGTACCTTCGAGACGGACTCTATACCGAAACGATAGTCTGTGTCACCTATATTGATGGTCTGCCCGTTCATCAGGCAGATGCTGAGTCCGAATAGTTTGGAGTCTATGTTGGCAAGGTAGAATATAATCCGCATTCTCGCTCCTGTGCTGCCCTTCACCTCATTGTAGGCTTCTTGGGCAACCTCCTTTATTTGTGAAATTGATATTTTCTTTTCCATAAACACGTTGTGATGTACGATTAGACGATGTACGATTTACGATTGAAATTACTCCTTTAAACGTAGTCCGTATCAAGAGAAACTCTAATCGTACATCGTAAATCGTTTAATCGTAAATTAATTTATTTTTTATGAGTACGGCATCCGTGGTTGAATATTTTGGTTTCCACCGGCAGGTTCTTTTCCTGTGCCATACGGGTAGGAGTCGGGTAATCCAGTTTCTCCAGCTCCGTGATGGCATTCTTGATGTCACCCAGCAGCATGTCTGCCATGTCGCGGCTGAATCCTTGGCGAACAACGACGCGCATTACGACGTAGTCTTCCAGCTTTGAAGGCAGTGTATAGGCGGGTACCATCCAACCGTGTTGTGACAGCTTGTCCTGCAGGTCATACAGAGTCCATTTGGCAGCTCTTGCATATTCCGGTTTCAAATACCAGATAAACAGCGGGTTCACAACCTCGTCGGAATAGTTTACGAACGGAGCCATCTTGCCGATTTCGTCATGGATATACTTGGCGATGGTCAGAGAGTTGTACTGTACTTCCTTGTAACCCTGGAATCCCAAACGGATGAACTGGTAATATTGACCCAGAATCTGTGCGGCAGGACGGGAGAAGTTCAGGCCTACCTGAGTAATGTTGGCACCGAGGTAGTTTACGCTGAATGACATTTCTTCGGGCAGATATTCCTTGCCTTTCCAGCAAACCCAGCCCAGACCCGGATAAACCAGACCGAATTTGTGTCCGCTGACGCTGATGGAGAGTACCCACTTCAGACGGAAGTCCCATTTCTTTTCGGGATAGAGGAACGGGAGGATGAAACCGCCGCTGGCGGCATCTACGTGGATAGGAATGTCGTAGCCGGTCTTCGCATTGTAGGCATCGAGGGCTTTGTCGAGGGCTTCGACGTCATCGTTCAGTCCTGTCCATGTAACGCCTTGGATAGGCACGATACAGATGGTGTTCTCATCACACATCTTCAAGGCTTCTTCGGGGTCGAGCGTGGTCTTGTCCAGTGTCAAAGGCACTTCACGCATTTCAATCTGCCACAATTGGGCGAATTTTCCCATACCACCTGGAAACCAGTTGAAATAACGAAGTTTGGTTTGTCGAACGGTTTGCCTTGCGCCTGACGTTTCTTGCGCCAGCGCAACCAGGCTGCCACACCACCCAGCATACATGCCTCCGAGGAACCGATGGCAAGTGCGCCGGTTTTCCAGGTTTCTTTTTCAGGAGAGTTCCAGAGGTTGGCCACGATGTTGATACATTTACCGTTCATTACGGCGATGCGCGGATATTCGGTCTCGTCAATGTAGTTGATGTTGATGGCTTCGTTCATCAGCTTGGTTGCATATTCGTCCATATAGGTAGTGACGAATGTAGCCAGATTCAAGCGAGGCTGCGTTTGGGCGAAGGTCTCGTCTTTCACCATCTGATAGGCGATTTCCGGGGTAGTAGGTCCGTCGGGAATCTTTTCTACGGGTGAGGGTTGTAACATACGGTTTGAACCGAATACTTCAGTTTTTGCATCTCCTTTTCTGAAATTCAAATCTTCCATATTAATAAGTTTTTTAAAGGTTTAGGCGGCGGGGCTTTTCCCCGTCGAATTTCCCACAACAACGGGGTTTGCGGATGAAAGTTCCGGGGTTTTGCATTATTTGGCGTTTATTAAAGGGCAGCGTAGTAAAATCTTAAAAAACGAACATTCTGAAGGTAGGTTTGTTGTTCCCACATTATTCATTTAATTAATATACTACTATATGAAAATCAATACCGGAAGGGGTACAATCCCCCTTATCACGCTTGTCGGCATTTGGTCAGTCTCTGCATTGACTTCCTTGCCGGGATTGGCCGTATCACCTATTTTGGGACAGCTTACTACCATTTTTCCATATGCCACAGAACTGGATATACAGATGCTTACCTCCCTGCCTTCGCTGCTGATAATTCCTTTTGTGCTATTGGCGGGCAAGCTGGCCGAGAAACGTGACTTTGTGCGTCTGCTGAAAGTGGGACTTTGGATGTTTGCCGCCAGTGGGGTACTTTATCTTTTTTCGGACAAAATGTGGCAGTTGATGGTGGTCAGTGCTTTGCTCGGCATTGGCTCGGGACTGATAATCCCGTTGTCTACCGGTTTGGTTTCACGTTATTTCACGGGGGAGTATAGGGTAAAGCAGTTTGGTTACAGTTCTGCCATCACCAATGTGACGCTGGTTGTGGCAACGGCGGTGACTGGGTATCTGGCAGAGGTAAACTGGCACTTGCCTTTCGTGGTATATCTGCTTCCGTTGGTTTCTCTGCTGCTTGTCGGGTATTTGAAGGGAGATACCGGTCAGCCGCAGAAAACAGAAGATACGGCTACCGTTGTTCCGGAGGAATCCAAGCGTGCGATTCCCGGTAAATACGGCATCCATGTCCGCCATCTGCTACAGTTGATGCTGTTTTATGGCGTCACTACGTATGTAGTGCTGGCGGTTACTTTTGACTTGCCTTTTTTGATGGAGGCCCATCACTTCTCCAGCGGAAATTCCGGATTGATGATCTCCTTATTCTTCCTTGCCATTATGGCTCCGGGTTTCTTCCTGGGGCATATCGTGAAGTGGATGGGGAAACACACAAAGTTTTACAGCCTTTTGTCCATTGCAGCGGGTTTGCTTTTGATATGGATTTCGCCTAAAGAATGGCTGATAATACCGGGATGTATGTTGGTTGGTTTGGGATATGGTGTCATTCAACCGCTGATTTATGACGAGACAGTAGATACGGCTATACCGGAAAAAACAACTTTGGCACTGGCCTTTGTAATGGTAATGAATTATCTGGCGATTCTATTGTCCCCGTTCATTACAGACTTCTTTCAGACCTTGTTCCACACTAATTCCAAGGAATTTCCGTTTATTTTCAACCTCTGCATCACACTGCTCGCTATGTGGTGGGAGTATGCGAGGAAGAAGGATTCTTTGTTGGGGGGGGAGTTATGAGTGATGAGTGATTGTTGGTAATTGTGCTGCGCTACCATGCTGAAAGGAAAATACCAACAAATCACTCATCACTTATAACTTATAACTCAATCGCCTCATATTTCAGCCCGAAGACGTCGGCTACAGCTTTGTATGTTACTTTGCCTTCCACTACGTTCAATCCTTGCGCCAGAGCCGGGTCGTCCTTGCAGGCTTGTCTCCAGCCTTTGCATGCCAGGGCAACGGTGTAGGGCAGGGTGGCATTTGTCAGTGCCATGGTGGAGGTGAAGGGTACGGCGCCGGGGATATTGGCAACGGCGTAGTGCACAATTCCATCCACAATGTAGGTAGGATGCTGTGCGTAGTGGGATGGGAGGTCTCGAAACAACCGCCCTGGTCGATGGCTACGTCCACGAGTACGGTGCCGGGTTTCATCATCTTCAGCATTTCGCGGGTGATGAGATGCGGGGCCTTGTCACCGGGGATGAGGACGGAACCTACTACCATGTCGATGTTCGGCAATTCCATCTTGATGTTATGGGTGGAAGAATAGAGTGTCTTTACGTTTTTCGGCATCACTTCACTCAGGTAGCGCAGGCGGGGAAGGTTGATGTCGGCAATCAGTACCTCGGCACCCATTCCGGCAGCTATCTGTGCGGCATTGGTGCCCACGATACCACCTCCAAGGATAAGTACGCGTGCGGGACGTACGCCCGTTACTCCGCCCATCAGTTTTCCCTTGCCGCCTTGTGGCTTTTCAAGGAAGCGGGCTCCTACTTGGGTAGCCATACGTCCTGCCACCTCGCTCATGGGGGTAAGCAGCGGAAGTGAACGGTCTTCTTTTTCCACGGTTTCGTAGGCGATGCAGACGGCACCGCTTTCAATCATGGCTTCGGTCAGTAATTTATCGGCTGCAAAGTGGAAATAGGTGAATACCACTTGTCCCTTTTTAATCAGTTTGTACTCCGGTGTAATAGGTTCCTTTACCTTGACAATCATGTCGGCTGCGGCATACGTGTCTTCAATGGTCGGTAAAGTCTTTGCACCTACGGCGATGTAGTCATCGTCGGAGAAACCGCTGTTTACGCCTGCTGTGGCTTGCACATACACCGTATGACCTTTTTTCACCAATTCGGCTACTCCGGCAGGGGTCATTCCCACGCGGTTCTCGTTGTTCTTGATTTCTTTAGGTACTCCGATAATCATAACCTTAAAGTTTTAATTGGGGGGTTAAACATGGCGCAATATAGCGATTTCCCGGCTTGGATGTTATCGGTGCATCTATGTTCTTCAACAGAATTTTTATGCATGTTTTAATCAATGATAATTGCACCTTTCTGTAGGTAGAGAGAACTATTCTTTTTATATTTGCATGCATTTAAAATAATATTGACTGTACAAAATATGAAATATTCTATATTTTTCTCTCTTTTGTTCTTTATTGGTAGTGTGCAAAGCGGCTATGCCCAAGAAACCGATACAGACAAGCCCTCCTTCATCCCGCCTTTTGATTTTCCCATCACTTTCTCCGGTAACTTCGGCGAGATACGTGCCAACCATTTTCATGGCGGACTGGATTTCAAGACCGGTGGAACCATAGGCAAGCCGGTACGCGCTCTGGCCGACGGATATATTTCGCGTATCCGCGTTACCCACGGTTCGGGCTATGTGCTCGATGTGGCTTATGACAATGGTTATTCGACGATAAACGCCATTTGAGTGCCTTTGTGGGCGATGTGGCCCGTCGGGTTGAAGACTTGCAGTACGAGAAAGAAAGTTGGGAGGTGGAAATTACTCCCGAACCCGATGAATATCCCGTGAAGGCCGGTCAGATAATAGCTTTGAGCGGAAACACCGGATACTCTTTCGGTCCGCACCTGCATCTGGATATGATAGAGACGGCTACGGACGAATATATCGACCCGCTGCCTTTCTTCATGAACAAGGTGAAAGACAAGACTGCCCCGCGTGCCGAAGGTATCATGCTGTTTCCACAGCCGGGAAAAGGAGTGGTGGAGGGCAAGCAGACGCGACGGGCTTTTCCGGCACATCCAACGAAACCATTACCGCCTGGGGACTGATTGGTGCAGGCATCCGTGCCTACGACTATATGGACGGAGTGCAGAATAAATATGGCGTGAAGACGGTGATTCTCGAAGTGGACGGTGAGGAAGTCTTCCGCAGTACGATAGACCGCTTTGCCTATGAGGAGAACCGCTATATCAATTCGTGGACACACGGTCAGTACATGAAGTCTTTTATAGAGCCGGGCAACCGCCTTCGCATGCTGCAGGCATCCAACGGCAATCGCGGACTGGTGGAAATCAACGAAGAACGCCCTTACCGATTTGTCTATACACTGAGCGATGCGCTGGGAAATACCTCTAAAGTCCGCTTTACAGTCCAGGGGCAGAAGACGACAATTGCTCCGGTGGAACATCGTGAGAAATATGCCTCAAATGGGACAAGGTGAACTGTCTGCAGGAGCCGGGGCTGGAGTTGGTTATCCCGAAAGGAATGCTCTACGATGACGTCTTGCTGAACTACTCCGTGCGGCTGATAGTGGCGACATCGCTTTCACCTATCAACTGAACGATACCCGTATTCCTATGCACAATGCCTGCGATTTGCGTATCGGCTTGCGCCGGCGTCCGGTAGAGGATGTGACCAAATATTATGTGGCGGGCGTAACGGCGCGCGGTGGAAAATACCGCATCGGCGGTAAGTATGAGGATGGTGTCATGAAAGTGCGTATACGGGATTTGGGGACTTATACCGTGGCAGTGGATACGGTTCCGCCGGTGATAACTCCCGTGAACCAAGCTCAGTGGGGACGTACGGGAAAAATCATCTTCAAGGCCAAGGACAAGGAAACCGGCATCAACACCTATCGGGGTACGATTGACGGAAAATATGCCTTGTTTGGAAAGCCCAACTCCATCAGTGGTAACCTGGTGTGCGAGCTCGACCCGAAACATGTGGAGAAAGGCGGCAAGCATGTGGTGGAGATGACGGTGACGGATGGCTGTGGCAACCGTACCACCGGACAGTTTGAATTTGTATGGTAAAGACTGAAATATTTAGTAACATTATAATTTAGAAGTATGAAAAGTAAAAGACTGACTCTTTTCGTCTTGTTTGTTGTGGCAGCCGTGGCGAATGCGCTGGCCTGCACCAATCTTATCGTGGGCAAGAACGCTTCTGCGGACGGTTCTACCATTGTTTCCTATTCTGCCGATTCTTATGGTTTGTTCGGCGAGTTATATCATTATCCTGCCGGTATGCACAAGAAAGGTACGCTGATTGACATACACGAGTGGGACACCGGCAAATACCTCGGGCAGATAGAGCAGGCCCGCCAGACGTACAATGTCATCGGCAATATGAATGAGTTCCAGCTCACTATCGGTGAGACGACATTCGGCGGACGTCCCGAGCTGGTGGATACCACCGGCATCATCGACTATGGCAGCCTGATTTACCTCGGTCTGCAACGCTCACGCACCGCCCGCGAGGCCATTAAGGTGATGACGGAGTTGGTGCAGGAATACGGCTATTACAGCAGTGGCGAGTCTTTTACCATTGCCGACCCCAACGAAATATGGATTATGGAGATGATTGGCAAGGGACCCGGTGTGCGCGGTGCCGTATGGGTGGCTGTCCGCGTGCCCGATGATTGTATCTCCGCTCATGCCAACCAGAGCCGCATTCATCAGTCAACATGAACGACAAGGAGAACTGTATGTACTCCGCCGACGTCATCTCCTTTGCACGCGAGAAGGGCTATTTTGACGGTGTGAACAAGGATTTCAGCTTTGCCGATGCCTACGCTCCGCTCGATTTCGGTGCCCGTCGCTATTGCGAGGCCCGTGTATGGAGCTATTTCAATATGTTTACCGACCGTGGCAACGAGTTCCTGCCTTATATATTAGGTGAGACGAACACTCCGATGCCTCTGTTTGTGAAGCCCAACCGCAAGGTTCCGTGCAGGATGTGAAGAACGCCATGCGCGACCATTATGAAGGTACTCCTCTCGACATCAGCAAAGATTTCGGCGCAGGCCCGTATCATACCCCGTACCGCCTTTCCCCGCTTTCTTTCAAGGTGGGTGACCAGGAATACTTCAATGAACGTCCCATCTCCACCCAGCAGAGCGGTTTCGTATTCGTGGCACAGATGCGCTCCGAGTTGCCCGATCCTATCGGTGGAGTATTGTGGTTCGGCACAGATGATGCCAACATGACGGTATTTACGCCCGTATACTGCTGTACGGACAAGGTTCCCGTATGCTACACCCGTGTGGACGGCGCCGATTACATCACTTTCTCCTGGAACTCCGCTTTCTGGATTTTCAACTGGGTGGCCAATATGGTTTATCCCCGTTATGACTTGATGATGGGCGACGTGCGTGCCACTCAGACAGAGTTGGAGACAACCTTCAACGAAGCGCAGGAAGCGTTGAGGCTGCTGCTGCCAAACTACTGGAAAAAGACCCTGCCAAAGCAAAGGCATTCCTTACCAACTATACGAACATGACTGCCCAAAGCACTTTCGATACTTGGAAACGTCTTGGCGAGTTTCTTGTCGTAAAGTATAATGACGGCGTTGTCAAACGTATGAAAAACGGTCAATTCGAACGTAATTCCATCGGCCAGCCGGCAGGCGTAATCCGCCCGGGATACCCGAAGGAGTTCCTTGAAGAGTATGTTAAGCAGACGGGAGACAGATATAAAATGCCTGAATAAAATTAGGATATTTGAACTTATTCTTCTACATTTGTGTCTTACAAAAAAGTTTATATTAACCCTTAAAACAATAACAGTCTTATGGAAAATCAGGAACTGATTAAGCAGGTGACTGAGAAAGCCGAAAAATGGCTTACCCCGCATATGATGCCGAAACTCAGGCAGAAGTGAAACGCATGTTGGAAAATCCAGATAAAACCGAATTGATAGACAGTTTTTACAAAGACCTGGAGTTTGGAACGGGCGGTCTGCGCGGCATCATGGGTGCCGGTACAAACCGCATGAACATCTACACCGTAGGTGCCGCAACACAGGGCTTGTCCAACTATCTGAACAAATGTTTTGCCGGAAAGAAGGATATTTCCGTTGTTGTGGGGCACGACTGCCGCAACAATAGCGACAAGTTCGCAAAGATTTCTGCCGACATCTTCTCTGCAAACGGCATCAAGGTATATCTTTTTGATGACCTTCGTCTACGCCCGAAGTTTCATTTGCCATTCGCCACTTCGGCTGCCAGAGCGGTATCAACATTACAGCCAGCCACAACCCCAGAGAATACAACGGCTACAAGGCTTATTGGGATGACGGTGCGCAGGTGCTCGCTCCGCACGATACAGCCATCATAGACGAGGTAAATAAGGTGACGGTGGCCGACATCAAGTTCAACGGCAACAAGGACTTGATTCAGATTATCGGCAAGGAAGTGGATAAGGTTTATCTGGACATGGTTCACTCCATCTCCATCGACCCCGAAGTCATCCGTCGCCAGAAAGACCTCAGCATTGTGTATACTCCGCTTCATGGCGCAGGCCGCGTGCTCATTCCGGACTCATTGAAGGAGTGGGGATTTGAGAATATCAACTGCGTGCCCGAACAGATGGTGAAGGACGCAATTTCCCAACGGTGGTTTCTCCGAATCCCGAAAATGCCGAAGCCCTTTCCATGGCCATTGCGCTGGCCAAGAAGATTGACGCTGACATCGTGATGGCAAGTGACCCGGATGCGACCGTGTCGGTATGGCCTGCAAGGACGATAAGGCGAGTGGGTGCTTATTAATGGTAACCAGACTTGTCTCATTTTCTTGTACTACATCATCAAGAACCGTATTGCAATGGGCAAGATGCAGCCAAACGACTTCATCGTGAAGACCATCGTGACCACTGAACTCATCAAGGCTGTGGCAGACAAGAACAAGATTGAAATGCGCGACTGCTACACCGGCTTCAAGTGGATTGCTCGCGAAATCCGTCTGAGCGAAGGCAAGCAGCAGTATATCGGTGGTGGTGAAGAAAGCTATGGCTTCCTGGCCGAAGACTTTGTCCGTGATAAAGATGCGGTTTCTGCCTGCTCCTTGCTGGCCGAAATCTGTGCTTGGGCCAAAGACCAGGGTAAGACGCTCTATGACGTATTGATGGAAATCTATGTAGAATATGGATTCTCAAAGGAAACCACCGTGAATGTGGTGAAACCGGGTAAGAGCGGTGCCGAGGAAATCAAGGCGATGATGGATAACTTCCGTGCCAATCCTCCGAAGGAAATCGGCGGTTCGGCTGTCAGTCTGATTAAGGATTACAAGACGCTGGAACTTACTGATGCCCAGGCAACGTAAGCAAGCTGGATATGCCCGAGACTTCCAATGTACTTCAATATTTCACTGTAGACGGCACGAAGATTTCTGTCCGTCCTTCCGGTACGGAACCGAAGATTAAGTTCTATATCGAGGTGAAGGGCGAGATGGGTTGTCCGAAATGCTATACCAGCGCCGATGCCGAAGCTGAGAAGAAAGTGGAGGCAGTGCGCAAGTCACTCGGCATTTGATAGGAAAGAGGAAAAAATGTGTATATAGTGTTCGGAGAGGCGTAACCCGTGAGGCTGCGCCTCTTCCTTTTGCTTCTGTGTTGAAAGAAAACTTAAATAAAGACTTAAACCCGATGGTTGATGAACAAAACGTTTGCAGGGAAGTTAAGTATAGGCAGATTGCGGTTACACACCGATTGGTTGATGTGAATGAGAGTCGTTTCATTCGTAGTTGTTCGTTTGTGAGTGTGTGTTTTCCGCAATCTGCTTTTTTAAAATTTCTTCCCCCCCTCTTTTTAATTCTTTAATTTTTAATTGTTCTCCATCCACCAGTCTATCAGCCTTCTTGCGATACTCAGTTTTCGTGGAATTTCGGGCAGGTTGTCTTTGGAATAGAAGGCGGCAGCGGTCAGCTCATCTTCCTGCAGTTTTATCTCCCCGCTTTCGTAGTCGGCAATGAAACCCACCATCAATCCGCTGGGGTAGGGCCAGGGCTGGTTGCTGAAGTAGGTGATGTTCTTTACCTTCAGCCCCGTTTCCTCAAAAACTTCCCGTTCCACACATTCTTCCAGTGTCTCGCCGGCTTCGAGGAAGCCTGCCACCAGTCCGTAGAAGGTTCCTCGGAAGTTCCGGGCATGCACCAGCAGGATTTCGTCTCCTTTGCGTATCAGTACGATGATGGCGGTGGAAACGGGAGGGTACATCTCATTGCCGCAGTTGGGACACTTCTTCATGATGGGGGTCTGGTGCTCCATGGCGGTGCCACACACGGGGCAGAAGTGGCTGTGCTCGTCCCAATAGAGTATCTGGAAGGCCTTTCCTGCAGAACGGTACTCGTCCGGCGAGATGTAGTCGTACGATGCGCGCAGGCTATCATGACCCATTCGTCGGTTTCGGCCACGGGCTGTTCCAAGCGAATGCACGTACTTGCTTGCCGTTGGGGGGGAACACTTCGTGTATATTGACTTCCGGCTTCCGGTGTCAG
>ENA-OQCK01000955-OQCK01000955.1-human-gut-metagenome-genome-assembly--contig:-NODE-955-length-12566-cov-4.224134_pt1 | contig 12566 bp, 18 predicted proteins | sample MGYA00242498_ERZ504578 | MGnify/ENA primary metagenome ERZ504578 (study PRJEB26092, sample SAMD00036229) | human gut metagenome | host: Homo sapiens | study: EMG produced TPA metagenomics assembly of... | reverse complement strand
AGGGAATATAGGAGGTACCGTATGGCTGGGGTTCGTCCATCCGGAAAATTGGAAGGAGTTTGAGGATGCTTTCGACAAAATGATGGATAAATATATTGTCAAACGACAGTAAGTTTTGATTTGTATTCCGATCCCTCATGTTCCTACGCTGGATAGCCCAGCTACCGACTAAAAAAAGCGACCCTACCCTCACGGGAAAAGTCGCTTTATCTAACTAAAGTCTTAATCTAAAAAATCATATTACAAAGGTAGATATATTTCTAGGGGCTATCCCAACTTTGTAGGACAGCCCCGCTTAAAGAAGTATATCCCGTATTACAATCTTGCATATGTCATCTCGCTCTTGAGGTGGATCATGTCTCCCATATCCTCAAATTCCTCCTCGTAATATATGACAAGTTTGGAAGAGCTTAATTCCTTGACAGTGATACTCATGGGAGTCTCGCTATCTATCGTGACCGTAAGTCCTTTTCCGTCATCGCTCAGTACCATTTGCCATTGTCTGTCTGGTTTTCTGACGGCCACTGGCAGGAACAGCTGCCATCCGCCTTGAACGTGAGAATCTCCTCACGAGCCTCCGCCGGATATTCTTCCGTATCGGTTTCCCCGTTTATGTCCGTCATGTCTTTAATCAGGACCATTGGCCGACCAACATTTCCTTGGCGGTCTGGCCTCCGTTTTTTTCATCGTCATCATCACAGGATATCATGGAAACAGACATAAAAAACGTTACCATAAGCAACGTCATCAAGGACAGTACACTTTTTTTTCATCTTTTAACCGTAAACTTTTGTTATATTCTTATTCGTATCATTCTTAAAACCGGTACATGGCACTTGCCATCGGTACAAATTGCCCTCCGTCAACGATCTGGTATTTGGCTTCCACACCGACAGCCCAATTGCTGCCCAGGTTCAGTTGGCCGCCAATACCCAAGTTGGCACCAAATTTCCCATCGGAATTGCTGATGGACGCCCCGGCAACGTCCGTGGACCCCTTCAGATGCAAATAAGTGAGACCGACCAGGGGATAAAATTTAAAAATCTCGTTACGGAAGACGTTCCAATGAAAATCCGCGTTGATATCCCAACATTTTAACTTCCCTTCCACGCCGATCGCTCCAAATTCCCCAAGGTCGACAGTCTCCTTGAAATAGTGGTTGAAGCTGGCGGCGACTGTGAAAGCGTCCGTAATGTCGTAGTGCGCTTTTGCACCGAGGAACGGCTTGGACACGTCAGTGCCGTAACCGATGTTGATACCGCCCCCCATTTCGTCTCCTAGGCGGATCCTGAGATCAATGCCATGCAGAACATGGCGGCCATTAAAAATTTTTTCATCATGTGTTTATGTTTTTTAAATTTTCACACGGCAAAATTATTTCCAATGACTGATTTTTCAAACACGGGTCTTGCCTGCCTAGGCAAATGGGACGTTTCTTTTGGGAAATGAGACATTTTCAGGTGGAAATGGGACATTTTCCAAGTCCTATGACACACGGGAGACGCCTTATTTCTCCATGTATCTTGACGGGGACTCGCCGAAACGTTTGGTGAAATTGCGATAGAAGGTAGAACGTGAGGTGAAACCACATTCGAATATCAGTTCCTTCACATACTTGCCGGGACGGTTCTCGGCCTGCCGTTTGAAATATTCCAGACGGAGGTCACAGAGATTCGTGAAACCGGCGACCTTTATCGTTTCCGAGAGAATGGCTTCCCTCTCGTCCATATCCCTTGCCAGATCCTTCAGGCTGTAGTCCTTGTCGGTAAAAAGATTATCCCTTTTCAACGTTTTCTCTATCCGGTTAAAAAGGTAATGGAGGCGCGTCCCCGCATTTTCAGTCGGCAGCGGTCCATTGGCGGCCTCTTCCCGGGCACGGTACTTCCCGCCATGGGACGAGAAAGGATTCTCATCGAGCAGGTATTCAACGGAGAACACCAGGGAGAAGACGACGGCCGTTATACCGAACAAGTTAAATATGAATTCATTGACGCTCAATGAGAAAAGGATGTAAATGATAAGAAAAAGAAACATGAACCCCAAAAACAGGTACATCCTCCGGTTTATCTTGCGGCCGGTTTTAGGGCTGATTACCGGATATACGGCCGGAAAAAGCGGTGTCACGACCGTCATGAAGAAAATACCGCAACGCAGCCGGATATCGGTATTCCCAAAATTGGAGAGGATCTGGGACAATGAGGTTACAGGCGTGAAATGCCCGTTGAACCCACTGTAACAGATTCCTACCGTAGTGACTACAATAGGAAGCAGCATAAAGGACAGGACCTTGAATGCGGACAGATACCCCGGCCTGAGGGAAGCGACGGGAAACAGGCATACTATACTTGCCGGGATGTATCATTTTAGCATTTTCTCCATATTCAGAAGGTCGGAGAAACGGTATGCCGGAGTTTCCGATACGATTGTCAGCCAACCAGCGTTCTCCCAAAGAAAAACCAGACCGATACAGAATGATATGGCACCCCAGTACCGCTTTTGAAAATTGTCCTTTGCCCGGAGAGAGATAATGCCTCCTATGACAAGGACCAGCACGTCAAACACAATCTCAATCGGAAAATGATATAGCGCAATTAACTGCAACGAATTAGAACTAACTACAATGAAGCCGCTGATTTCCAGCGGCTTTTTTGTTTTCCAAAAATCCAACTATAAACAGTCAGATATAGTTGTCCACCATATTTTTCTACCGTATTTCTACCGCGAAACATTTTCAGGATTTGCCCCGATGTCACGATGACGCAGTAGTTTACGTGTGTTGACAATGGTTTACGTGAGTAGACAAAAAGGGAAATAAAAACGCAGCCTTTATTATTGGTCGCAAAGGCTGAAATTACCCGAACAACGAAAGTTCATGTTTAACGAAAATATGGAGGACAAACAAAATGGAAGTAAAAAGAATCTGCCAGTGGTGCGGCAAGCCTTTCATGGCAAAAAAGACTACCACAAATTATTGCAGCCCGCAATGCTCCAAAAGAGGCTATAAACACCGGATGAAGGAGCGCAGAATGGAACTTAGGGAAATCCAGGAAATGCTTGAGTTAAAGAGAAAGCTGGAAAGCCAGGAATACTTCACTTTTTCTCAAGCCGCCAACTGATGGGGGTTTCTCGCCAGTATGTATATAAGCTGGTAAAGGAAGACAAACTTCGTGCATCCCGGCTAAGTTCGAGAATGTCACTCATCCGCAGAGGCGACATTGAACTGATGCTGAAAACCAAACCTTACGAAAGCATCAAGCCAAAGGATGATGTCGATATAACCGAATATTATACAGCCGAACAAATTGCGGAGAAGTACAAGGTAAATACCAAATGGGTATGGACATATACCAGAGAACATGATGTTCCTAAAGTCAGAGTCCGCCAATTCAACTACTACAGCAAGAAGCATATCGATGCGGCATTTGCCAAGTACAGGACGGATGATGCCCTGACCGAATGGTACACTCCCGAAGAAATCGAGAAGAAGTACGGAATGACACGTGTTGCCATCCGCTCGCATGTCTATCGCAGCAACATCCCCTCGAAGAAAGAGCACGGCCAGATATTCTACTCCAAACTTCACTTCGACCTGTCAAAACAGACTGCTGAAGATGACTCGTCTGAATACTACACAGTACAGAAAGCCATGAAGAAATACAATCTCACCCGGGATTCTGTTTACGGCATCCTGCAATTCCACGAAATCAAACGGGAAAAGAAAGGCAGGTTCGTGCGCTTTCTGAAGGTGGAATTCGACCACATCATGGGTGCTAGGTAACGCATCTGTGCGCACAGATATACAGACCGGAAAATGATTTTATGCTGAATGCGGTCTGCATAAAGCCATTGTGCAACTTAGCCGCAAAATTTAATGTCAACTAAAAATATTCGAAACTATGTCAGAATGCAAAACAGTTACATTGAGACGCGCCCTTTGAAGAAAGGTATGCTGTCGTTCTATCTTGATTATTATCCGGCTACCGGGATCAGGAAACAATGAAGACCATCCGCCATGAAGGATTGAACATTTACATCTATGCCAACCCCAAGAATCAGCGTGAATGCGACTTCAACGCTGCTATGTCTGAAAAGGCCGAAGCAATCCGGTGCCGGAGGTTTGAAGCCATCGTAAATGAGCGGTATGATTTCTTCGACAAGCGCAAGTACAAAGCGGACTTTCTAGAGTATCACCGGAAGCAGCTCCGTAAGCATGACCAGAAATGGGGATTTGTCTATCAGCACTTCTACAACTTCGTTCACGGCAAATGTACTTTCGAAGAAATAGATGTGGACCAGTGCAACAAGTTCCGGGAATACCTGCTTAGTGCCAAGCAACTCCGGCGTGACGGACAGATATCAAAAAACTCCGCTTCCGGCTACTGGTCCACTTTCCGGGGATTCCTGAAGATTCTGTATCGCAACAGGATGATAAAGACTAATGTCAATGACTTTCTGGAAAAAATCGAACCGGAAGATGTTGCCAAGGAATACCTGAGTGTGGAAGAACTGTATTGTCTGGCTGAAACTCCGTGCAAGATACCTGTTCTAAAGACTGCTCCCTCTTTTCGTGCCTGACCAGTTTGCGGCTCAGCGATATACTTTCCCTTTGCTGGGAGGAAATCGTTGACTTTGCAGCTGGAGGAAAATGCGTCCATACCATCACCCAGAAGACCAAGACCGAGGACATCATCCCGATAAGCGATGAAGCCTTGGAACTGATCGGTACTGTCCCGAGAAAAAAGGTCTTGTGTTCAAAGGCCTGAAGCGGAGCTGGACGCAGCAGCCTATGAAGGAATGGATCCGTTCCGCAGGAATTACCAAAAACATAACTTTCCACTCATACCGCAGGACATATGCGACCCTTCAGGCTGCAGCGGGTACTGATATCCGTACTATCCAAAGCAACATGGCGCACAAGAGCATCACTACCACCCAACGCTATATGAAAGTAGTCGACAGCAACAAGCGTGAGGCGACCACCAAAATCACATTGACAAGAAAGGGCTGACCTGATTGATTCATGCCTGTTTTATCGGTTAGAGTATGATTTTTCGCTGAAAATCATACTCTAACCATATTTTTTCTTAATTCCCGACTGATTTTCCGTCATTATTTACAACTGTCTGAAACCGGACATCTATTTTTGTCCTATCATAATTCCAAACAATAACAGTTTATGGCAGATAACAACCGAATATCCATCAAAAAGACAAGCCAGGTTCTTGCGATTACGTGTGTCGCCTATACGACAGTGGCAACAATATTGTACAACAATTATCAGATTGACCTGATCGACTATTCCACTCCGGTCATATTAGGAACCGTAGCAACCATCATGTCATGCGCTGCACTGCAACGCCTGTTCTGTTCTCTACTCTCCAAAAGCTATCTTTCTTTTGGCTGCAAGGAGTTATCCTCAAGAGGAACTGTCCCTTCCGAAGCAAATCCTGATACCAAGGAAGAATTGCCTCCAACTGATAATGCAACCAGTGAAAAACACATCGAGAGTCCATATCTTAAGGAATATGAAGCACGCATAGAAGAATTGCGGCGCAATGAAATGGAGAAGAAGACCGCTATTGTGCATGCGATACATGAATACACCACACACGAAATGTCACAGTTCTTATCCATAGATGATCTTGAAACTCTCCATGAGAACATAGAATCTCTGGCATACGGACAAGCGGAACTATATAAACCGGTTCGTTCCAAGCCCGATAATCAAATCAAGTCCCCCTCGCTAAGACATTATGCATGGAATATCGGGGAGAGACTTGATATCCCTTTAATCGACAGGGCAAAGTTCATAAAAACAATATTCCCGCATGAACTGGAAAATGCGACAATCGAATATCTTTGTAAAAATCTTCGTGACTCAGTTCCCGCCATAATTGCCATAGATGTCCCGGAGAACGGAGACTATCATTTCAGTTGCATGCAAACTTCAGTAGATAGCGATAATTAGTTTCTGCTGATTATAATCTGCATAATATCATTATGTTGGTTTGCAGCATGTTTAACATTTAAATATTAGAACATGCTAAACGAAAAACTGACATTCAATGACCTGCCGGAAGTGGTAGGCAAACTTTGCGAAAGAATCGAGAGTCTCGAAAATGCGCTGAAAGACAATCTTGCAAAACAGACTCCAGCCAAAGAAAACCTGCATGTCCCCATGACCGTCGAGGAAGTATGCAGTTACCTTGGAATATCCAAGTCATCCTTCTATTACAAGGCCAAACACGGAGGGATACCTGTCATCAAGCAGGGGAAGCATCTGTTCGTATACCGCGACGAACTGGACAAATGGCTGGAGACCGGAAGAAAAAGCCAGGTGCCTCTGAGCTTCGAGGAGGAACACGAGCAAATGCTTGCTGCGACAAGACATAAGGCCAAACCAAGAGAAATGTAGGAATATGGAAAAGACGAGCTGTAATATTCCTACTCCGGAGGAATTGAGAAACTACATAAAAGAATCTGTCATAAGCGTGACCGGGACATACGAACAGTCCGCTTCCGTGCTTATGGTGGATGATTCCACAATCGGGACTCTGGGAAACTTCAGTGCATCCATTGGAAAGGCCAAAAGCAAGAAGACCTTCAATGTCTCCGCCATCGCTGCGGCCGCCCTGAAGAATGGCACAGTGCTGCATTACCGTGCCTGCTTCCCGGAGGGGAAAAGGAAGATTCTCTATGTTGACACGGAACAGGGCAAGAACCATTGCCAGATTGTTCTGAATAGAATCCTGAAACTGGCAGGTCTGCCGAAAGACTGTGATGCAGACAACCTGACGATGCTGGCACTCCGGAAATATTCGCCCGAAGTACGACTGGCTATAACGGAAGAGGCAATCGGCATGATACCTGATTTAGGTCTGGTCATCATAGATGGCATCCGGGACTTCATCCATGACATCAATTCACCCGGTGAATCCACCGATGTGATATCCAATTCATGCAATGGACCGATGACCGGCAGATACATATCCATACCGTCCTGCATCAGAACAAGAATGACGAACACGCGCGTGGGCATGTCGGCACGGAACTGAACAACAAGGCGGAAACAGTCATGCAGATAGAGCCAGACAAAGATGACAAGTCCATAAGTGTGGTGGGAGTCATACACAGCCGTGACCGTGAGTTTGAACCGTTTGCCTTCCAGGTAAACGATGATTCCCTACCTGAACCGGTGGAGTCATATCAGCCCCAGAAAAGGCAACCAGGACGCCCGCCTAAGGAACCGTTCGACCGTACAGGGAAATACCTGAGGATTCGCACCGTTCCGCATTAAACGCCGCTTTTGAGGACGGAAACATCAGCGGCTATAACGGCTACCTTGAGAAGCTGAAAGATGGCTACGGACGGCTAGGGATAAAATTGGGGTACAACAAGACGGTGGAATTGGCAAAGTTCCTATGCAACAAGCGGATGGTCGTAAAAGAAGGGAAAGAATACAAATTCAACAGAGATTTCCATTATTGAACCCCTATACCATCAAATCCCGGTGTGACATTTTTCTGTGACATTTCCCGGCTTTACTTTAATGCAGGGGTGTAGATATGGGAATAAAGCAAAGCTATGGCAGGTTTCATCATACAGGTGCAATCTGCCATGCTCCCTTTTGTATGTACACTGGAAATCGGACATCCTCTGCATTATTTGAAGTGAGGCTATCATCCATGCCGGGCTTGCCCATCTGCCAGTAGTAAACCCTATGGGGGAGCCTAATACCCCATTTAGTGAAAACAAGAGCAAAACAAGAGAAACAAAGTCAAATAAAAGCAAATGAAAACATTGATTATTAGATATTTAATGGAATACGGCGTTTCGATAAAATTTCATAATTTCTCATTGGTGTGACATTTTTCTGTGACATTTTTCGGAGGATTTTTCTACCTTTGTGCCATAACCATTCAATAGTCAGTTATGGCAAAGGCAACATTATCACTCTCGAAGAAAGCAAACCCGCAGGGCGAGCACCCAATATTGGTACGGCTGGACATCACACGCACCAACCGCCCGCAGTTCAAATCCACTGTCACCGTCCTGCCGGAATATTTCGCCGACGGCGAAATCAAGATACCCATGCGTGGGAAACTCAATGCGGCGTTCCGTGACGAACTGCTGAAAAAGAAGACGGACATAGAGGCGTTCATCGCTTCCTTGACCGCCATTTCTATGGCTCTGCCGGAAGAAGCCCGTACCCGTAAGGACATCCTCGAAGTGTACGAGGTTGTCAAGTCTGTAAACCCCGCCGAGATAAGCCGCACGACCATCATCGCCAAGAAAAAGGAGCAGACCGCCGCCAACGCCGAACTCGTCCGGCAGTTACAGGAGGCGCGCCGCCCCGGAGTGCTGGACTTTGTGCGCAAGCGGCTGGAGGGCATGAAGAACGGCACGATAAAGCGCAAGGGCAACAACTACACGAAACAGACGCTTCACGCTTATACGGCTTTGCCAATATCCTCGAGACATTCATAAAACAACACCCTTTCGACTGGGAAGACATCAACGAGCGGTTGATTGACGAGTTTGTCCTCTACATGGAGAACTACGGCTACATGAAGAAGACCATCAACAAAAACCTCGCTGTCTTCTCCGCCATGCTCAATACCGCTTTCAAGGAGGGCTTCCGCTTCAAGACATCGGTGCTCGACCATTTCCCGAAACTCCACGTGACACGGGAGGACAAGGTGGTGGAAATCTACCTGACGGAAGAAGAACTGCAAGCCCTTTATGAAATGCCTTTAAGCGGAAAGGAAGACAAAGCCCGTGACGTGTTCCTCGTGGGCTGTTACACAAGCCAGCGTTTTTCCGACTATTCCCGTATCACGGAGCGCAACATCAGCTTCCACGACGGCGTGGGCATCATCACGCTGACACAGCAGAAGACAGGCACGGAGGTTTCCATCCCCATACTCAATGACAACCTTATCCGCATTTTCGAGAAATACGACTACAATCTGCCGTACATCCACAACAACGACCTGAACGAAATTATCAAGGTCGTTCTGAAAAAGCTCTCCGAATCCGTGCCGAGTTTGAGGCAGGAAATGGCGACAAAAATCACGCTCATAAGCCAAAGGATGGAAGAACAGAACAGGGTAGCGTTCAAACGCAACGAGTATGGAGATATACTCGTACCGAGATACCGCCTCGCCACCACCCATACAGCACGGAGGACGGGCATCACCCTCATGTACTTGAGCAAGATGCTCGACAGCCACGAGATGATGTCGATAAGCGGGCACAAGACCGAAAGCGTTTTCAACGATTACATCAAGATAAGCGGTATCGAACTGGCCACCAGCATAGCAAAAAAAGTGGCGAAAGCCAAACAGGAAGCAGAGGTCAAATCGGTACTGTTGGAACAGTTCGGGCAAATGTCGGCTGAACAGCTTGCCGGACTTCTCGAACTGGCAAAGACCGGTACTGCCGGATAACCGTTATAACCATAGGGGCTTATGAAAGAAAACATCGAAGATATAAGTGCGGATATTGAACTGCAATACGGACAACCGAACATGGAGCGTAACATCGCCTATGTCCTTTCACTTGTCGAGGCGCATGCCACGGAGGACGGGAGACTGGATGATGATATTCCCGTTCCGTCCATCGAAGCGGCGGCAAAGACCATCCTGCTGCTGATTGACCGCCCCGAACTGTCTTGGGAAACGATCTGCCGGGAACAGCGTGTGAAACACGTCATGGAATACCTTTTTATCCGGGCACGTAACCACCCCGACGAGGTGCACAGGTTTGTCGATAGGCTGCTCAAACAATATGTGCCGAAAATGCCGTCGCAAATGGTACGCATCTACCTAAATGCGTGGAAACATATTGCCGGACAATCCCGGCCGACAAAGTTCACCGATGAAATACTCTACCCGGAACATGCGGAGAAAATTCTCGACACGCTGCATTTTTTGCTTCAGGGCAAGGTAGGGCGTGGTGCTGCACTTGTCATGGTATGCGCAAGGGACGAGGGATTGGTACGGGACATAGCCCATGCGAAAATCGTTACCGAGTTCTGCCATGTGACGAAGACCGCCTACAACAACTACCTGCACGAGCGTTTCCCCGACAGGGAGAAGAACCGCATCGTCGGAACGCTCCGTACCAAGATTGGCTACACGAAAGAGGAAGACGGACGCATTGTTTTCCTGCCCGACAAACCGAGCTACAAAAGTGTGTTCCTGCAACTGTGGCGCATGATGAAATCGCTGGCTGAATAATTTTCCTTTTCCCTCTTTTTCGGTTGTTATAACCGGGCAGGGGGATAAGGTGCGGGAGGTCATTTGTCGTCGTAATGCCCCTCTACGGTCAAGACCAACACGGTAACTTTCTCCTCGTATATATCATAAATCAGGCGGTCGTTTTTGATATTCTTCTGGAATATGTTATCGAATCTCCTGATTTAAGTGGTTCGGGGTGTCCCGTCCCTGTCCTCGGATGCTCCATCAACTCATTAAGCAGCTTGACGAGCTTCTTGTATTGCACGGGATTGGATTTCTTGTATTTCGATACAGTCTTTGTCGCTATTTGGGTAAATTCTATCTTATACAAGCTCATAGCGTTTCCAAGAATTTATTAAGTTCTTCCTTTGTAGTACAGGTCGTGACATTGCCCTCCCTATATTGCCTGCGACCCTCTTCGAGCCTCTCTTCAAGCTCCGGGGAAAGGACAAAATCCTCTTCGTAAACGGGGGTCAGCATATAGGAGACCTTTCCCCTGCGCCTGATTACCACCTGCTCCCCATTGTCGGCGAGTGCAAACATGGATGCCTGCTTCTCCCGAAATTCTCTTGATGTAATCTGAATGACTGCCATAACTTTTATAATTTACATTGTGTACCAAAATTGGTACACAAATATAATGCCTTTTCCCGAAACCGCCAAACTTTTTGCCAAAAATCAGTCTTACGAGTGCGTTTCCCCTCTCATGTATTGTTAATTCCGTTCACAAAAATGTCTTCCGGTGTCCGGCAAGCAATGACAACCCAAAATATTCCGCATTCGTTTCAAAGCGTTCTAACTTCGCACCACGAATCCGTGGCAGACCTCACTGCCACGGTGCAGTCCGGGCAGGTGCGAGGCAAATGTTTTGCCGTGAGGGTCGCCGAAAGAACTGCCTTGTCAAAGAAATGACTTCTACACATGATTTGGAATCAAGACAACCCGACACGATAGTCATCACTTCGGTCGATACATTGAAAACCGCTTTCCTGCAGTGGACGGAGGAACAGGAACGACAACGCCGTGCAGCCGAAAAGGAGGCCATGCTCGACGAGGAAACCGTCCTGCACCGCCTCGGCAAGAGCCGGGCCACGCTCTGGCGATGGAACATCTCCGGCTATCTCACCCGTTACAAGGTCGGCGGCAAGAACTGCTACAAACTTTCCGACATAGAACGAATAGAGGGAGGACACAAAAGATGAACGTGGAACAACTGACAGCGAGTATCGCACAGCGTGACCCGCTCTTGGCAAACGCAGTCAGCCAAATGGTCGGCTATATTCAGGACAAATGGGCAGCACCATACCCAACCAAAAAGCAGACGGAGACAGTCAATGCCTACTTGCATTCCGTCCATGCGGACGGTGACGGCACGATGAACGAGACGAACATCGCACACCGCAAAATTGCCTCGCAGGAGATAACCATTAACGCAATCCGTGTGCTTGACCATGAACAACTCGACCACTTGCAGGACGTGCTGAACCACATAGCGGAAGACAGAGAGTTTTACATGCCTGAGCGGGAATATGGCTTGGGCAGGTAGCAGACCATTGTAACATCATAATATCATTAGACTATGTACAAGGATAAACAGACGATACATTACTGCACTATTCTTTCAGCCGGGCAGTGGGATTTTCTTTTGGAAGGCAAATTTTCCGCTTTAAGGCAAAAATGCCTGCATCGGCTGATGTCCGATGCGGTGCGGACAAAGACCACTTATAAAATCAAGGGTATTGAAATAGTCTTGGGGGTGGGACAGGTCGCAGCTTCCGACGTGGAACTGGCGGAATACTTGGGCTGCAACCGTAAAACTATCGGCAAACTCATTGACAGCTTTAACAGCCTCGGTATGCTGACCACCCGAGCCAACAACCGAACTTCCATACATACCCTGCATTTTCTGACAGCTGGTATGTCGGGGGTGTCCTCGTGACCAATCCCCATTATGTCAGACCTTCGGCAACCGACAAAGGACAGACGGGCGATGTGCGGACACCTCTTTCCGTTGATTTGTCATTGGAAGATAGCCAGTGTTCTGTGCCTGACGATAGCCAAAGCGAAACGACAAGTGCGGACAGCATGAGAAGCGGGGAAACCGCTCTTTCTTCTTCCTTTACTCGCCTATGGCTTCCGGCTGTCAAACTGGCAAGTCGTGCGACAAGGACAAAGCCGACCAATCCTCTATCATAAACAGAGGGATAGAAGACCGGACGACAACGGGGAAGGAAGCCCCAAAGAGGCGCAGGACGGCACGATTGGCGATGAGGATAGCCCGAGCATAGGGAAGAGAAATTGAAAGGTGCAAAACGCCGAATTTCA
>ENA-OQCK01000954-OQCK01000954.1-human-gut-metagenome-genome-assembly--contig:-NODE-954-length-12571-cov-1.860736_pt1 | contig 12571 bp, 15 predicted proteins | sample MGYA00242498_ERZ504578 | MGnify/ENA primary metagenome ERZ504578 (study PRJEB26092, sample SAMD00036229) | human gut metagenome | host: Homo sapiens | study: EMG produced TPA metagenomics assembly of... | reverse complement strand
ACTTTCCCCCGCTCCACATCAGCAGCTGTTTTAAGGCTGCGAATTTATTGTCAGTATACGGTACCAGCCTGCCGAAATATTTCTGAAACAGATCCGGATGCTGCTTTAAGGCTGTATCAGTATCCAGAAAAATGACGCCCTTGGATTCCACCTCCTCCAGCATATTGTGATACACCGCCTCGGAATCATACTGCGTGGTTACGCCGGCCAGAAACTCCTTTTCCGCTTCGGGTATCCCCAGCTTGTCAAAGGTATCCTTGATCGTATCCGGAACATCCTCCCAGCTTTTCTCCGTTTTATCACTTGGCTTGATGTAGTATGTATAATCATCAAATCCAGATTGGTCACATCCGGACCCCAGGTCTGGATATCCATGCTTTCAAACTGTTCAAAGGCACGCAGACGGAAATCCAGCATCCACTGCGGCTCCTTTTTTTTATGAGAGATTGCCAGAATCGTATCTCTGGTCAGTCCCTTTCCCGTATTGTAAATACTGACATCCTCGTCATGGAAGCCGTATTTATATTCTTCATTTACCGGAATTCTGGTTTCACTCATGACGCTCCTCGCTTTCCTCGATCATTTCCTCCATCGCCTTCCAGCCGATGGTGGCGCATTTGATCCGGTTGGCCTGACTTCCCACATTGTGGAATGCCACCGCCTCCTCCAGCTTCTCCTCATCATAGTCCCGCTGATCGATCATGTGAAAATAATTGGCGATGATGTCCTTTGCCTCTTCCACGCGTTTTCCCTTCAGCAGCTCACTCATGATGGAGGTGGAGGCAGTGGAGATCGTGCATGCCACACCGTCAAAGCGCACGTCCTCCACAACACCGTCCCGTATTCTGCTTTGTACATAAATATCATCAATGCAGGATTCACTGGCCATATGCTTCTGCACATAGCCGTCCTCCTTTGTCAGCTCATGATTTCTTGGGTATTCATAATGATCCATGATGATGGAACGCAAAATCATCGGATCCTTCATTAAGTCACTCATTTTTACTACCTCCTAAAAAAAAGACATCCAGACAGGCTTCCATGGTTGCTCTGCGGCATACATCCAGAAACCGATCGACATCCGCATAGGATGTATACAGATAAAAGCTTGCCCGGATGGTTGCGGACGTATCCAGCATGTTGTTTAACAGCTTGGCACAGTGCTGTCCGCTGCGCACGGCAATCCCGTTCGCATTGAAGAAGGTCGCCGCATCCTGTGCAAATACATTTTTTACATTAAAGGTAATGATGCCCGTGTCTGCATCCGGATTGTATACCTCAATATTATCCAGCCTGCGCAGCTCACGGATCGCATAGTCATGCAGCTCCATTTCCCATGCGTGGATATTCTTTCGTCCGATGCTTTGGATATACTGTAAGGCTGCATGCAGACCGAAGATGCCTTCAATCGGCTGTGTGCCGCTCTCAAATTTATAGGGTGCGTTTTTCAGCTGAATATTTCCGCACATGTCAAAGCGTGCATTGCTGTCCCCGCCCAGATACAGCGGATCCATGGCATCTAACAGCTCCAGCTTGCCATAGAGTATTCCGATTCCGGTCGGTCCGCACATCTTGTGCGCAGAGAACGCCAGAAAATCACAGTCCATAGCGACAACATCCAGCGGGATATGCGGCACACTCTGCGCACCGTCCACGACAACCACGCTCCATAGCGGTGTGCAAGCTCGCATATTTCACGCATCGGTGCCAGATAGCCAAGCACATTGCTGATGTGTGCAAGTGCAACCACACGCACACGCTCATTCATCATGGAAGCAACTGCCTCCAGGGTGATGCGTCCCTGCGCATCCAGCGGCACATACTGAACAACAGCTCCGCATTCCTGTGCAACACGCATCCACGGCAGCACGCACGAAGCATGCTCCGCCACACTGGTCAAAATGATATCGCCCCGTTGCAGAAACTTGCGGCCATAGCCGTATGCCACCAGATTCAAAGCAGAGCTGGCTCCGCTTGTATAAACGATTTCCCGTGCATCCGCCGCATGCAGAAAGGCTGCGACATCCTTGCGGGTCTGTTCATATTCCTGATCCACAAAATAGCTCAGATCATAATCTCCGCGGTGCGCATTGGCACCGTAATTCTCATAATAGTTGACGACCGCATCGATTACCTGCCGGGGCTTTAAGGTCGTTGCCCCGCTATCCAGATAAACGAGCGGATGTGACTGCATGGTTTTCTGCAGCATAGGAAAATCTTTTCTGATATTTGCATTGTCAAGCATGTAGACCCACCTTCATTTCGATTTCGTCCTTCAATGCAGTACGTACTTCTTCCTGATCAAACAGCTCCGTGATCGGCATGATATAGCCGACGGTCAGCAGACCGAGAGCCTGCCGGCGGGAAAGCCCGCGTGTCTGCAGGTAATACAGCTGATTTTCATCCGGCTGTCCAAGCGTTGTCGCATGGCTTGCCTTCACATCATTTTCATCAATCAGCAGCACAGGCACCACTTCACTGCTGTGCCGCTCACTCATCGTCAGCACTCTTGTCTTCTGATGGGAATTGCTTTCCCTGGCACCCTTGATGATTTTTCCGGTGGCCTCCATGCGATACTGTCCGCCTTCTTCCACGACGGCATAGTTTTCCATGAGACCCTCCGTATGTGCCTGCAAATGATTGCACTGCATGTGAAACTGCTTGCGGCTTGCGGCAATGCATGCGCTGCGCAGCATGGCAAAAGCCCCCTCTTCACATAAATCAAGGGTAACCCTGGCCTGGGTATTGCCTGCATTCAGCTCACACAGAGCCAGTGTCAGGGAGGCGTCACGGTGGACACTGCCGCTTACCTGCAGCACCACATCCTCACTGCCATCGTTTTTCAGCATGAGCGTTAATGAGCTGTATGGAGAAGCGATGACCTCCACCTGTAAAGACTCCCACGTTCCACTGTATGTCACAAGCAGAGAAGCGTTTATGCGTTCGTCCACCACAAGCTTCAGCTTTTCCGTATTCCGGGGTGAAAGAGCCAGCGTTTCAAAGCCGCTGTGTACGCTATATTCCATATTATGCACCCCTGCTTGCGCGCAGGAGCCAAGCAGCTCGACTTCTTTCTTCCTCTCTGACAACCTGCACATCGTATTCCTGTTCGATCCAGTCATAGCCCTGCTGATCAATTTTCTCCACCAGCTCACTTCCGCCGCTGACAACGATGCGTCCATCCACGAGAACATGCGCATGGGTCGGCTTCAGCAATTCATAAAAGCGGGCATAATGGGATACGATCACAAGCCCCATATTCTGTTCCCTCTGCATAGCCGCAACAGCCTCGGCTACGATTTTCAAAGCATCCACGTCCAGTCCGGAATCAATTTCATCCAGCATGGCGATTGACGGCTTCAACAGCTTCATCTGGACGATTTCATTGCGCTTCTTTTCTCCACCGGAGAAGCCCTCATTGAGGAAGCGGTGCGCAAGATCCTCCTTCATCTGTAAATCCCTGATCGTCTTTTCCATTTCACGAATGAAGGAAAACAGTGGAATCGGCCGCTCCCTGCGGGCATTGATGGCAGCGCGCAGGAAATCAGAATTGGTAACACCGCTGACCTCGCTTGGGTATTGCATTCCCAGAAACAGACCGGCCTTGCTGCGCTCATCTACCTCCATGGCTAAAACATCCTGATCATCCAGTGTAATGCTTCCACCGGTCACCTGAAACTTGGGATTGCCCATAATGGCCGCAAGCAGGGTGGATTTTCCATTTCCGTTGGGTCCCATCAGTGCATGGGTTTCTCCGCTATGTATATCAAGGGACAGCCCCTTTAAAATTTCTTTTCCATCTACACTGACGTGCAGATCCTTAATACGTAAACAACTCATCATTATCATCCTTTCGTCCGGTTATTATCATACCAAATTTTCCTGCAATTCACAATTCAAACGATTGATTTCGCTGTATTTCATACAAAAGAAATAGGAATTGTATAAAAAACAGCCGCAAAACCCCGATTTTACAAAACTCAACCTTTCTGTGACATATACCGAATGCCATGTGATTTCTTTCTGAACTTTTGTGTGAAATTACAGGAAAGACTTCCAAAAAATTGCATTTGAAAGGCAAATACACTATAATATTACGGTATTCATTTAGGAGGACATTATGATCAAGATACTGAAAAAGCAATGGTTTGTCGTACTGATTGCGCTGATTTTTATCGGCTTTGCGATATTCAGCGTCTATGACACCAACAAGGGAAAGCTTCCCGGAAAAAGTGTCGATGGCAAAGATGTGGTTGCAGGACTGAAGGGTGATGTCAATATCACTGCCGATGAACTGTATAAAAATCTGAGTAAAACGTATGGAAAAAGTATGCTGTTCATGAAATTTCAGGCAGAGGTTATCAACAGCAGCATCAAGACTACGGATGAGTTGAAAAAAGACGGCGGAGGAGTATGAATCCAATATCAAGCAGAGTGCGGAAAGTCAGGCAGCCAGCAGCGGTACCGATGCAGAGGCTCTGATTTCGCAGAACATCGCACAATACGGATTTACCTCCGACCAGCTGTATGACTACTGCATGACCGTGGCAAAAATGGAAAAAATGCAGAATGACTACATTTCCAAGCATCTGGATGAGCTGTTTACACCAATCTACAAGGAAAAGAAATCCCGTACGGTTTCCCATATCCTGATTAAGATGGAGGATGCAAACAAGCCGACCAAGAAGGAACTGGAAAAGGTGCAGAAGGTTGAGGACGCATTAAAGAAGGGTGACAGCTTTGCGGATGTCGCTAAAAAATACAGTGATGACGGAAGTGCGAGTGATGGCGGATATCTGGGCTATATGGATTCCGACACCTCTTATGTGGACAGCTTCAAGAATGCCGCCTTTAAGCTGAAGGCCAAAGAAACCAGTGACTGGGTCAAGGAAAGCAATGACAGCTACAACGGCTGGCACTTGATCAAGGTGGAAGAAACGGATAAAGCGAAATTGGAAAAAGACAAGAAGGCAAAGGATTCCCTGTACAAGGCGATTGCCAACGGTACGGAAAACCTGTCCAACACGTATTTGTGGGAAGCTGCAAAGAAGCTGGATATCAAATATGCGAATGATGATGTCAAAAAACAGATCATGGACATCCTGGACGTAAAGGAATAGGAGGACGAGAGATATGAAAAAGCTTTGTACACTGCTCGCCGCTATGATGCTGTTCACTCTGGCAGGCTGTAAGGATGCCACGGCAGGAATTCAATGGAAGCGAAGCACTGATCACCATCGAAGGCAACAAAATAACCAACGAGGATATTTACGGTCTGATCAAAACCAGCGCAGGAGCAAACGAAACGCTGAGCCTGATCAAGACACAGATCTACAAGAAGGAAAATATCAAGTCTCAGACGCATGAAAAAGGAAGCAGAGGAGTCTGTAAATCCTTGAAGAGCATGTATGGTGACAGTTTGCAGGACACACTAAAGCAGTACGGCTTGATAATCTGGAGCAGTATAAGGAAAAAAGCATCTATCCTGGACTGCAGCAGAAGGAATTAAACAAGAAGTATGTAAAAGCTAAGGAAAAAGCCATGTTTGACAGCTATTATCCTGTTAAGGCACAGATTCTGGAGGCTGATTCCAAAAAGAAAGCGGAAAATGCATTGAAGGCGCTCAAGGACGGCAAGGATTTCAAGGCTGTTGTGAAGGAATACGGATCAACAACCACCTACAAGGGAACAGAGGAAATCTATAACTCCAAAAGCGGATTGCCGACAACGGTGTTTGACAAGATCAAATCCACTAATAAAAAGGGTCTGATTGAAAGTGTGATGGAGGATACATCCAGCAAGAAATACTATGTTGTGAAGGTCACAAACGCAACACCGAAGGATTTTGAAGAGGATGCCATCAACAGCATCGTTGAGAAAGCATCTACCGATATCGAGCCGGCCGCAACCGCTTATTATCTGAAAAATATGATTTCACAGTTTACGATAAGGATATATATGACGGTATCAAATCCACCAATGAATCCTATATCGTTCAGGATTAAGAGCTTCGTGCTCTTTTTCTTTTTGCCTGTTTCTGCTATAATACGTAAAAAGGAAGGAAGGATTTTTATGTGTATATTCTGCAGTATCGTAAAAGGTGAAATTCCCGCAACCCGCATCTATGAGGATGATACCGTGCTTGCCATTCTTGATATTTCACAGGTGACAAAGGGACATACGCTCGTAATCCCCAAGCAGCATACAGAGAATTTCATGAGCTGTGAGCCGGAGCTGATGAAGCATGTCATGGAGGTTGCACAGATGCTCGCAAAACGCATTATGGAGCGTACCCATGCCGAGGGAATGAATGTATTAAGCAATATCCATGAGGTGGCAGGACAAAGCGTCATGCATTTTCATGTACACCTGATTCCCCGCTACAGCGAGCAGGATGCCTGCGTGATCCGCTTTGACAAGAGTGACCCGCAGGATCTGGATGCGATTGGCACCTTGCTGAAATAGCCCCGCTTTTCACACAATGAAAGGCTGTCTAACAGTGCAGACAGCCTTTCGTTGTGTGTGTTTAAAGAACTATACTTCCTTATGTAATCCATATCCGGTATATCAGCTGTTTGCTTCGGATTTCATGATCTGAACCTCATATGCGCTCTTGTACTTGCTCTTCATAAAGCTGGTAACTGCGTTTCCTTCGTCAAATCGTTAGATTCGGAGATAATCAGCTTTTCTCCATACACGTTCTCATCCAGTATACGTAAGGATGTATTGATTTCATTATATGTAATCATATAATAAATGGTATCCTCCTTCATCTCCAGTGTCTCCTTCTTGCTGGAGGTGTTGACCCTTCACCCTTTGCCGTTATTGCATAAATATCGATGATTTTATCCTTTGCACTGGATTTCTTTCCATCCAGAAAGACACGGTACATCTGCTTCTGATTGACCAGCTCCGGCTGGGAACGGATGAAGAATGAGGTGAAATCCTCATTTAATATCTGTTCCATATTTTTATTGAGATAGCTCCTGGTTCGATCATCCAGCGTAGAAAGAAACGAAGCAGGGATTTCATTTACATCCGCAAACCGCTCCGGAAGATCTTTCACCTTCACTCTGCGAACAGTCTGAATCGGATTTACATGGTAACGGCTGGCAAGCGTTTCATCATATCGGGCGGTTATGGTCAGCTCATCACCGTTTTTCAGCTTTTTCGCCGGCTTCACCTCATAGGTGATGGAATCCATAAACTCCTGTATACGCTGATTGTAATTCTGGTTTCGATTGATTACCCGCACACTGGCGGAACCATCCTCTCCCCTGTATTCGATACCTGCATCCTTTGTCACATCCACCTCTACGGTGCGAAAGAACAGCATATAGCAGGTAACATAAAGACTAACAACAATGAGCAGCATGCTCATGGACGTAATAAATTTATTTTTAACCGCATCCTGACTCGGCGGCTGAAAATGCATCGAACTCATACGGTTCATCCTTCTGCAATATCCTTGTAATTATACCATGCTTTGACCTGAAATGCTATGTGCCCAATCTGAATATTTACTTACAAAATAAAGAAGGCCCTGCGGATCTTGAAAGAGCGATAACAAAAGCTGTACAGCATCGCATATTTCGGGGTATGTAAAATATCATCCTATAAGGTGCATGTATGTCCAGGAATCATGCTTCTCTTCCTGAATACCGTATAGCTTCTTTTTCAGTTTATCGAATTTTCCACATAACCATCAGGCATCGTTGGCTCTTTCTCAAATGTATGATAAACTTTAAAAGAAATGGAGTGTTTCACATGTACGATCCTATTACTTCCTATGTAAAACAGCATATCACCGTTACCAAAAGCAGCCAGGCTGCAAATGCGATTCTGCTGCTGGCAGCCGTATGCACCGCAATGTCCACTTTTTTTGTTGTTACAAACCTTTCATGGTTTCTTGCCACACTGCAATATATTGCAGCTGAGCAAAGAACCTCCTATCTGTCCACCCTGTTCATGTATGGCTGCTGCACACTGGCCGCTTTGATATCCATTGTAGTCATGATACAGTATTACCTTCTGCAATGGCATACGCATGCAGCGCTCATACAAAGGAGTTTATATTGGGGCATCCTTTTTCTGACGATGATACCCGGGTATATGATATTGATGTATGTGGCATCGTCCGCAGACCTCATGGATATCTGTATGCTCGTGCTGCTTGCCTGTATTCCCTGCTATGCATGCATGCGATGCTTTCTTATGAATCGAATAAAAAAGGAAAGCTATCACCCGGCGAACCTTCTGCAGAAAACATTCTTACGCGCTCTGGGCATCTTTGTTCTGTGCATGCTCCTCCTCCAGCTGCTGTTACCCGAGCGACTGCAGCCATTGCTGTATATGGTGCTGCTTGCTGTTCCGGCATTCACCCTTACCGGTTTGGGATGTCGCTTTCTAACCGCTTACCGACTGTTTTATCGCAGAAGGGAAGAATTTGTAGAATTCGAGCAAATGGTCTATGACGAGGATGCCTTTACGGATGATGCGGATATCAAAGAGCGGCTTACCATACGGAATACAGCAGCCACGATGACTGCCGCAGACATCCTGGAGGAATTCGGCTTTGATCGAAAAGAGGTACTCGATGCAATTCTGGCGAACAGAAGCATCGCCACCTTCTCTGCGGGACGTCATCAAGACCCTACGCTGCTGCATATTCTTCTGCAGCGCCTGAAGTTTGAAGCTGTTCCCTTTCAGGTAGAACGGTTTCGCCGAGGCAGCTGGAGCCGTATTCGCAGGAAGACTATGCAGGCATTCCACCGGCAGATATCCATAGACGCGCAATCGTGTATGAAAGTGCAGCGCAGCGTAGACGTCTGTCGGATTTCTCCATTTTAGGTCTTATCCTTTGTATGCTGTTTCCGGCTAATCTGTATCGGCCAATCAACTGGATGTCCAAAAACAGCATGGTGATTACCTATCATGCCTTCACCTTTTTGAATATACAAACACTTCTGCACATGCTTTTCATTACCGCCTCTTCGATTTTCGTGTTATGCTCTTCCAGTCTGCAGACAGCTGTCGCACAGCTCATGCAGCAAAGCATCTCCACTCTGTGGCTGATCAGCGCCTTGTTTTTCTTTATTGAGCTGTTTCACTTCCCTGTCTATATGCGAAAGCTGGAAGCTGCAATTCAAGAAGCCGAGCATAAAACACACAATTATTTTGTTGCTGCATTTCTGCTTTACCTGATTTCAACACTGATAAAAATGATAAGAAGAGGCTTTCTGACTGCCCTGTGTCAGCTGTTGATCCTGATCTTATCAGTGGAAGCCGCAAGAGTGATTCTTCTATGCTATCGTTTTATAAAATATCGAAGGCTAACGCAATCACAGATACTGGAACAATATGAATACTATCTGCCGGACACTGTTGAAGAGGATGCACAGGCGTACCGGGCACAAGCCAATGATGTCTCAAAGCTCATATAGAAGCCCTGCAGCTATCAAAGAACTACGTGACATGGGTGTGGCAGCGTTACGAGACAGGGATTTCTTTCTCTTACGGCAGAGATCATTCGATTATGCAGACGCTGTTAAGCTCCAGCAGATACTGAGATTCATGTTGCCATAAAAAAAGAGCCACACGCAGGTTGCGGAGCTGATTGAGAAGCATGAAAAGGAAGATGATCAGGCATTTAGGCCGCGTCATCTTCCTTTTCTTCATTCATTTTCAATATTTCCCGTTACTGTTAAACGTCTCTCTCTGATATCGGTATATTAGGAATTTCATTCTTTAATTTAAAACAGCTTATACCGGTATTCAAGCGTTAGGAATGATACACTTATCCGCTGCTTTTCCCTTCCCTGCTTTTTATCTATTCACAAAGGCCTCCATTACATCCTTCGGTACATAAGCAGAAATATCCTGTCCGTATTTCACCAGCTCCCGTATGATAGAGCTGGACACATAGGAAAATTCCGGGGATGCGTACAACAGTACAGTTTCCACCTCAGGCGCAATATGCTGATTCACACTGGCGATATCCAGCTCATATTCATAATCCTCACACTCCGCACACCGCGCACGATAGCAACCGCCTCCTGCTTTCTGGCAAAATCAACCGTCAGGCCGTGATCAGCGGCTACCTCGACATTGGAAAGATGCGCTGTGTTGCTGCGCAGGAATGTCAAACGCTCCTCCATGGAAAAGGTGGCATGTTTTTCTGAATTTTCCAGAATAACGACAATCAGGCGATCAAACAATCTGCTGGCGCGCTCAATGATATCCAGATGCCCCAGTGTAACAGGATCGAAGCTTCCGGGAAAGATTGCTGCTTTCATTCCATGCACTCCTTTCGATAATACGTTATGCGGGTAATTCCATAGGTTGACATCCTTTACCTTATGCAAAGCACCTACTGATCAGGAAATTCATCCTCCTTCAGACTCTCACAGACGATATCTCCCAGCTCATTCACCAGATCATGCGTATCGAGATACTGCAAAATATGCAAAATCTGCTGCTTCTTGTACGGGGGATCCAGATAGACCAGATCAAAGGTTCTTTGTTCCTGTGAAGCCTTGGCAAGCACCTGACGATAATCCATTTTCCAGATGGTCACCCGTGAGGCAACATCCAGCGTCTTCACGTTTTTTATGAATAGTTGATACAGCTGCATGACTGACATCACAAACAAGCGCATGCTCCATACCGCGGGAAATCGCCTCCAAAGACATATTCCCGCTGCCGCCAAATAGATCGAGCATGTTTCCTCCGTCAAAATAGGGCCGATACGGGAGAAAACAGCTTCCTTGATTTTATCCGTTGTAGGCCGTGTCGTATTGCCTTCGACCGCTGAAATCACACGGGATCGAAATTCACCTGCAACAATTCTCATTTTTTTCAACTCCTCATGTATAAAGCAAATGCATAGGGGAAGTATAATAGTGCAGCCGGTAAAACGGCTGTTACCCCCCAATCTTTGTTTCTCCTCTTCCCTTTCTTAAAGAGCCCTTTACCCCTTAGGGCTCTTTTTTATGTATGCGGCAGCTGCTTGGCTGCCGCACTGACTGCCACACTGCCTGTCTTCGTATTCTGGAAATGACAGACTGGGAAATACCGATTGCCGTCATGATGGACATCAGGGAGGACCCTCCGCTGGAAATAAACAGCAGCGGTACCCCGGTCAGCGGAATCAGGCCGCTCACTCCGCCGACATTCAGTGCAAAGTGAATGAAAATATACATGGCGGTTCCTACCAGTATGACCTTATAGCCCTCACTCTTCGTGTGAAAGGCATAATAGAACAGCCGCTGCAAAATGACCACATAGCCAAGCACAACGACCATAAGTCCGAAAATCCCCAGCTCCTCAACGATGATCGACAGGATAAAGTCATTGTCCGACTGTGTCAGATAACCGTATTTCTGAATGGAATTTCCCAGTCCGACTCCCGTAAAGCCGCTGCGGGCAAAGCCATACAGACCGTTGATTAGCTGATACCCGTTGTTATGCGGGTCCGTAAACGGATTCAGCGCATTTTCGATACGGACGGCAACATGCTGCAAAGGTCCGATGCCGTTCAGGAAATCAATAACAGGCTCACTCATGATAAATACAATGCTGATACATCCGATGATCAATCCAAGACGCACCCATCGCTGCTGCTTGCGCAAGCTGATATGCGAGGGTATCAGAAAACAGATGGCACACAGCAGAACCAGAACAAAAAGAGTTCCCAAATCCTTCTGCAGCAGGATAGCGGCTACGATTACCATGAAAAAATATACCGGAATACGGACAATCGTCCAAAACTTAAACTTGCGCCTTCGGGCCGTCAGCTCTACAAATACCGCCATCACGACAACCATATAAACCTTTGCGAACTCTGACGGCTGAATCGTCATTTCGCCAAGACCGGGTATCGGAATACGAATCCATGCCTTACTTCCCAGCACACCTTCAAACAGCTGTGTGGAAAACAGTGCGATGATAATACCGATACCAAAGACAGGAAACAGCTTCTGTGCACGCTTCATTGTGAAGTTGTTCGCAAAAAAGGTCATCAGCACATAGGATACAATGATAAAAAACAGCTGCTTTGCCAGAACCTTTGGTATGATATAGGGATCCTTCGTCGTATTGCCGACATTGGTGGATACGATCATCAGGGTACCGAACAGGATCAGAATCAGCACGGCAAACTGCATTAGAAAATCAAATTTTTTCGGCATCTTCAACGTTAAGACTACATTTTTTATTCGCATGCGTATTCCTCTCCTTTTTCATTTCTCATGTATCTTTTATAATATCATAGATCCATGTTTTTTCACAATAATTTCGCAAAACACTTCCATTCTCAGAGAAAAGCGTTTAAAATAGTATCGTAAGAAAAGGAGTTTGCATATGAGTTTGAACTATGATGATATTGTAAAAGATACAGATGCAATCGTTCGTACGAAAAGTGAGCCTGTTACGCTTCCCCTCGGTGCTGAGGACGAAGCACTGCTGCAGGACATGCTGACCTATGTCCGCAGCTCACAGGATGCAGAAATCGCTGAGAAAGAGAATCTTCGTCCTGCGGTGGGTATCGCTGCCATACAGCTTGGTGTTCCAA
>ENA-OQCK01000953-OQCK01000953.1-human-gut-metagenome-genome-assembly--contig:-NODE-953-length-12574-cov-1.851691_pt1 | contig 12574 bp, 18 predicted proteins | sample MGYA00242498_ERZ504578 | MGnify/ENA primary metagenome ERZ504578 (study PRJEB26092, sample SAMD00036229) | human gut metagenome | host: Homo sapiens | study: EMG produced TPA metagenomics assembly of... | reverse complement strand
TCAACATAATGATATCGAATGTACATCTGACAGCACTGTTTTTTTATCCAATGCCTTTATCAGAAATCCCTTATTTTAAGGCTTTTCCGGTCGTTTCCTTTATCTTACTCTATTGGTACCGCATAGGTGGAAAAGCGCACTTCATGCTTCAGATCAAAATTGTCGATGGACTTCACAAGCCCGATGCAGCCAACCTGAAACAGATCATCCATATTTTCACAGCGATTGGAAAAGCGCTGCACAATGGACAGCACCAGCTTCAGATTTCCATTGATCAGTGTTTCCTTGGCACTTTCATCGCCCTGCTGGAGCTTCACAAACAGCTCCTTCATTTCTGCATTTGTCAAGACCTTTAACTGTGCGGTATTGATACCGCTGATTTCTACTTATAACGACTCATATGCTCTTTGCCTCCTAGTGTCTGTACTAGCAGTGTGCCCGAGCCGTTTCTTTGTTATGCGTAAAAGCAGGCAGCTTTTCCTGTAAGTAATTGGAAGGAAAACAGTCTTGACAATAGTAAGATAAAAACAGCCGGATCAAACGTCTGTCCGACTGCTTATAAGGTTTTTTTCAGTGCATGGTTCCTCGTATTTTTCAAATTTCATAATCCGTTGCTGCAGCTGAGCCGTTGTATTTACTGTGAGTTTTTCATCTGTACCTTCAGCTTGGCGATAATGCGCTTTTCCAAACGGGATATATAGGACTGGGAGATTCCCAGACGCTTGGCGATATCCTTCTGGGTCAGCTCTTCATGCTGAATGCCGTAGCGCATCTGCAATATCTGGCGTTCCCGCTCCTTCAGCGTCGACATCGCCTCCAGCAGCTCCCGCTTGTTTTCCTTTTTTTCAAACTCCTTGGTCACGACATCATCATCGGTTCCCAGAATATCCGAGAGCAGAAGCTCATTTCCGTCATAATCGATATTGAGTGGTTCATCAAGCTGACCTCCACCTTGCGGCGGCTTTCTTGCGCAGAAACATCAGGATTTCATTTTCAATACAGCGTGACGCATAGGTCACCAGCTTGATATTCTTATCCCGTTTAAAGGTATTGACCGCCTTGATCAGCCCGATGCTTCCGATACTGATCAGATCCTCCATAAAAATCGGATTGGTTTCATAGCGCTTTGCGATGTATACGACAAGGCGAAGATTATGTTCAATCAGTGTGTTGCGGGCCTCCTCATCTCCGTTTTCCAGAGCAATCAGTGCAGCCAGCTCCTCTTCCTTGTCCAGCGGCTTGGGAAGTACATCATTTCCCTGGATGTAATAGACCTCCATGACATCCTGTTTAATAAATAAAAAGCGAATGAGTTGCAGCAGTTTTTTCATCATCATCACCCCAGTGTCATCATATTCATGTTCAGCAATACTTCGCAGTTCAGCGGAAGGCTTACATGGTTTCTGCAGCAGACCAGCACCCTGTGCTTATGGCATCCCTCTATCGCCGCCAAGCATGCATAGCAGCGTATGACAGAGGTATCGTCAACGGTATTCATTACTACCAATTCTATGTCCTGTTTCTTAAAATATGTCTCATAGGAGGAAGAAATAAACAGGACCGGTATTCCTTCATAGCTCAGCAGATTTCCGCTGTCCAGCCATCCTTCAAATGCAGCGTCGTATCCGCAAGCTCAATCTGCAGTCGGTACAGGTAATTCATGCGTGCCAGCATATCCTTCCATTTCACATGGAGCAGAAGGAACATTCCGCCATATACCAGCCACAGCCAGTACACCGACGCATGGAGCGGGACAAACCAGAGAAAGTTATGAAAACCACCCTGATAAAACGCAAAGGATGTCATGTACCAGAGTATGCGGATTCCCTGCATCATCATCCAGCTTTTGGCACAGAAACGAAACTGCCAGAAAAAAAAGACGACTTCCTCCAGCACCAGAAACAGCCAGGAGCCGGGAAAGAACAGCAGACAGCCCGGTATGCTGAGAGCAAGTGCATAAACCAGCATTTTCCGTATCGGCAGCGGTTGTACACAGGCATAGGATGCCATTAAAAATGACAGCAGAATGGTTGCGGTGTTATGCAGCATACTGACCTCTACATAGCTCTCCATACAAGCATCCCTCCTTCATGGCACAGTATACACCTGGCTATGTTATGAATCTGTCGATATTCGCCATACGCAAACCGATAAAAACCGGCAGGCTTCGACACTCAGACATGCATGTTCGCATACTCCCTGTGCAATTCAAGCAGATTGGGCTGGATATGATGCTTACTGCAGAAATCCACATACTGCTTCAGATACCCTTCCAGCTGTCCGCTATGAGCAAGCATGGTCATATCCTTTGAAAAATACGTGAGAAACTCCTGAAACGATAAAAACGACATAGCATCACCTCTATCCTATGGTATGCAGTCTGTCAGAAATAGAACCGCGCTCATTCCTTTATTGATGCCTTACACAATTATGAGATCAAATACAAATTGCAGACTGAAACGACTGTTTTTATGATCATAAATTAAAAACAGCAGACCCCTGCCTGCTGAGCATTCCCATATAATATCAATCATGTACCTGCTTCCTAGCTGTACAAAGCTATGATATTTCATTATAAAGAAGAGCTTCCTTCACGCATCCGCACGTATCATGCATACCACCACCTTGCGCCGTTATCGAAAGTTTGTGTTTATTGTGATGTTCAGAACAATTGCGGACTTTCATACGCCTGTCCTGTCTCTTTCAGATTTTCTTCACGATGCTGATGACATCTATCGTAAACGTCCCCTTCTGATAAAGTCATCAGCACAGGCAGCTGCTTCGATTATCATCCTTAATGCGTGTACAGCAAAACACCATTGCCGCGCAATGGTGCTTTATGTATCAGCTGTTCACCCTTTAGTTTGTGAAATTATCGAAATATCCCTGAACGAGTACGATCGGTGTTCCCTTGTCTCCGGAACCGCTCGTCAGATCACAGAGAGAGCCGATCAAGTCTGTCAAACGTCTTGGAGTTGTTCCCTGAGAAGCCATGTTTCCGACCAGGTTGTCTTCCTTTTCACGGATTTTCGCCTCGATTGCCTTCTGCAGCTCCTCACCCTTCAGCTGTGCAAAATCATTGTCTGCCAGATATTTCAGCTTCAATTCATTCGGAGTCCCCTCCAGACCTGGGGTGTATGCAGGAGAAACACAAGGGTCCGCAAGCTCCCAGATTTTCCCGACAGGATCCTTAAAGGCACCGTCACCGTACACCATAACCTCCACATGCTTCCCGCATGCCTGCAGTACCTGCTTCTGAATATCCTGTACCAGCGGCTGGCAGTTTCTCGGAAACAGCTTCACCATGTCCTCTGTAGATTTGTTGGATCCCAAAAGACCAAAGGCTTCATTGTATCCGGACCCGTCAACGGATGCCGTCATAATATCATCCAGGCCGCAGACACGCTCGGCACCGTTTGCTTTCAGGATGCGTTTTGTTCTAGCTCTTGTGTGAATGTCACAGGTTAGAACATTTTTTGTATACTTAAGAATTTCCTTTGGATGGTTGGCGAAAATGATTTCCACCTCGGCACCGCAGGATCGGATCAGATCACCATAGTAGCTCACATAGTCAATTCCGGTAAATTCATGACGGTTTTCACCAAAGAGCTTCCGATATGTTTCCAGACTCAGGACATCGCTGTACGGATGATTCCGGCTTCATCCAGCTTATCGATGGATACCAGCTCGTTTCCAACCTCATCGCTTGGGTAGCTCAGCATCAGAACGACCTTTTTCGCCCCCTTTGCAATTCCCTTCAGACAGATTGCAAACCGGTTACGGCTCAGGATCGGAAACATAACACCAATGGTTTCTCCTCCCAGCTTTTCCTTAACATCTGCGGCAATTGCATCCACTGACGCATAATTTCCCTGTGCTCTGGCAACGATGGACTCCGTTACCGCAATAACATCACGGTCACGCAGTTCAAAGCCCTCCGCTTCTGCAGCTGACAATACGCTTTGTGAAACGATGGCAGCCAGATCATCTCCTTCACGGATAATCGGACAGCGCACACCTCTGGATACCGTTCCTATTTTTCTTTCCATAATCTCTAACACCTTTCTTTACTTTGTGTATCTTCCATCTATTTCAATCACCCTTGTGATTTGAAACCCTGATAACGCAAGAAAAACCGCATCATGTACGGTTTGTCCTACCAGAAAAACTTGCTTTTCTTCTGCTTTTGCGGCAGAAATTCAAATTGTACATCCACTGTGTCACCATCTATGTTTAACAGCGCATAGCTGGGACTCTGCCATCTGCTTCGCCACAGCGATCCGGGGTTGATCAAACGGATACCATCCACTGTTTCATCCGCCGCGATATGCGTATGTCCATAACAGACAATATCACGCTGCGCTCCTTTGCGGCATCCGCCAGCTGCTGGCTTCTGCGTGAATACATAAACTGATGGGAATGTACAATAAAGATACGATGAGTCCCGATACTCAAAATCTGCTCATCCGGATAATCATAAAATATATCATTGTTACCGCCAACCGTCACAAAACGGGGAAATGCCCCCGGATCCGCATCGATATCTCCGCAGTGATATATGCATAGGCATCCCCATGCTGCTGCAGAACATATTCCAGCGCATCATCACGGCCGTGACTGTCACTGACTACTACTATCTTCATTTTTACCACCGCTATTATCATACCAAAAAATGCAGACATTTAGAAGTGTTTTTTTTAAATACGCTAGAACTGTACCTCATTATACGTCAAAGCATACACCGATACCATATCCTCCTTCTGATCCTTCGGTGAAACCGTGACCCCGTCCACGCGTACCTCGACCTTTTCAATGCCGGGCAGTGCAGCCAGAGATAGCACCAGGGCATTGTACACATCCTGCTTCACCGTGCGGTTGCTGGCAAGGATATTCTTATTCAGATTCACAATCAGGGAGCCGTCATAAACATCAAAGCTGCTGACCTTGATATCATCGGCATACAGCGGCTGATCAAGCGCACTGGAGACACTGATATCGGAAAGAATGTTTTCAACACTCGCCTTCAAGGCATCCCCCTGACTCTGTGCAACCCGCTTACTTTTGGGAACCATGTATTCATTCCCCTGTACCTTTTTTGTATAGAATACCGTCAAGGAGGCAGAGTCATGCAATGTGGTTGTTGAGGTTTCGAAATGATTGATACCGATACTGCGGTTGAGGATTTCCGGAATCGGTGTCTGTGCATTCGGCATACTGGTCAGCTGTTTATCATTCAGATAGAGCTTTACCTGCTCGATATCATGAAACTGCGTAGCTCCCCATGTGATTGCCTCCAGAATACGCAGCTCATTCTCCTTATCATAGTTTTTCAGAGAATCATCAAAATACAGGGATACAATGCCGTTTTTGATAGAAGAGGACTGCAGGGTGCACTCCTTTGTAAACAATGGTGTAAAGCCCTTGATTTCCTGCTTCCCGCTCATATAGGAAAACATGAGTGCCAGCTTATCCTCCTCGCTCATCTCCTCACTGACCGGTATGGATAACGGAACCAGTGTCTTATCACTGTCCATCATATAAATCTGCATATGCTTTGTTTCATCCTTTGTGGAAATCACCGGGGATGCACTTTGTTCCTGTGCCGGGAAAAAGCGTACCGACAGATATCCGATCATGGCGATGGCCCCGAATACCACGGCCATCTGTTTCTTGAAGGTTTTCTTCATACGTTGTTCACCTCTAGTTCAATGTATGTGGCAGGAACAGAAAAAAGAACAGGTCCGACCTGTTCTTACTCCTTCAAATCACTGATATTCACTTCATCCAGGACATAGCCTCATCATGCAGCTTTTTCGCGATTTCCTTACCGACATAGCGCAGGGTGTAGCTGATAGCGTTTTCCTGTCGCATCCTCCTTCTGTTTAGGATAGCGGATAATGAAGCCGAATTTATAGGCGTTGTCCTTCAGCCAGATTTCCTGATCGCGCTCCTCCTCACTCGGATTTTTCTTTTCCTTCTTATCCGAGCTCTTCGCTTCCTCCTTCTTTCCTGCATCTTTATCCTTGTCGCTTTCCTTTTTCTCATCAAATTCCGTCGTCAGGCCGTTTGGAAGCAGGCGCACCGTATAGCCGAGCTGAAATTCACTCTGTCCCGGATAATCCAATGCTGCAGCACATCCTCTCCATAAACGAGCTTTGCTTTCTCAAACAGCTTCATCTGATCCTCATAGGAAATATAGCCGGCTATCACCTTCATATCACCGTTTTCCTTCTGGTTGACTTCCCCTGCAGCCGCCATCAGCTCCTTCAGCGGCTTAACGACCTCTTTCTTGATTGTGATGTCATTGGCCTGCGGAACAAGGGAGGCGTGGGGCAGATCATTGATGGATACCAGATCCTTCGGTTCATAGGTATACAGCGTATTTTTACCGCCCAGCACCAGATACGGATCATTGGGCTTCGCAATCAGATGAGCGTTTTCAATATTCGGATCCCCCTCATCAAAAAAGCGGGTCAGGACATTATAGGTATAGTTCATCAGCAGGTCATGCAGCTCCTGATACTCCATACGCGCACGGTAGCGGTTGATAAAGCTCACGATGTATTCCTTAACCTCCTGGTCACTCTCCGTATGCGACGGCTTCTGTGTCTGATATGCCACATCATACCAGAGTGTATTATTCAGCTCAAAGTCCTTGATTTCGATAAATGGCAGAAACTGCTTCGGTTCTATCTTTTGTGATACCAGATAATTGATCTGCTCGGTGCTGAGATGGGACAGCACCAGCTTTCGTTCCTCCTCACTCAGCTCATGCGGATATCTGGCCAGTTCATCATAATGCTGGTTCATGATATAAAAGCATCCGCTGAACAGTGCGATCAGCAGGATGACAAACACACTTCGTTTCAGTAGCATAGGCTCACCTCGTTCTTTATTATACACGACTTTCAAAACGAAAAAAAGAGCAAGATACTCACTCTTGAATCAGCGTTGCGGTTTCATTCTCCTCGTCCTGTGCTTTCCAGCCGTCCCGAAGCTCCTTCACCATCTTGAAATAGGTGGAGCGCTTAAAGCCCAGCTGCTTCTGATAGTCCTCATGCTTCATTTCCTTACGCATGATCTTCCGTATATTTTCTTCAAAATCCTGGGGTAATACCATTTTCGGTCTGCCGTAGCTGCCTTCCCCGTTCCTTTTCTTCTCCAGTGCCTTTTGAATCCCCTCCAGCTGCAGGGCATAGTTGCGCTTGCGAATCGTTCCTGTCACAAAGTCAATCAGCTGCAGCATCTGTTCCAGATCGACACTGCGCTCATCGCGCAGCCTGACACAAACGCCGCTTTTTTGCAGAGTGCTCAGTCTGTGCTTCAGCTCCTGTACCTCACTGGCAAGGTGTGCAATATCCTGAATGTACAGGATATCCGATTGCTTCCATACGGCTTGCAGCTGTTCCCACTGCGCTGTACTGCCATAATCAAAAAAGCAGACAGCCGCGTTTTTCCTTTGCATTTCCGTTTGTATTTGCTGCAGGCTGGACACCTCCTGCTCATCCTCCACATAAGTATAAAAATAATTCATATGCGTATTTCCTTCCTATTCCATTTTTCTTTGTCACCCGCAGTCAGTAAACAGCATGACTGTCCGGTGAGTCATCGTCTTATGTCATTCTACACCATCTGTATGGCAGAATCAATCCTTACGGCAAAAGAATCCAAAAAACTATAGTTTTTTACAATATTTGGAAATTTTCAGAAGCTGTTCTTTCCCTATAGGAAGACACATGACCAACAGAAGCTTTTCCTTTGTTCGCATTCATACACGGATTGATTTACGTTCCCATACTGCTGCTTCATACCCTTGCATTGGAGCATTGCATCCTGTATGCTCTCATCTATTCGCTATACTCGGCAGTATTGCAGAAGAAAAGCAGAACGTTTTCACGTCCTGCCTATTCAAGCGTTAATTCCTCCAATTTCAGCAGCTCCACGACCGCCTGGGCTCTTCCTTTTACTCCAAGCTTCAACATAACATTGGATATATGGTTTCTAACCGTTTTATCGGATATGTTCATCAGTTTCGCTATTTCCTTGGTGCTGTAATTGGCAATCAGTAATTCAAAAACCTCTTTTTCACGTTGCGTCAGTATTTTTTGCGTAGCACTTACCCCCTAACGTTCCTACCTACCTTTATCTTATGCATCTTCCGATTTTTGGTCTGTATTATGCAGGATATTGTAGATATTTTGTGCTACTTTCTCGGGAACCACCTGACGTATTTCCTCAATCGTGGCCTCTTTCAGGCGTTTCAGGGATTTAAAATGCTTCCAGATTTCCTTTTTCCGGACTTCACCAATCCCTTCCACCTCATCCAGAATGGACTTCGTCATGGCTTTTCCTCTGAGCTTACGATGATAGGAAATGGCGAAACGGTGTACCTCGTCCTGCATCTGGGTCAGCAGGAAAAACAGAGAGCTGTCGCGTTTTACCGGCAGAATATTCCCATTCACATCCATCAGATTGCTCGTCCTGTGATTGTCATCCTTCACCAGTCCGCAGATCGTTAAGGGAATATCCAGTGCTCGATAATTTCTCTGGCCGCCTCGATCTGGAGATAGCTCCATCGACAATCAGCAGATCGGGAAAGCGTGCACCTTCCTTCAACAGCCGGAAGTACCGCCGATAGATGACCTCCTTCATAGAGTCAAGGTCGCTTATGTATTCGCCCAGACGAAAGGTACGATAGTCCTTCTTGCTTGGCTCACCGTCCCGATATACCACCATGCCGCTGACATTGTGCGTACCGGAGATATGCGAGTTATCAAACAGCTCGATGCGATGAATCTCCTTCTGCAGCAGATTGCAGAGCTGTTCCATCCCCTCATAGCGCCGGCTTTCCTTGCGCTCTACCAGCTCAAACTTCTGTTCATGCGCATTTTTGGCATTCGCAAGCACATATCCACCAGCTTCAGCTTGTCTCCGCGAAGCGGCTGCAATATCTTCGTGTCCAGAATTTCCTCCAGATGCGTAATATCATATTCCTTTGGTATTAGAATTTCCTGCGGCAGCGGATTATTCGCATAATACTGCAGAATAAAGGATACAAAGGCATCCGCTTCATTCTCATACAGCGGCTCAATGGAAAGCGTACGCTCCAGCAGCTTTCCTCCACGCAGGAAAAAGCCCTGAATGGATATATAGCCCTTGTCGACATAATAGCCAAATACATCCCGGTCCTTGCGGTCCTTAAAGTCGATCTGCTGCTTTGCCGTCACATGCTCAATCGCATGAATCAGGCTCAGCTTCTCCTGTGCCTTTTCAAACAGCAGCTCCTCACTTGCCTGCTCCATTTCCCGATGCAGGTATTCCAGCATCTCCCGGACATCCCCCCGCATGAATTTCTGAAATGCCGCTGACCATATCCGCATACACACGCTCATCAATGTCCCTGATGCAGGGAGCCAGACACTGTCCCATGTGATAGTACAGACATTCCTTTTTCGGCATCCGCCTGCACTTTCTCAGCGGATAGATACGATTCAGCAGCTTTGCCGTTTCCCAGGCCGCCCCGGAATCCGGAAATGGTCCGAAGTAATAGGCCTTACGGTCCTTCGTATTGCGCACCACCTTTAATACCGGAGCATTTTCCTTTGTGAGCTTCAGATACGGATAGGATTTATCATCATAAACATGATGTTGTATGGAGGTGTATGCTTTTTGATCAGATTGATTTCCAGCAGCAGCGCCTCTTTTTCACTGGATGTTACAATATATTCAAAATCGTCGATATTACTGACAAGGCGGGTGGTTTTAAAATCGTGAGCGCCGACAAAATACTGCCGTACGCGCTGCTTCAGCTTTTTTGCTTTTCCGACATAAATAATATCTCCGTCCTTGTTTTTCATTAAATAGCAGCCAGGCATAGCAGGAAGAATTTTCAGCTTATCCTCGATTTTGGCCATATTTGCATTATTTACCGCTTCCCTTCTGCTTTAAAACAACAACAGTCGCTCCCAGACCGCCTTCGCCCTGACCTCCCATGCGAAAGCTCTCCACACGCGGATTGCGCTTCAGAAAGTCATGTGCCCCCTTGCGCAGGGCTCCGGTTCCCATACCGTGAATGATGCGGACATTGTTCGCTTTTGCAAGCATTGCATTATCCAGATATTTATCAATGATCGGCAGGCTTCTGCCACCCGCATACCGATGACGTTGCATTCCATGGAAAAGGAGCGCACGCCTGCCTTGGCGTATCCCTTTTTCTTTGTTTTCTGCACCTGCTTCACAGCCGTTCGATTTCCTGCAGCGTTGTATTCATTTTCATACCGTTTGCCAGTACGCAGACCTTATCCTTGTTCATGGAAATAATTTCTCCATAATAGTTCAGCTTGCTGATTTTTACATAATCCCCCACCTGATAGGAAGGCAGCTTTTGCGGTGTAGCGTCTGTTTCCGCATCGTCCATCGAAGACAGCTGCTTTAATCTGGCCTTGCGGTCACTGATTTCATGCGGCTTGGCTTCACTGTGCATATGCTTCAGCTCATCAATGATATCCTGTGCTTCCTCCAGAGAGGACTCCAGCTGTTTTCTGGCATCCTCTCTGACCGTTTCCAGAATTTCCTCCCGCCGCTGCGCCAGCTGTTTTTTCTCCTGCTCCAGATCTGCCTGCAGCTGCCTGACATCCTTTAGTCTGGCAGCCAGCTTTTCCTTCAGCTCGTAATTTTCCATCAGGGATTGTTCCAGCTTTTCCATCGCGATGTCCGCCTTGCTGCGGTCCGCTTCCTTGCGTTCCCTCGCAAATCGAATGATGCTTTCCTTCAAGCCATAACGGCGGGCGATTTCAAATGCATTGGACTGTCCGCTGATTCCCTCGATATACCGGTAGGTCGGCAGCATTTTTTCCATATCGAATTCCACACTGGACAACAGGATGTCCTCATTATCCGCACCATAGGTTTTCAATGCGGAGTAATGGGTTGTGGCAATCACCATGGCACCGATGGCACGCAGATGATCCAGTACAGCAACCGCCAGCGGTTCCCCCTCCTTCGGGTCCGTCCCGCTTCCAAGCTCATCCAGAAGGACGAGAGAGCGTGCCGTCGCATGATCACAAATATCCGCCATTTTGGATATATGGGATGAAAAGGTGGACAGGGATTCCTGAATGGACTGATCGTCACCGATATCCACATACAGGGCGTCAAACAGCGGTACGACGGCCTGCTCCGCACTCAGCGGCAGACCGCTCATCGTCAGGGCGACAAACAGACCGATGGTTTTCAGTGTCACCGTCTTTCCTCCGGTATTGCTTCCGGTAATCAGAAGGCTGTGATGCGGTGAGCGGATTTCGTATGTATTTGCGACAACCTTCTGCGGATCGATCAGCGGATGTCTGGCTGTCTTCAGATACAGATGGTCATCCTTTGTATTCAGCTCGGCAATGCAGCCGTCCATTTCCTTCGTCCATAGCCCGCGGCAAAGATACTGTCCAGCAGAGCGAAGGTTTCCAGATTGGACAGCAGCTCATGACTAACCGACTTGACCTGCTGACTTAATTCAAACAGGATGCGTGTGATTTCCTCCTGCTCCTGACTTTTCAGCGTTTGCAGACGGTTATTGAGCACCAGCAGACTGCGTGGCTCAACATAGGCCGTCTGACCGGAAGCACTCTCTCCGTGAACAAAGCCGTCCACACTGTTTTTCTCACTGATTTTCACAAGCACGCAGGTACGGTTGTTGCGCATCGTCGTGATCGTATCCATCAGCTTGCTTGCATTGCGTGAGAGAAACGCTGTACCTCGCTGCTGATATCCGCATTGCAGGACAAAATGGATTTCCGGATGCTTTTCAATGCCGGGCTTGCGGAATCCAGAACCTCCGCATTTAAGGAAATGCAGCGATCGATCGAGGAAGCCAGCTGCTGATGCTCCGCAAAGGAATCACACAGCTCCTTGATCAGTGGTGTATCCAGATCACTTGCTTTCATATATTGCGAACCTGCTCCACACCGCGTGTACTATCCGCAATTCCGCGCAGCTCATGCGGTGTCAGTGTCATGTCCTTCATGGCTGCCTCTATGCTGTCACGCGTATCATGGATACCGCCAAACGGCATGTTCCAAATCGCACGACGAGGCATAGGCCTCTTTTACTCTTGCCAGCTCACGCCTGACCCAAAGGGCATCAAAGCGCGGCATCATTTGTCGAATCAGCTGTTTCCCAGGGAAAGGACGCGTGTTTCGCAACCTGCTCCTTTACCTCATGCAGCTCCAACGGCTCATACATATCTTTCATATTCTTACCTCTATTGCAGCGCAGACAGCAGCGTGTCCACGTCTTCTTTCTTCATATTCTGCTCCAGCAGCCAGCTGCGGATATTCTCCTTTTCTGCTGTACTGAGCGTTTGTTTTCATCCAATGCCGATGTCAGTCTGGATAACTCCTGCAGCGGTTCCCTGGCATAAAAGGTCAGGGCATCCATCATCCCATCGCTGTATCGCAAAAGAGATGCGGATGCAATCTCATTCCCGGTTTTCCAGAATGGCAGACGGCAGACCATGGCAGCCAGCACCATCAGCAGCACGGCCTGCCAGTGCCCCCAGCGCAGCACCCAGAAGCCGGTT
>ENA-OQCK01000952-OQCK01000952.1-human-gut-metagenome-genome-assembly--contig:-NODE-952-length-12602-cov-8.930581_pt1 | contig 12602 bp, 15 predicted proteins | sample MGYA00242498_ERZ504578 | MGnify/ENA primary metagenome ERZ504578 (study PRJEB26092, sample SAMD00036229) | human gut metagenome | host: Homo sapiens | study: EMG produced TPA metagenomics assembly of... | reverse complement strand
GGGAAACAGGACGGGTATATCGAGGGCGGCGGCTACCTCATTTCATGGTGCGTCGGGCATTTGGTACAGCTTGCGGAAGCTGCCGCCTACGGGGAGCAATATAAAAAATGGATTTTGACAGCTTACCCATTCTGCCGGAGGAATGGCAGTACGCCGTTGACCCGGACAAGGGGAAGCAATTCAAAACCATTAAAGAGCTTATGCACCGCGCCGACGTTTCCGAAGTGGTAAATGCGTGTGACGCGGGGCGCGAGGGTGAATTGATTTTCCGCTTTGTCTACGAAGTGGCGGGCTGCAAGAAGCCCATGCGCCGCTTGTGGATTTCTTCAATGGAGGACGGGGCGATTAAGGCGGGCTTTGCTTCCCTCAAAGACGGGCGGGACTATGGCGCGCTCTTTGCGTCCGCCCTCTGCCGCGCAAAGGCTGACTGGCTTATCGGCATTAACGCCACCCGGCTTTTCTCCTGCCTGTATGGAAAGACCTTGAACGTGGGGCGCGTCCAGACCCCGACCTTAAAAATGCTCACCGACCGGGACGCGGCTATCTCCCATTTCCAGAAAGAAAAATATTATCATGTTCGCCTTGATTTATCCGGCGCGGACGCGGCAAGCGAAAGGATTTCGGACAAGGCAGAAGCCGACGCGCTGAAAGGGGCTTGCGAAGCGGGAAAGGCGGTATGCGTTTCCCTTACCAGAGAGAAGAAAACCGCAGCCCCGCCAAAGCTCTTTGACCTTACCTCTTTGCAGCGGGAAACGAACCGCATTTTCGGTTACACCGCAAAGCAGACCCTTGACCTTGCACAATCCCTTTATGAAAAGCGGCTCCTTACTTATCCGAGGACGGACAGCAGCTTTCTTACTGACGACATGGGCGGCACCGCAGCGGACATTATCGCGCTGCTTTGCGAAAAGCTCCCCTTTATGGCGGGCGCGGACTTCACGCCGGAGATTGCAAAGGTATTAGACAGCAAGAAGTATCAGACCACCACGCAATCATTCCCACTATGGAGCTTGCAAAGGCTGACCCGGACGCGCTGCCGGAAAGCGAGAAGAATATCCTTACCCTTGCGGGGGCGCGTCTGCTTTTTGCCACCGCCGAGCCGCATATTTATGAAGCGGTTACGGCGGTTTTCTCATGCGCCGGGACAGACTTCACCGCAAGGGGAAAGACCGTACTTGCGGAGGGTTGGAAAGAGCTTGAACGCAGATACCGGGCGACGCTGAAAGATAAGCCCGAAGCAGAGGACGGGGAAAATGAGGGCGTGACGCTGCCGGAGCTTTCCGAGGGACAGAACTTTCCTAACCCCGCCGCAAAAGTAACGGAGCATACCACAACGCCGCCGAAGCCCCACAGCGAAGCGTCGCTTCTCTCTGCTATGGAGCGAGCCGGGAACGGGGACACCGACCCGGACGCGGACGCCGGGGGCTTGGCACTCCCGCCACCCGCGCCGCCGTCATTGAAAAACTGGTAAAGGGCGGCTTTGCAGAGCGCAAGGGGAAGCAGCTTATCCCCACGCAGAACGGAGCCGCCCTTATATCAGTCTTGCCGGATATGCTCACTTCCCCGCAGCTTACCGCAGAATGGGAAAACAATCTGACGCAGATAGCAAAGGGAGCCGCAGACCCCGGCGAATTTCTGTCCGGCATTGAAGCTATGGCGCGGGAGCTTGTGCAGACACACGCCGCAGCACTGGACGGGAAAAAGGATTTGTTCCGGGAGGAAAAGCCCTCTGTCGGCAAATGCCCCCGTTGCGGTTCCCCCGTCCATGAGGGGAAGAAAAACTATTATTGCAGCAACAAAGAATGTGCCTTTGTCATGTGGAAGAATGACCGCTTTTTCGAGGAACGCAAGACCGCTTTTTCCGCGAAGATTGCCGCCGCGCTCCTTAAATCCGGCAAAGTGAATGTGAAGAAGCTCTATTCCCCGAAAACAGGCAAGACCTATGACGGAACTATCGTTCTGGCTGACACTGGCGGGAAATACGTCAACTACCGTATCGAAGTACAGAAGAACTAAAAACTTGAATAGCAAGCATAGGAAGCGGGTACCCACTTCCGTAAATCCCCGTTGCGACGCTGACGCGCCGGACGGGGATTTTGCTTGTTGGGAAGTTTCCCAAACCCTCTTTTGCGGAGGGCTTCACCCTCTAAAAATTTTTGAGAAATCTTTGGCAGAAATGCGGGCGTACCCGTAGTAGACCATGCAGCCCAAAAATGCAGCTTGTGACGCTGCCCCAAAGAAAGGAGGTTTTTCACTATGGCAAGTTTACGGGACACCGTAAAGGACTATCAAGACGAGCTTAGGGACGGTATCGCATGGGTGGCGTTCTGGAAACAGGGGCGTTCATGGAACGCGGAATATTTTCATCTTGATATGGACGACACCCTCTACCCGGAGGACAGGAGCCGGTTAGAGGAAATCAAAAGCACCGACCCCGCCGCCGTTATCCTAAACGGCTATTACTGCGGGCATTTAGGCGAGGACATGAGCCTTGACGAGCTGACCGCCGGAGTGCGCTACCACTACGAAAACAGCATGAACGACATTGACGGTTTTATCGGGGCGCATGACGACAGGCTTCCCCCGGAGGTTATCGAGGAAGCGAGGGCAGCCGCCCATGAAGCGGGGCTTCCCTTTTCCGAAAAGCCCTACCGGGACGGAGAGGATTTTAACCCCTATGTATTTGACGGAGCATGAGCATTGAGGATTTTGAGCTTATGCACCGCATGATTGAAAAAGAAAGGAGCGAACAAATGGCAGAACCGATTTTAAGCGGCTATCTTTCCAATCTTGGGAAGTACACCGAGGGCAGACCCGCGGGCGAATGGGTGACGTTCCCCACGACTGCCGAACATCTGAAAGAAGTCTTTGACCGTATCGGGATTGACTTCAAGCATTACGAGGAATGGCATTTCACAGAATTTCAATCCCCTATCCCCGGCTTGGCGGAACATTTAAGCGAGTATTCCCACCCCGACGAGCTGAACTATTTAGGGAAGCTCTTGGAAATGCAGTTTGACGACGACCGGGAGAAATTCATTGCAGCCATTGAATACGGCGACCATGCCGACAGCTTACAGGACATCATCAACCTTGCACAAAACCTTGACTGCTACTGGATTTATCCGTCCGTCCACAATGAAGAAGAATACGGGCGTTATCTGGTTGATGAACTGGAAGAACCCGAACTGCCCGAAGAAGCGAAAAAGTATTTCATGTATGAGGAATACGGGCGCGACGCTTCCATTAACGACGACGGTATGTTTACCGAAAAGGGCTATATCTACAACAACCGCAACACCTTTACAGAATGGTACGACGGGCGCGACGTTCCACAGGAATACCGGGTAACGCCGCAGCCCCCGCAGCGGTCACGCCCCGACCCGGAAAAAGCAGATTTTGACGCAGCCGCGCCGGGGCAGAGAACCGCGCAGACCGCAGAGCAGCCACAGGAGCCGCGCCCGGTTATCCCTATCGTGCTGACGAGCGAGAAGCCCGCCGAGAAATTAAAAGAGATTACCGACCGTCTGGAACAGGGTATTGCGGAACTCTTTGACAGCGAGCGTTACAAGGAATATCTGAAAGTCATGTCAAAATTCCATAATTACAGCTTCCGAAACACCGTCCTTATCGCCATGCAGAAGCCGGACGCTTCCCTTGTGGCGGGCTTTTCCGCTTGGAAGAATAACTTTGAGCGAAACGTGATGAAAGGGCAAAAGGGAATTAAAATCATTGCCCCGTCGCCCTATAAAATCAAACAGGAAATGCAGAAAATCGACCCGCACACACAGAAGCCCATAATCGGCAAGGATGGAAAGCCCGTCACCGAGGAAAAGGAAGTCACCATACCCGCCTACAAGGTGGTATCCGTCTTTGACGTTTCCCAGACCGAGGGAAAGGAGCTGCCGGATATTGCCGTTGACGAGCTGACGGGCGACGTTGACCGCTACAAGGATTTTTTCGCAGCCCTTGAAAAGACTTCCCCCGTTCCTATCGCCTTTGAGAATATCGAGGGCGGCTCTCATGGCTACTACCACTTGGAGGACAAGCGCATTGCTATCAACGAGGGCATGAGCGAATTACAGACCTTAAAGACCGCCATTCACGAAATCGCCCATGCGAAGCTGCACGACATTGACCTCAACGCGCCAAAGGACGAGCAGCAGCCCCACGTTGACCGCCGCACCCGCGAAGTCGAAGCGGAAAGCGTCGCCTATACTGTCTGCCAACATTACGGGCTTGACACGTCGGACTACTCTTTCGGCTATGTCGCCGGGTGGAGCAGCGGGCGGGAGCTGTCCGAGCTGAAAAGCTCCCTTGAAACGATACGCAGCGCAGCCGCCGAGATTATCAATTCCATAGACGAATCTTGCGGAGCTGCAAAAGGCACAGGACAAGGAGCAGACCGCCGGACAGGAGCAGCCCACCAGAGAGGAAAAGGCAGCCCCGAAAGAACAGCCGCAGCCGGAAGCCCCGGCAAAGGCAGATACAGCCGGGAAAGAGAAGCCGGAAGCAGCCGCACCGGGAAAATCCGGCGCACAGGAAAAGGCGGGCGCAGCCCGAAAGAAGCCTTTACCCCGGAAACGATTTACAAGATGCGCCGGAACCCTTACGGCGACAGCCGGAAAACAGCCACCTCTTGCAAGCCTATGTGACACAGGAGAACGGGCGGGCGAAAATGGGCGACGTGCTTTATACGGGAACGCCGGAGAAATGCCGCGAGCTTATGGGGCAGCTCAAAAGCGGCGGGCTGACCGAGGGCGACGTAAAGCAGCTTTACGCAAAGGCACAGGAAACGGCGCAGACCGCCGGACAGGACAAAGACACCTTTTCCATTTACCAGATAAAAGGCGGGGACGAAACAAGGGATTTCCGCTTTGAGCCATACGACCGCCTGCAGGCGGCGGGAAATGTGGTTGACAGGGCGAACTATGAGCTTGTCTATTCCGCGCCCCTTGCGCCGGAAACTTCCCTTGAAGATATTTACACCCGTTTCAATATCGACCACCCCAAAGATTTTAAGGGACACAGCCTTTCCGTTTCGGACGTGGTAGTGCTTCATCAGGACGGACAGGACGCGGCGCATTTCGTTGACAGTGTAGGTTTCCGGGAAGTGCCGGAGTTTTTACAGGAGCAGAAGCAGCTTACCCCGGACGACTTGGAAACGGGCGAAACTGTCAAAACACCGAGAGGGACTTTCCATGTAACCGCTATGAGCCGGGAGCAGATAGAAGCCGCCGGATATGGCTTTCACCACCAGTCGGACGACGGAAAGTATCTGATTATGGGGAATGGGACGCGGGCGTTTGCCGTTGCCGCAGAACAGGCGCAGCGGGACAATCCCTTGAAAACCGCCGAGCAGACCATAGAGCAGAACGGAAACATGATTGACGGTATCATCAACAACACCCCCACCGTTGACGAACTGGAAGCAAAGGTAAAGGCGGGCGAGCAGATTTCCCTTGTTGACCTGGCTAACGCTGTCAAAGCCGACAAGGAGCGCGGCAAGGGAGCGAAGCCGGAAAAAAAGCCTCTATCCGGGCGCAGCTTAGAGCCGACAAGGAAAAGGCGCAGAAGAAAAACGCAAAGCAGAAGTCACAGGACTTGGAAAGGAGCTGACCCATGCCGGAACAGAGTAAATTTGAAAACGTGGATTTGTTCGCTTCCCTTGAAGCGATTATGAAGCAGAACACAGGCTTTTACCAGAGCGACTTAGACATTGACAAAGAGATTATCGCAAAGGCGGCGGCAAGCCCCAACAGGGAGGACAAGACCCTTTTGTGGTTCTGCCGCCGTCCGGGACGCACTGTTTCCGGGAGCGCGACGTTTTCCTCAAAGACACCGCGCCCCACAACACATGGCGTTTCTACATGGAGCAGACAAGCGACCGCGTCCTTGCCTATGCAATCGAGCTGACGGGAAAGGAGCGCGGGAAAATTAAGGGCAATCTGTACGAACTGGACTACGCTAAACATTATGAGCGCGTCAAGGAAAAGGAACTGCCCGCCGATACGGTGAAGCTGATTTATGAGCGAGGGGAAAGGGAGATACCCGCCGGACGGTTCTTCAACGGCAACCCAGACCCGCAGCTTGGGAAGTTTGAACGCTTTGAAGCCCTACCCGACGACCCGGACGCGCTGCAATCACTCTTACAGGAAGAACGGCGCAGCCGGGAGCAGCTTCCACCGGGGGACTTCAAGGCGCATATCACAGCCTTGCGGGACGGGCTGATTGAAACGGAAGCGCGGCGCATTGTGCGGGAAATGAAGCGGCACTATGAGCCGAATAGCCCGAACAAGACCCATTTCATGGCAGAGCTTTCCCCGGCGTTCATGCGGCTTGCAGCCACAAAGGACACTGACCGCCTTTTCTCCATGCTGCCCTATAAGACTCTTTCCTTTTCCAAAATCGAGGGCAGACATGGGACGTATGCGCTGATTGACAAGGGGGAGAACCGGGACAGGGAGATAAGGAAGCCCCGCCCCTCTATCCGGGCGCAGCTTAAAGCAGACAAGGCAAAGACCGCCCCGAAAAAGGCGGCGGCAAAAACAAAAAATCACGATATGGAGGTATGAGCATGATTAGACTGACTGTTGAAGAAACAAACCTTTTGAGCATTTACAACGAGGGCGGCAAGCGGGCTTTGATTGAGAATGTCAACGCCGCGCTGCCCTACATGGACGCGGATATGCGGGAGCTTGCAAAGCGCACCCTTTCCAAAGTGGACGCTTTGACCGAAGCGGAATTTGCAGAGCTTCCCATTTACGCCGCTGATGAAGTATGAACGGGGTTAAGCGGCTGACGCCGCCCCAGAGCCGGAAAGTCAACGCCCTTGTGCGCCGGACGTGCTGCAACTATGATAACGGGAACTGTATCTTACTGGACGACGGAGACGAATGCGTATGTCCGCAGCTCATTTCCTATTCGCTTCTCTGCAAGTGGTTCCGGGTTGCGGTGCTTCCCGCCGACAGGCTGCTCTATGCGGAGCTTTACCAGACAGGGGATAAGAAGAAATGTACCGAGTGCGGCGCGTTCTTTGCGTCAACCTCTAACAGTGTCAAATACTGCCCCGTCTGCCGGAAGCGTATCACCCGCAGACAAGCCGCCGAGCGCATGAGGAAAAGACGCACCCCTGTTACGCAGTAGGCGCGGAAGTCATATACCGGCTTCCGCGTCCTGTTCTTTTTTTGCCTATCTGACATTTCCCTTTTCCATTTCTTCAAGTGGGAACTGCGGGAGGGCTTCTATCAGCTTCTTTGTGATAGACTGGCGCATATCTTCGTTGATTTCCTGTTTCGTGCTTCCGTCCGGCTGTCTGACCGCTACCGTCGATAGCCTGTCGATTTCGTCCTTGTAGCACTCCACGACTTTCTCCACCGCCCATTTTTCCCCGGCAACGGCGGCGCGTATGGTTTCATATTCCGGCATTTTCTGGTTTTCCATGCTTCAACGCTCCTGTCTGTATTTGATAGCCTTATCATAGCACAGCGGCGGGGATTTTGCTATCCTTATCCGCGCTCTGTTCCCTTTTCACGTTCCGGCTGCCTGTCTGCCTGTAAAATGCTGTCAATGTTCTGCTTGATAATATCATATTCCCGGACTTTCTTTTTCAGCTTCCCATAGTCGGCGTAAAGGGCTTCTTTCTGCGCTTGGAGGGCTTCATACTCCGATTGCAGCGCGGCAAGGTTCGGGAGCTTTGCAATGCCCGCCGCTTTCAACGACCTTGCGGCGGCTTCATGTAGGATAATCGCCTGTTTCTGTCCGGCGCGGTACTTCTCCCTGTTCCTTGCCTTGCGGTATGCGTCATAGACGGGCTTTGTCTTTTGGTAGGTGGAAACATTCTTGATAAGCACCGCCATGTCCGCAAGCCGCTTTTCCGCGTTCTTCAATGCGTCTGCCGCCTGTCCGCTTTCCGCTGACATTTCCTCAATCCGGCTGACTAAATCCGCGTACTGTTCAATCTTGTGTTCCGTCAAGAAATTCATGGTTTTAGCTGCCTGTTTCAGATTGTGGATTTTCGCCCACTGTTCATAGCCCTTACTCTGCGCCGCCTTGATACTGTTCTCAATGTCGATAAGCAGCGAAACGTCGCGCTGCTCTCTGGGGGCTTTCGCCGCCTTTGCCCGTCTGCCCGCTATCCGTTCCCTTATGGCTTCCTCTGTATAGTCTGCGCCGAGGGTTTTTAGGCGGGTGAAGCGTTCCTGTCCGGGGGCGCGGCATGAAACATATTTCCCCGGCTTTATCTCATAGCCCGCCGCCTGTAACCGCGTTAGCAATTCCTCAAAACTGGAAACTTGGGGGATAAGCGCGTCAACGGCAATCTTTAGCTTGCCTTTCCAACTTGTACCCGTCTTTTCTGCCTGGTACTCCGCATAGCTCTTTCCCTTGCTGCCCTTGCCGGGAACGACGACGGACAAGCCATTTTCCCGACACAGCTTGTCGCTCATGTTCCGTATGCCGTAATAGCTCCTTTTGTTGGAATTATATTTGCGGTGGTCTACGAAATTTACGGCGCAGAAAATAATGTGATTGTGGACGTGTCCTTTGTCAATGTGCGTCGTGAGTACATATTCATGCTGCCCCTTTGTTACCGCGTCGGCAAGCTGCTTTCCGATTTCATGGGCTTTCTGATAATCGACTTCCCCCGGCTCAAAGGACTGTATCAGATGAAAGGCTAAATTGTTCCCCTTTTGGAGTGCTTGGGACAAGGTATATTCAAATTCAATATCTGCCGTTTCATAGGAGCAGCCGAAAGAGGACACAAGCATTTTTCCGTCCGTCTTGTCCGGGTTTTCGATATAGTCAAGGGCTTTGCTTAGAGTGCTTTTAATAGGCTTAATCTTTGTAACCGCCATATCTCCGCAAGCACCCCCTTTATTTCCTCTATGTCCTCTTGGTATGCGTTCCCCGTCGCGTTTACGCGGCGTGCTATCTGGTTGACGTTGACACCGATTTTCTGTATCTCTGCGGTCATTGCCTTTATATCGGCATGGTCTATCTGAATGATATACCCGTCAATGGCAATCTTCCGCAGATATGCCGCCATGTTCCGGGTGGGTACGAGCTTCATTTTTTCCAGTATTAAATCCCGTTCCGCTTCCGTCACTCTGAATTTGATTTGCACCGTTCTTTTGCGTCCGTTCATGTATTCGCTCCTTTCCTTTCCGTTCCGAGGGTTTGGGACACTTCCCAACAAGCAATTTTCAACCGACGCGCGCAGCGCGGGAGGGGAAAATACGGAAAGTGGGTACCCGCTTCCTATGCTTGCTACGAATGTTTTTATCCTTTAGGCTCTTATCACCTACTACGGAGAAAAAGCGATTTTGCCAAACTTACGCAAAAGAAAAACGCTGCAACCTCAAAAAAGATTACAACGCTTTCTAAATCCTGTTCAGTTTTAAGTCGGACATTCCTATTCGCCCTCTTTTTCGACTTCGGAAATCTCCTTTGCCGTTGCGGTTACAATCCGTATGCCTGTATCGCTCATACCGTCAAGAAGCGCGTCAAGCTGCCGCCGCTGCGTGTTCTTCTCCGGCGGCGTTTCTAAAAGGAATTGGTCTACGGATATATGGTAACGCTGTATCAGCTCAAAGAATATCTGTAAACTTGGGTGCTGCCCCTTGTTCTCAATGTTCGCAAGGTAGCGCGGCGAGATAAACATTTCGTCGCCTACTTTCTTGCGGCTCTCCTTGCATCCCTCACGCGCTGCCTTTATCGCTGCCCCAAAAGCCTTAAAGTCGTATCGTGGTACTGGTCTTTTTGCCATAGTTATTCACCCTATTACATTTTACTGTTCCCCTTTCTTCTTGGATATGTCTACGTAGTTCTATCAGTTAGCCAAAATAATTCATATATATATATGTTGACAACAAGCTGCTTTTGTATATAATATTATATAAAAGGGGGGGAATGTTTATGTTACATAGCATGCGTATTCGATAAGCATTGAAATCAAAAAAGATTTTTCCCATTTTCAATATGGGCTTTTTTGTCATGCTTATTTTGCGTATGCTATACAACAAAACTAACGACGTATAGACATAGTATAAAAACTATGCCTTAATTTTGTTGTAGTATTATATGTATAAATGCAGGTCAATGCTCATGTTGAGAATTGACCTGCATTTTTTGCGCAAAAGGAGAAATATTATGCTTGAAAAATATTGGATAAAATGTCCAATTTGTAACGGAAAGACGAGGGTTCAAGTATTTTATAATACGGTATTAAGAAATTTTCCTCTTTTCTGCCCTAAATGTAAATTAACACATATCGTTGATGTTGAAAAATTAGAAATCATAATCAAAAACTCTGAAAAACAAACTTTTTAATTTTGAAAAGGAAGGATATTAAATGAAACACTTACCTAAAAGTACACCTACGGAAATATTGAATGACCCATACGGATTTACTTACAAAGAAATGTCGGAAGTAATTGGAGAGGATAAAGCAAGAGCCTTATATGCGAAATTGTATAAACAGCCATTTCACAAAAAAAATCTATCAATATCAACAAAAAAAGTCTATAAAAGTAGCGATACTGAAAAGTATGTTTATGAATTGAAAGACAACAGGTATATCGAAACGGTTTTTATTAAACGGCGAGATGGTGGGACTGTTTGCGTAAGTACGCAAGTTGGTTGTTCTGTTGGCTGTATTTTTTGTGAGTCCGGACGCAATGGTTTCGTTCGTAATCTAACACCGTCTGAAATTGTGCAGCAGGTCATATTGATACGTCAAAAAGTAAATCGTATCGTTTTTATGGGAATGGGAGAACCTTTATTCAATTACGACAACTTGATTGCAGCAATCCATATTCTTCGAGATAGAAATGGACTTAACTTTCCAACCGACGGCATTACCGTATCAACAGTTGGTCCAGTTAATCAATTAAAAAAATTGCGCGAAGAACATCTAAAAATTCAGTTGACAATATCTTTACATGCAGCAACACAGGCTGCGAGAAACTGTATCATTCCTCATATGCACATGTACGCTATTGAAGATGTTGTTAAGCAAGCATTGTCCTATTCTCAAAGGCATAATCGAAAAGTGGTATTTGCGTATTTGCTTTTACCAGGTATAAATGACCGTTCCTCAGATATAAGGCAACTTGCAAAATGGTTTAAGGGCAAAAATGTTATGATTAACGTGCTGCAATACAACCCGACGAGTAATTCAAAAATTAGAGCACCACAAAAACAAGAAAATGGTTGCGTTCAAACATCAATTAGAGCAAACAGGACTTGAAGTTACCATGAGAGTTTCTCATGTAGAGAGATTAAAGCAGCTTGTGGACAGTTAGCTAATACATATAATAAAGCCAAAAAACAACAAAAATAATTTAATTAAAAGAGCCAGACGCACAGACGCAGAGCCGATAATATGCAGTTTGAAATACTGCTGTTATCGGCTCTTTTTTGATTTAATTTGTGCCCCCAATAACCATATTGGAGCAAAATCAGAACTGTTGCTTGTCGTTCTTTGATTTCCGCAGCAGCTTTGAAAAATCAAAGCCGCCGTTTCTTTTTATCTTCTCAAGAAATGACGCGGTATCACTGTTAAAAGCGGCGGCTAAAGGAGGTAGCCGCCATGAAGCACATACCATATCGACAAAATCCGACGGTCATTGACACATCAAAAAAGCCCGACACCACCGGGGGAAATTACGCTTGTATATATGAACTGTCTAATCATCTAAATACTACTCACAATACCAATGCGCCTGTCCGGGCTTTTCGGACAGGCGCATTTTGCTGCTCAAAAAATTTTTGAAGAAATTTCAAAATCTTCGGCGTTTTTGAAAACCGCCGTATTGCCCCGCGAAAAGGGGGAAGCACCACCAACTTTCCAACGAGAAAGGAGGTGAGAATGTGGAACCTAACAGCAGGGAGTTTTACAAACAGTGTGCTTTTCAGAAGTTTTGTAATACGGTACTTCACAATGAAGCGTGCGACACTCATAGAGAGCTTCGCAGACACAGGGCAAAGGAAGTGACCTTTTCCGACATGACCTTAGACGAAGCGCGACAGCTTCATACGTTTGATGAATATTTCAAACGGGAAACTGTTGAAACCGTCTTTGAGAAAGCCGGGAAGAAAATCACGCCAAAGCTGCTTCTTGAAGCAATCCGTACTTTGCCGGAAGAAAAGCGCAAAGCCATACTGCTGTATTACTTCGAGGGAATGAACGATACCGAGATTGCGGAACTGTTCAATACGTCGAGAAGCACGATACAGTACAGGCGGACAAGCTCTTTTGAGAGATTAAGAAAATATCTGGAGGAAAATGCTGATGAATGGGACGAATGGTAACGAACCCGGCTACCCGGAAAATGCCCTTGTTCCCTATCCTGTCATTGTGGTAGCGACAAAGGGCGACCCGGACGCTATGAAGATTGTCTTGCAGCATTTCAGCGGCTACATAGCCCGCCTCTCCATGCGGAAGCTGTACGACGAGCGCGGGAATGTCTATTTCGGCGTAGACCACGACATTCGGGAACGGCTGCAAGCAAAACTGATGATGGCTGTCCTCACCTTTAAGGCAGAGGAATAAACCGCAGCGGCGGCGGGACGCTTTCTCTCTCCCCCTTTTCCGTTCCGCT
>ENA-OQCK01000951-OQCK01000951.1-human-gut-metagenome-genome-assembly--contig:-NODE-951-length-12612-cov-6.795515_pt1 | contig 12612 bp, 14 predicted proteins | sample MGYA00242498_ERZ504578 | MGnify/ENA primary metagenome ERZ504578 (study PRJEB26092, sample SAMD00036229) | human gut metagenome | host: Homo sapiens | study: EMG produced TPA metagenomics assembly of... | reverse complement strand
TTACTTTTGTAATGCGAGTGCAAAGATAGGGGGTTTTATTTTATTATACAAATTTCAAGAGGGGTAAATTTTAGTTTTTTCATGGGGAGCAAACGCAAGAAACAAGATATAAGCACTTTACATCACGTATTACATCATGCATAAACCGGTTACATATCTTCACGAGACGAAGACGAACCACAATCCTAAATCGTTAGGATCACACAACCTAAAGCCACATGATCGCACAGTCCTAACCACAACGCCGCACAACCTCTCCTACCCTCATTTATGATAACGCTAAAGCTCAACTTCCGAGGAATAGCATATCTACCGGCTTCTTGCACAAGAGAATTAAACCGAGTAATCTCCACACGCCAAACTTGGCAATCGGTAGATATCTGATACCTATGATCTTTGTTCATTTGTAAAATAAAAGATATTTACGTAGATTTGTACACCATTATTTTAAGTTAAGGAACCAATTAACACACAAAAAATTATATGGCAGACGATAAGAAGATTATTTTCTCGATGGTAGGCGTGAACAAGATCTTTCCGCCTCAAAAACAGGTTTTAAAGAATATATATCTGTCCTTTTTCTATGGGGCGAAGATCGGAATCATCGGATTGAATGGTTCCGGTAAATCTACGTTGCTGAAGATTATCGCCGGCATCGATAAGGATTATCAGGGAGAGGTGGTCTTCTCCCCCGGGTATTCCGTAGGGTATCTGGAGCAGGATCCTAAGTTGGAGCCGGGCAAGACCGTGAAAGAGATCGTGCAGGAAGGCGTGCAGGAGATCGTGGACACCTTGAAAGAATATGAGGAGGTGAACGAGCGATTCGGCGATCCGGAGGTGCTGGAAGATCCGGATAAGATGGATGCCTTGATCAACCGTCAGGCGGAGTTGCAGGACAAGATCGACGCTACGGACGCATGGAACCTCGACAGCGTCTGGAACGTGCCATGGACGCTTTGCGTTGTCCGCCAGAGGATCAGGTGTGGATACGTTGTCCGGAGGCGAGCGTCGCCGGGTGGCCCTTTGCCGATTGCTGCTCCAGCAGCCGGACGTATTGCTGTTGGATGAGCCGACCAACCACTTGGACGCCGAGTCGATCGACTGGTTGGAGCAACATCTGCAACAATATGCCGGTACCGTTATCTGCATCACGCACGACCGTTACTTCCTAGACCACGTGGCCGGATGGATCCTTGAGCTGGATCGTGGCGAGGGTATCCCTTGGAAGGGTAATTACTCCTCTTGGCTAGACCAGAAGACGAAGCGTATGGCTCAAGAAGAGAAGCAAGTCAGCAAGCGCCGTAAGACCTTGGAGCGTGAGCTGGAATGGATCAATATGGCGCCGAAGGCCCGTCACGCCAAGGGTAAGGCACGTCTGAACTCGTACGAGGCCCTCTTGAACGAGGACCAGAAGGAGCGTGAGGCTAAGCTGGAGATCTTCATCCCGAACGGCCCTCGCTTGGGCAATAAGGTGATCGAGGCACAGCATGTGGCGAAGGCGTCGGCGATAAGCTGCTGTTCGATGATTTGAACTTCATGCTTCCCCCGAACGGTATCGTGGGAGTCATCGGGCCGAACGGTGCCGGTAAGACTACCTTATTTAAGATGATCATGGGCATGGAAAGCATCGACAAGGGAACCTTCGAGGTGGGCGAGACCGTACAAGTAGGTTACGCCGACCAGACCCATAAGGATATAGACCCGAAAAAGACCGTTTACCAAGTCGTATCCGGCGGACAAGAATTCATCCGTATGGGCGGCAAGGAGGTGAACGCACGGGCTTACCTGTCTAAATTCAATTTCGCGGGAGCGGATCAAGAGAAGCTATGCGGCGTACTCTCCGGAGGAGAGCGTAACCGCCTGCATCTGGCGCTGACGCTGAAAGCGGACGCAAACGTATTGCTACTCGACGAGCCGACCAACGATATCGACGTGAACACGCTACGTGCCTTGGAGGAGGGTCTGGAGAACTTCGCCGGTTGCGCCGTCGTCGTCTCTCACGACCGTTGGTTCTTGGACCGTATCTGTACCCATATCCTGTCGTTCGAGGGCGATTCCAACGTGGTCTTCTACGAAGGGACCTATTCCGAGTACGAGGAATACAAACGTAAGACATTGGGCGACGCCGAGCCGAAACGGGTACGCTATCGCAAACTAATCGTTGATTAATCATACTATAAATAGAGTTTAATGCCATGAAAAAAAGAATGCTATCTTTGGCTGTATTAGCCGCCTCCCTCTTCTGTTTCTCCAATGGGGCGAACGCACAGAAGACCGAGAAACTGTTCAACGGGAAAGACCTGTCTAACTGGAATTTCGTAGTCGACAAAAACTCCGTCCCCGCCGATCAGGTCTATTCCGTACGCGACGGTAAGATCTTCATCACCGGCCAGCCTTTCGGCTATATGTACACCAAGGAGAAATACAGCGACTATAAATTGCACGTGGAATGGCGTTGGCCGAATGGGGATTCCAACGCGAACAGCGGCATCTTCCTGCATATCGCAGACCTAAAGAACCCCTTCCCGAACGGCATCGAGTGTAATCTGCAAGCCGGGAGGGCCGGATTGTTCGTACTGCTGGGAGGCTCCGACCTTGTCGAGTACCAGCAACGCCCGGGAGAGGAACGTCCCTTCTTCCCTGTCGTAAAGAACGTGAACCCGTCCAGCGAGAAGCCCGCCGGAGAGTGGAACGAGGCGAACATCTTCGTGAAAGACGGCGTCATCACCGTTTACATCAACGGCGTATACCAGAACACCGGAACCAACAAGGTGAAGGAAGGCCATATCGGGCTACAGAGCGAGGGTAAGGAGGTTGAGTTCAGAAACGTAACCCTCACCAAGTGGTAAGCGGAGCCGTTTCCGGCGCATCTGTAATAATTAAACGGAATCTTTTAAATAGTATTAAAATAATATAGTACATTCGCGAGGATTCCTTTTCAATGAGGAACATATCATTGCAATAACCAATTTAAGAGGTAATGAAAAGAGACAACATCATTTTTGACATTATCGAGAAGGAGCACCAACGCCAATTGAAAGGCATTGAGTTGATCGCTTCCGAGAACTTTGTCAGCGACCAGGTCATGCAGGCCATGGGAAGCTGTCTGACCAACAAATACGCCGAGGGATATCCCGGCAAGCGTTATTATGGGGGTTGCGAGGTAGTAGACCAAAGTGAGACGATCGCTATCGAACGGTTGAAAAAGCTATTCAACGCCGAATGGGCCAACGTGCAGCCTCACTCCGGGGCGCAGGCCAACGCAGCCGTATTTTTCGCCGTATTGAATCCGGGCGACACGTTCCTCGGGTTGAACCTGTCGCATGGCGGACACCTGTCCCACGGTTCACCAGTAAATAGCTCCGGCGTTCTCTATCACGCTACCGAATATAATGTAAAGGAAGATACCGGACGGGTGGACTACGACCAAATGGAGGAAGTAGCCCTTCGTGAGAAACCGAAATTGATCGTTGGCGGTGGTTCCGCTTATTCCCGTGACTGGGATTACAAACGTATGCGTGAGATAGCCGACAAGGTAGGCGCCTTATTGATGATCGATATGGCTCACCCGGCAGGCCTGATCGCCGCCGGTTTGCTGAACAACCCGCTGGAGTACGCTCACATCGTAACGTCTACGACGCATAAGACCCTGCGGGGTCCTCGTGGCGGTATCATCCTGCTGGGTAAGGATTTCGAGAATCCTTGGGGCAAGAAGACACCGAAAGGCGAGATCAAGAAGATGTCTCAGTTGTTGGACTCCGCCGTATTCCCGGGTATCCAAGGCGGTCCGCTGGAGCATGTGATCGCGGCCAAGGCCGTAGCCTTCGGAGAGGCTTTAGAGCCGGAATACAAGACGTACCAAGCACAGGTGAAAGCGAACGCCGCCGCTATGGCCAAGCTTTCACGGACAAAGGGTACAAGATCATCTCCGGCGGTACGGACAACCACAGTATGCTGATCGACCTGCGCACGAAGTTCCCCGACCTGACCGGTAAGGTGGCCGAGAAAGCCTTGGTAGCCGCCGACATCACGGTGAACAAGAACATGGTTCCGTTCGACAGCCGCTCGGCCTTCCAGCCTCCGGTATCCGTGTGGGTACGCCCGCTATCACGACCCGTGGCGCTAAAGAGCCGCTTATGGGCGAGATCGTGGAACTGATCGACACCGTATTGGCCGCTCCCGAATGCGATAAGACCATCGGTGCCGTTCGTGAGAAGGTGAACGGTATCATGAAGGAATATCCTATCTTCGCATGGTAAATAGGAAATTGAGAATTGAGAATTGAAAAGGATGCCAAACGGCATCTTATCTTCAACTCTCAATTCTCTTTTTAAACTCTCAAAAACATCTAAACAATATTCAATTTTCAACTTTCAATTTTTAATTCTATGAAAAAGCTCCTTGCTACAATCTGCGCCGGCGCTGTCTTGGGCCTGATGGCCTCGTGTGATGATGCTCCCGGTAAAGCGAAAGCTTACAACCAAGGTATCAACATCATCCCGACACCGGTCAGCCTTACGCAGAACGAGGGAAACTTCAAGCTAAACAAAAACACGAAGATCTAGCTCCACCCCGGAGGCGAAAACCGTAGCCGAGTTCTTCGCGGCTAAAATGAACACGGCGACAGGCTACCAGATAGCTACCGCCGACAAAGAGACCTCCGACGGTATCTCATTGGTTATCGACGGCTCTCTGGACGTAAACGACGAGGGATACACGCTCGACGTAGCCGACAGCGGCGTCCGTATCAAGGCCAAGACCCCTCAAGGTCTTTTCTACGGTATGCAATCGTTCTTGCAATTGCTGCCCGCCGAGATCGAGAGTCCTTCCGCCGTGAAAGGTATCGCATGGACCGCTCCGGCCGTATCTATCAAGGACGAGCCTCGTTTCGGCTACCGTGGTATCATGCTAGATCCCTGCCGCCATTTCATCCCGGTAGAGAATATCAAGAAGCAGCTGGATGTATTGGCCTTGTTCAAGATCAACCGCATGCATTGGCACCTGACCGACGACCAAGGATGGCGTATCGAGATCAAGAAGTATCCGAAACTGACCGAGATCGGCTCTAAGCGCATCGATGGCGAGGGTACCGAGTACGGAGGCTTCTATACCAAGAGGAGGTGAAGGATATCGTTAAATACGCGGCGGATCGTTTCATCACGATCGTTCCCGAGATAGAGCTTCCGGGACACGAGATGGCCGCTATCGCCGCCTATCCGGAGCTGTCTTGCGAGGGTAAGCAGGGTACTCCCCGTATCATCTGGGGCGTGGAAGACATCGTATTATGCGCAGGGAAGGAAGAGCCCTTCCAGTTCTTCGAGGACGTGATCGCCGAGGTAGCTCCCCTATTCCCGGGCGAGTATTTCCATATCGGAGGCGATGAGTGCCCGAAGACGAGCTGGGAGAAATGCCCGCTTTGTCAGGCCCGTATCCGTAAGGAAGGCTTGAAAGGCGACAAGGAGCATACGGCCGAGGAGAAATTGCAGAGCTATTTCGTACAACGCATGGAGAAGGTCGTAAACAAGCACGGCAAGAAGATGATCGGATGGGACGAGATCCTTGAGGGAGGTCTGGCTCCATCGGCCACGGTAATGTCTTGGCGAGGTGAGGAAGGCGGTATCGCCGCCGCTAGCATGAACCACGAGTGATCATGACCCCGGGAAGCGAGGGTATGTATATCGACCAGTTCCAAGGCGACTACAAGATCAACCCGGTATCTATCGGAGGATTCACCACGGCGGAGCGGGTCTATAAATACAACCCCGTCCCCGACACGCTGGCAGCGGCCGGTAAAGGGCATTTCATCAAGGGCGTGCAATGCAACGTATGGAGTGAGTACCTTTATAACACGGACATCATGGAGTACCGTATCTATCCTCGTATCCTAGCCCTCTCCGAGATCGCTTGGAGCCCGCTGGACCGGAAGGATTACAAGGACTTCGAACGCCGTCTGGACAACGCTCAGGTTCGCCTAGACGGACACGGTATCAACTACTACATCCCGCAGCCCGAGCAACCGAACGGTTCTTGCAACTTCGTGGCTTTCACGGACAAGGCTACCATGACATTCACCACGAACCGTCCGATGAAGATGGTCTACACGCTGGATGGCACCGAGCCTACCCCGGAATCTACCGTATATACGGCTCCTTTCGACATCACAGAGACTACGACCGTGAAGATCGCTTCCGTGTTGCCTTCCGGCAAGATGGGTAAGCCCCGCACGATACTCGTGGAGAAACAAACGCTGGCTCCCGCCAAGGAGGTAGCCAAGACGACCCCGGGCCTCGACATGGAGGTATTCGATGGCATGTACCTAAGCGTAAATAATCTGGAGGCCGCTCAGAAGACCGGTAAGAAACAGGTCATCAAGACGACCCGTGAGCTGACCAACCAAGTGCCCGCCCCCGAATCCATGCGAGGCGTGAAGCAATACGCCGCTATCGCTACCGGCTACGTGAACATCCCGGAGGATGGCGTTTATTACATCTCTTCGGATTTAGAGGAGGTATGGATCGACGGCAAGTTGATGGTCAATAACGGTGGCGAGGTAAAACGCTTCTCCCGTCATGACACCTCCGCGCTTGGCAAAGGGCTTGCACGAGATCAAGCTGGTATTCCTCGGACACATCATCGGAGGTTGGCCTTCCAACTGGAACGACGGTAGCGTACAACTCCGTAAATCGGATGCCGAGAAATTCACGCCGATCACGGCTGAGATGCTAAGTCATTAAGATCATTTCCGAAGGGGGAAGCGAGCGATCCTCCCCCCGATATAAACCGCAGGGGCGGGATTCGTCCGCCTCCCACGCATACACGGCACGGGAGGCGGACAGATCCCGCCCCTACTGCATTCTTCCGGCGAATATAATTGTGTTTAATAGCGAACACTACTGGGTTCAACCATGAATACTATTGTGTTCAACCGCAAACACTACTGTTTTTTTACCCTCAACTCATACAAGTCGTGGCGACGGTCCCGAAGGTTACGCACGCTACCATACGTATGCAACTCGTTGAGCAAATCAAGGTCCACGTCCGATACAAGGATCATCTCCGTATTCGGGGTTGCCTCCGCACGCTTGCCATCGGTAGGGAAAGCGAAATCGCAAGGCGTGAACACACCCGACTGGGCGTACTGTATATCCATATTATGCACACGAGGCAGGTTGCCCACGCTGCCCGCTATCACCACGAAGCACTCGTTCTCGATCGCCCGGGCTTGGGCACATACACGAACCCGAGAGTAACCGTTCTGCGTATCCGTAAGGAAAGGCACGAAGAGGATCTGCATCCCTTGGTCGGCCATGATACGGGAAAGCTCCGGGAATTCCACGTCATAACAGATCAGCACGCCGATCCGGGCGCAATCCGTATCAAACGTCTTCACCATCTTCCCGCCCGAGAGTCCCCAGCTCTTCTGCTCGTCCGGGGTGACATGTACCTTCTCGTACATCTCGTAGGAGCGTCACGACGGATCAGGTATCCCACGTTATATAGCGCCCCGTCCTCTTTCAGCAAAGGCATACTACCGGTGATGATATTGATATTGTAACTGATGGCGAGGTTCACGAATCGCTCACGGATCTCCTCGGTGTACTGGGCCAGCCCACGGATACTCTGCGCCTCCCCCAGATGGTTGAACTTAGCCATCAGCGGAGCGTTAAAATACTCGGGGAAAAGGATGAAGTCGCTCTTGTAATCGGACACGGCGTCGACGAAGAACTCCACCTGCTCGAACACGTCATCCAGTGTCTTATAAGGCCGCATCTGCCATTGTACCAGACCGACACGCACGGTTGTCTTCTTATCCACGTAATCCGTCGTAGGCGGCTGGTAATAGATATTATCCCATTGCAGCAGGGTAGCGCAATGCTTCGACTCCTCGTCGTTCGGCAAGTAGTTCATCATCACTTTCCGCACGTGGAAATCGTTGGAGAGCTGGAAGGTGAGCACCGGGTCGTAGATCTGGCGTGAGCGCACCTTCTCGATGTATTCCTTCGGACGCATATGATCGGCGTATTTATAATAGTTCGGGATACGTCCGCCGAACATGATCGCCTTCAGGTTCAACTTCTCGCACAGCTCCTTCCGGTACTCGTACATACGGCGGGCCAGCCGGAGGCCCCGGTAGTCCGGATGGATGAACACCTCTATACCATATAATATATTCCCGTTCGGATTATGCGTGCTGAACGTCTCGTTGCCCGTTACCTTGGCGTAGGTATGATCCCCTTTCACCATGTCATAATCCACGATGATGGAGAGCACATCCTACGATCCGGTCATCCACCAGCGTCACGACCTGTCCCTCGGGAAATATCCGTATCAACGTCTCGATCTGCTTGCGGGTCCAGAAAACATCCTTGTCGGCGTACACCCTCTTGAAAGATTGCGACAACTGCGTATAGTCCTCAAGCTGCAAGCTCCGGAGCTCTACCTTGTTTATCTTATGCATTGGTTCCATAACACATTTTTTTGTTAAAGTCGCCGCGAAGTTAGGATAAATACAGATAAAGTGTACCGGCCCTCCTGCCTATCTGACCTACTCCATGTATAATTTCAAGATCGTCACTGAATTAGGCGGGAAATTATAGATTAGCGGGCCGCTCATCGGGAATACGATAGGCTCGGTGACAGGCGTTACGGCCCCCGGGTTCTCAAACGTATTACGAGCCTCCGGCTCCCCTCTCAATTGGATCAGCTCCGCCTCGTTACGGATATTCACTCCCTCGATACGCAAAGAGGTCTTCTCCTCGTGGCGGGTCGTATTCACGACCTTCAAGTAAATCACCCGGTTCTCCTTGTCGAGGGTAGCGACGGATACCAACGACGGGATCGGGCGCATATCCACCTCATGCAGCAATACGCCGTCCACATAGCAACGGACACGTTCGTACTCGCACGTCATGCGAACCGTATACCACCGGTTACTCTCAAAAGGGAAGCGCACGGGAGAGACCAAGCTATCCTTCACGCCACCTACCTGATGGTACAGCTCGCTCGTTCCCGCCCCGATCGTCAGGGCGATATAATCCGCCTGCTCGCCCGTCCGCCCGTTGTCGCGGAGGCGAAGCTGTATCTGCCCGCTACCTTTCGTACGCCGGACGGTAGCCGTATATTCATAGGCGTAGCTCGTAGAGTCGCCGAACAATACATGGTTCCACCGGTTGGCCTCCGGCACCAACGTACCAGCCTCCGGGACCTTCCATCCCCCGCTCATCACGGATATATCCGATACGGGCACGCCGTCGATCCGCACGTCCTTGAACTCATAGCTATTATCAAACATCTCTACGCCCGCCCGGCCCGTACGTACCTGTGGTTTCTCGTAGGTATCCACGATCGTCTTCAGCACCTCATCCCCCGATGGCGGGTAAACATCTTTAATAAATGGTAGGAAGGAGAGACCACCGCCTGATGGGTGTTGAAAGAGATCAACGGATGGCGCTGGTTCTCGAACCCGGCGTTGCCCAATACCGGGGCATACGCCAAGCGGCGTACCATATCCGGGTTCTCCTCCGCCCCGACCAAGAAACAGGCCTCGGCCACCGCCGCCCGGAGCGTACCGGCCAAGGGCCGCTCCGTCGTCCCGAACTCCCCGATAAACACCGCCGGCGAACGTCGGGAATACCGGTCGCTATTAAACCGGCCGGAGTTCGATAGGAAGAAATTCTCCCCGGCGTAATAATGGGAATCCACCACTCGCTACGGCCTCGCTTCGTGAGGGGCGAACTACTGATAACGGTAATCTCCGGATAGGCCTCCTTGATCGCCTTGCGGAAAAGCTCAAAGCGCCTGAAATACTCCCCGCCATAGTTCTCGCTGCCGATCTCGACATACTTCAAGTTGAAAGGTTCCGGATGCCCGTTCCTCGCACGCAGCGCCCGGCAGGAATCCGCCGGGGCGTTCGCGTAGGCGATAGCGTCCAAGGCATCTCCCGTGAGCTTATCCATCGCCGTGATATCCTCGTAGCGGGGCCGGCGGCTTTGGCTCGTGATCCCGCTATTAATAACGTAGATAGGCTCCGCCCCCATATCCTCGCACATTTGCAAGTACTCGTGGTAGCCCATGCCGTTCGTCGTACCATAGGCCCATACGTTCCAGAAATGCTTACGCTCCGAGATATCGCCCAGCGTCTCCCTCCAGATAGTACGTACCGCCGTATACCCCTCCACGAAACTGCCTCCGGGGAAACGGATAAAACGAGGAGCCAAGGAATCGACCAGCGCCGCCAAGTCCGGTCTCAGCCCGTTCTTCCGTCCCTTCCACGTATCCTCCGGGAAGAGGGATACCACATCCAGCCAAAACACGGCGGAGGTATCGGCCGTGATCGTCAAGACCGCATTCGGCGCGTCCTCCGTAGCCGTAAACGTATGCCTGTATCGTTTCCACTCGTATAGCGGCGCTACCTGAAACACATCGCTCAAGACCGTATTAGCCATCGAGTCCTCCAAGGCCACCCGGATGGTACGGGGCACCATATTCGCCCCCTTGGCGAAAAACGAGAGATCGTATCGTTCCCCTTTCCGGATCGGTATCCCCCGGTATCCCTCGCTATCACGCCTCCGCGCCCCGACTCCCCGGAAGTCGATACGGCCACGAGCAACGACCGCCGGTTCTTATCATTCACCAGCTCCTTCATATCCGGGTATATCTGTGTATTAGGGACGATCCGCCTCCATCCCGGTACGGAATCTCCCCGCATGAAAGGGATCGTCCAGCCATTCGGGGTAATCAAGACGTTCCGGGCGGCGTCGTAAGGGCAGTTCAAGGGTGGCACGCCATCCTCGAAGCTCCGGTTCTGGATCAGCTCGGCGTACAGCCCCCATCGATCCCGTGGTTGATCTCCTCAATGGTCAAACCATACAGATCCGGGTTCACGGGAACCGTCAAGCCATCCGCCTCCACGGTTATCGTAGAGATCACCGGCATCTCCGGCTGGCAAGAGGACAAGCCCATCCCGGCAATAGCGCCAACCAATAAATGAATAACATCAAAACCTATATATTTCCACCAACGCATCTTCGAATACTCATCTCATTTATGAGCGTACAAACTTAATCAAAAAATCGCAGTTTCCCCTATTTTCAAAGTCTGAACTGTTTTTTCAAAAAAACAATTGAAAAACATAGATTTTTCCAATTTAATATCCTAAATTTGCATAATAGATAAAACAAAAGACGACAATATTATACGACTCTATGGAGAAATCTGTTCTTTTAGTGGATGACAAGCAAGAAATCGCAAAGATAATCATGCTTTATTTATCAAGTACTTACAAGGTATCCTATAAAGAAAATCCTTTGAAAGCGATCGCTTGGCTTCAAGAAGGCAATTTACCGGATTTGATCATCTCAGACTTGAATATGCCAGAAATGTCCGGAGAGGAATTCTTGGTTTATTTAAAAGCGAACGATATGTTCAGCCATATACCGGTCTTGATCCTATCGAGCGTAGAGAGCAGCTCAAATAGAATACGTTTGTTTGAGGAAGGGGCGGAAGACTTCATCTTGAAGCCTTTCAATCCAGAGGAATTAAGGGTAAGGGTAAAACGAATATTAAGATAATGAATTATGTCTTTTTCGGTAATGACGTGCCGTTGGCCGAACGTTTACGTAAGGCATTAGGCACCGGGGTCATAGAATGTATAACGCTTCTGCAGATGAAAAACACGCTTCTTCCTGCCGAGGAAATGGATTATTGTGTATTCATCGAGAAAACAGATCCTACGTTAAACATTCCTGCCATCACGCATTTGCATAAGACGTTTCAAAATATATATATCGTATTAATCGCCCCGGAAATGACCCGGGAGGAGAAAATATCCTATTTGCAAGCCGGAACGGACTGTGTCATCTCCGAGTCTACCTCCAAGGAAGATTTAGTGAAACTACTGATTATCGCCGAGAAATGCAAGAGAATGGAAAAAGCGCGTAAGCCTCAAATGAAAGAGTCCGATCTCGCTATTTTCACGCTGCCTTTATGGAAAAGAGCCTTCGACATCCTATTCTCATCCATGGCGCTCCTCTGTCTCTCCCCTATCTTTATCATCACGGCGATCTGGATCAAGCTGGAGGACAAAGGCCCCGCTTTCTACAAGTCGAAACGAGTAGGCAGCAACTATAAGGTTTTCGATTTTTATAAGTTCCGCTCTATGTATATGGACGCAGACAAGCGTTTGGCTGAATATAAGAAACTTAATCAGTATATGGAATCTGTTGCTGAAGAGGCCGTAGCCTCTTCAGCAACTTCTGTGAATTCACAGAACCAAGTTTCTTTTTTTAAAAACGATGATCAAAATATCATTTTATATTCCGATAATGACTCTACTCCCGAAAACGACTATTTAAAAGTAAAACGTCACGAACGCTCCAACGCTTTTATCAAATTAGAGAATGATCCCCGTATAACGGGAATCGGCCATATTATCCGGAAATACAGCATTGACGAACTTCCCCAGCTATTCAATATATTAAAAGGAGACATGTCAATAGTTGGTAACCGCCCTCTTCCCATATACGAGGCTGAGCTACTGACCAGTGACGAATACATACAACGCTTCATGGCTCCTGCCGGCCTTACAGGCCTCTGGCAAGTAGAGAAACGTGG
>ENA-OQCK01000949-OQCK01000949.1-human-gut-metagenome-genome-assembly--contig:-NODE-949-length-12634-cov-2.447190_pt1 | contig 12634 bp, 15 predicted proteins | sample MGYA00242498_ERZ504578 | MGnify/ENA primary metagenome ERZ504578 (study PRJEB26092, sample SAMD00036229) | human gut metagenome | host: Homo sapiens | study: EMG produced TPA metagenomics assembly of... | reverse complement strand
AAACAAAAAAACAAAGCTTCCTTGCAAGTGAAGGATTGCTTTGACTTTCAGGGATTCCCTTGGTAATCGATACGATTCCGTTTATCATTTATCAAAAAATCAAAAAAGCATTGACAAGGCTATCTGCTGCATGATATATTTATTAAGCAATCGAGATGGGGTGTTAGCTCAGCTGGGAGAGCACCTGCTTTGCACGCAGGGGGTCATCGGTTCGATCCCGATACGCTCCACCATGATAGATCAGAAGAGATTCCTAACGGAATCTTTTTTTGTGCTTTGTTTAAATGGTATAAAAAAATAAGCCGATTCCACATCCTTCAACAGGAGAAAATACGGGAATACGGCTTTTTTATTTCATCTTATATATACGATTTTGCGTACAGGCATCAAACAGAAGTACATATTCCCAGTCAATCCAGAACCGGATATTCTCCATGCGCTGATGGATATGGGAAGTATCTGACTTCATAATAACGACTCCCTCTTCATATTGGATATGATAATACACCTGCTCACCGGACTGTTCAACCAATACAATGCTGCCGCATATACCACCAGTTGATACCTCAATGACATGTTCACAACGCACCGCCAGTATTACGGAAAGATTTTTATCATCTGACAGCCATGGTATCTTCTGCTCATGAAAGAAAAGCTCCCCTTGTGCAAGGACTGCTGTAAACTGATTGATATCATATACACCTAAAAAAGAGGCAGTAAACAGATTGATTGGATTTTGATAAATGGCAATCGGATTTCCCATTTGCTGAATCTCTCCATCCTTCATAATAATCAGAATATCCGCCAGTGTCATTGCTTCCATTTGATCATGTGTTACATAGAGAAAGGTGGCACTGTTTTTCTGATACAGCTGCGCAATTTCAATTCGAAGCTGTGTCTTAAGTCTCGCATCCAGAGAACTCAGAGGCTCATCCATCAGAAACAACGATGGTTTTCTTATGAGTGCACGGGCAATCGCACAACGCTGTTTTTGCCCACCTGATAAATCACGCGCTTTGCGTTCCAGTAAGTCACAGATACCCAGCACTTCACATATCTGATAGACAGCTTCCTTTATATCCTGCTGCTTCATTCCGCTGTGAGCAAGACCGAAGGTTATGTTCTCCAAAACACTCATATGAGGAAACAATGCAGCTTCCTGAAATACCATGGAGATACTTCTCTGAGCAGGTGTTTTCTGATTGACAAGCTGATCATCAATATATATTTCTCCTGAATCCGGAGTCAGAAATCCTGCGACAAGCTGAAGCAATGTCGTTTTCCCACACCCGGATGGACCTGCAAGCACAATAAAGCTTTTTTCCGAGAGCTCGAGATGAAAATCGCGTACTGCCTTAATATCCCCATAGGATTTTGTTATATTTTTCAATAAGAGTTTACTCATGCACATCTCTCCATATTCCACATTAAGTGTAGCCGAAGAAAACAAAAAAAGCAACCTTGTCGAGCAAAGCTGCTGTTCTTGTAATCCCCCATTCGTATTGATTTTGTAAACAGTATCAGTTTATTTACTAAGAGTGTACATGAGAATAAACGGGCTTGGGGAAGACCATTTTCACAATCTCCATCAATACGATTCCCATATGATCACCGAAGTGATCCCCAGTGTCTCGAAGCCCACCCTCTTCAAGACACCTATATGTTACTAGAAATAGTGAATTTATACAATGGATTTCATGTAAGTTGACATTTAATAAAAATTTTGGCGATTATCACAGTTTTTCAAGAAAATCGTCAACTCGGGCTGTAAAAGAAAAAACTTCTTATGAAAAGAAGTAGTTTTCTTATACTCTCACATTTACATTTCCGCCTGAACCGGCAACTTTAGGATTTGGTTTTGTATCAAGTGCGAAAAAACATGAACAAACTAAACTCAAACCACAAATACCAGCTATTAAAAATTTCTTCATTTTATAACCTACAGTTAAATCATTTGATCATATGCATATCATCTAGGACATGCATATGATAAACGAATTAAGAGAAGGTTTCAATAAAATAGAATTGAGTTAATTGAAAACAAAAAATATTGTGATAAAACAGTTTTTTAACAAAAGCATCAACTTACATTTGCTTTATTTTCTCTAATTCTTACATCAAATATATGTAATTGCTTATATTGATTTGTAACCTCTATTAATTTCGTTACTTCAAATCTAAAAATATCTATTATTTCATCATCATATAAATATGGTAACACTTTTTTGAATATATAATTTGTTTTACAAAAGCAGGTACAGTAGATGGAAGTGTAAAATACTTATACATCACTCTTAAGTTTATGGGGGATTTCGAAGATTAGAATCGCTAAGTTTCGGAATATCAATTTTCTTATCTAATCTATTCTGACAATCTGCCATATAAATATAATTAACGATGAAAAATTCGTCATAATAATCCAGCATCAATTGATAATGATAAATAGCCTTCTCATAATCCTTCATTAGATAATACGCTGTTCCAAGATTTGAATGAGTTTCTCCTACTTTAACATCAGGATAATCATACATTTTTAATAAGTCATTAATTTTTTGTATGTAAATGAGTTCTGCTTTTCTATCAATGTCTGAAAGTAAAATAATTACATAGTTATATGTATCTAATAAGCGAATATTATTTCTTTCATTAATGAAAATAGTTTCTAATTCTTCTATTAGATTCAACATATGAACATATTGACTACTGACATAAAAATAGTGTAAAAGGTTAACTTTCATAAAGTGATGTTCACATTTTTGCAGTTCTAAATCATCAACAAGCTTTTTATATGTGACTTATCACACACAGATTCGTTTTTCATTTACTGAAAACAAGCACTTAATTAAATCTGAAAATAAATGTCCTAATACAGGCAGCATCATTATCAAACGATTAGCTGTCTTATAATCAATATATTCATCATTTACATAATAATTCCTTACTGATTCAATTAAAACTGCTATTTCAGAATAAAATACAAAATCAGTAACCTTGTTAAGAATATTAATTATTTTGATGGTTAAAACATCAATTAATTCACTATCATAATACTCTATTGCATCATATAAATTTGATATCACTTTTCTCAAAGCCTCATCTATAACAGGAAACTCACCAAATTTCAAATCCAGCTTATCCAACAATTCAATATAAACATCCTCGGATCTGCTCAGTCCGCCAGCCTCTATACTCTTTAATGTATTTATACTGCAAATACCATCACAAAATTTCTTCAGAGTAAAACTATTTTGTGTATTCATCCGCCGTTCTTCTCTGTAAATGCCAATCAGTTTACCGATAACTGATAATCTATCTCTACTAACATTCATATATATCCCTGCCTTTAACTTCACTCTCTAGTAATGCTACTCATATATTATAGAGGTAATTTCCAATATTTGGAAGTTAAAAATCACATAAATGTCACATTCTTACTTCTTTACTATAGCTTTTCACAGATTATCGTCAAAAAGATAGTAAATCGATGATCATTAAAGGTTAGCTAATGCCTCTTATCGCTTCTGTAATGTATGCAGAAAAAGAGCTGTGATGAAACAGCCCTTTAAAATATTGTGGGTATAGCTTTTTAGGATAGTTGTAGAGATTGCAAAATCGCAGGTCGAATATCATCTTCAACATCCAGCATATTCATAGCATCGACCGCACTGACGTTGATACTTTGCATCAGTTTTTTTACATGGAGTAGTGTTGCTTCCACTTTGCCTTCCGCTTTTCCCTGTAATAAGCCTTTTTTCAGTCCTTGCTCCAAACCCTTTTCAATCCCTCTTTGTTCAATGAAATCGCTAAAGTTGCACATATCCATAACCTCCTGATCTATCTCCTTCTCCATTAGTATACCATACGTCTTCTGTAATTGTTCCTTTTTATCCTCTATAACGAGATTTTTTATAAACAAAATCTTTAACAGCTCCAGCAGTCTCTGCTTGTTCTCATCCTGCTGCTCTACCGCATTCGGAATATCTTGCGCTTTTCGTATGCCTTCCTTCTTCGGATACACCATGACTGCTGTGAGCAAATCATAGTCCTCCTTTGCGGCATGCCATATCTTTGTTTCACATGTTTCCTGTATCCTATAGGTGTTAATGACATCATTCTTTTGATTGTTATGTCCGATACAGATCCAGATGGAACAGACCTTTTTGATCCTGTCATAATCCGAATGCTGAAATCCGTTCTTTGGATGCTTCTGCTTTGCCATCAATCTACTGCAATAATACAAAGCACGCTTGATCAGAGGATAACCTGGATCATCCTTTGCCTGGCTTTCCAGATTGATGATCATGCGAACTTCTTATCGCAGGTGTGCTCTTATCGGCTTCCTTCTGCTTCATGGGGATTGTCGCCTCGAACTGAATATCGTATTTGATCTGTGCCCCCGGTATGGCTTCATCCGTGACCTCAACCTGATGATCATCGATATATTCACAGTCTGCTGTGTTTATGGAAGACATTTCGATATAGGACGGTATGTCCTCCAATGGAGTATCTGCGTATTCCGGAACACAGCCCTTCATCACATAGGCGAGAATCTGCTTGTTTGATAATAGCTTTTTACAGTACATGTCATATTTCTTTTTATGATCATAGCAGCTAATCATAGATGCTGCTTCTGTTTTCATTTTTGTTGTCATAATCATATCCTTTCTTTCTCCTATTGCTATCTGTACTTCAAGGATATGATCTGGTGGTGCTCTTGTTCTGCTGTTGTTTTTATTAGCAAATAGAAGTATCTGCTGTTTCGTATCATACGCAGGAACGGATGCAACAAAAACAAGGCAGTCCTTACCGCCGACAAGCGGTGTTCAGCTGCTGTAAGCTACTTAATAATTGTAAAGAAGGAATGAAAGCATAAGAAAAAACGCTTCTAGCAAGCGGTTGAGCTACTGAAAGGCCGGGGCTTTTGCGGATGAATACCATGTGAATGCAATGTATTATTTATATAGTTTCTCATAGACCGACCTCTCCTTTTTTGTATTTTACAGTGTAGCATAAATCCTGTCGGAAATACAGAATTCTATAAAATCTCTACGTCATAAAAGAAGTGAAAAGCTAGTTTTCTGCCTCTCTGTAAAAAAAGCACCCACCTGGATGCCAATATACGTTCGCAGTCTTGTTTTAACCATTCGCTTCATTTTTTACCAGAAAGATATGCAAATACTCCATCGGCTGTACAACCTTGGAAATGATACGGTATATATAACCGGCTTCCTCCAGACTGCCTTCCAGGGGAAGCCCCTGTGTTACAACTGCATTCATGCTTCTGTATGTCAATATATCATATAGAAAGCTGTTCTTTTCCTTCAGTAGCGAAATCATCTGCTTTGCCTGTTCAAAATCCTCCTCCTTCATAAGATAAAGAAATCGAATAAAACAGCAAAACGCATCATTCCTTCGATATTTATCAAGCAGCTCTCTGCAGGACTCCAGCTCCTCAAAATACAACGCAATGCTCATGAGATAGTGCCGCACCTGAAACAGATCCTCGGGATTCAGATTTAAAATCTCCTGAAACTGTCTTTGCGCCTTCCTCATATATCCGGCCTCGTACAAAGATGCCGCATAAGCGAACTTGATATGAAACAACGGCTTTGCTTCATCAAATTCAAAAAAATCAGATGCATCCCGCAGAAAAAAATCCTTTCCCAGATTCATAGTTGCCAGCTCCATGCCCTCTTTCAGCATACCGAGCTTTCTGTACATATTCTGTTCATTGATTCCCAGCACTAGGTAAGCCTCGATACAGTCTGTGCAAATCCCCAGCGCTTCTCTTGCAATCGTCTGTTTCTTTTGCGAGCTGCGGCAGTGATTGGCTTCCTCCAGCTTTTTCAGTGCGTCGCGATACGTATTCTGATTTGTATCCTTTACCGGATGTGTTTCATCCAGAAAGGCATCCAGTGTCATCTGGAAGGTAATGCCGATATCTGTTGTATCTGAAATATGATTCATATAGAGTCCCTCATCATTTCCCTTATTATATGCCAGTTCCCTATATTACTCAATGACTTTCGTTCGACTGTTTCAGATAATCTACTGCCCAGTAACTGTCAATTTCCTCAACTGATTCTTTTGCGGCGGCAATTTCGAACAGATTGCATCATAGGATGTCTTCCATATTCCAATCACATCCTCTTCTTCATCATGCTGTACATGAAACCAGATCGTATCTGTCTCCTGATCCTGATAGACAACATTCTTCGGCAGCCTTCCCTTTTTCTTCTCCCGCAGAATGATTTTTAATTTCAGAAGCTCCATCGCCCGATCATCCAGCTTATCCTCCAGCATTCTGATTTTCTCTGCGACCTGCGACGGATGCAAAGGTAGCGGCGGATACAATTTCAGACTGAAAATAGAAAAGTCCTTATCTGTCAAATCACTTTTTGGCTTAACCAGCAACACAAAGCGATGCTTTTTATCAACATATATCATCGTATGGAGAAAGGTATTGATTTTTCCACAGCTTGGGCAGGCTTTTTTAAAGAATACCCCCTCCAGCAGCTCCTTCCGAAACTGCGGCTCCATCTCCGGCATGATCAAGGTTTCACTCTTTTTATGTGTTTTGTAAAAGCAGCGGGGACAGGTAAGCTCCACCAATATAGATTTCATAATATCACCATATGTAACATTATACCTGTAAGCGGGCATATTGCAATAACAAAAACACAGGAAGGATGATTGTTCCATTCTATAATAGCGCCAGCAATACGATATCAGTGCTCCTGTTCCGCTACCACATCCAAAAAGCTTCCTGACATCAAAAAGACAGAGCGACCGCCCTGTCCTGTTTATTAAATTTCTCTGGTTGCGTATTTCAGCCATTCCTTTTCCGCTTCATTCAGATAAGGAGAAACCTTGTCATACACCTCTTTGTGATATGCATTCAGCCACGCAATATCATAGCGCGTCATCAGATCAACATCTAGCCCGTCCAGATCAAATGGTACGAATGTGATCGTTTCAAAATACATGAACTGTCCATATTCGTTTTTCTCACCTCTGCGTACCACCAGCTCATTTTCATGCCGGATACCATGGGAGCCTTCCACATAAACACCGGGCTCATTGGACTGGGTCATCCCCTCCTCCAGAACACAGCTGTCATTTCTTTCCGGTACCACTTTCCAGCGGAAGCCGTTTGGCCCCTCGTGTACATTCATCAGATGACCAACACCGTGCCCTGTTCCGCATTTATAATCAATTCCCATTTCCCATAACGGACCTCTTGCGAGAATATCCAGATTCATACCGCGGCAGCCTTCAAGAAATTTTGCCCTGCTCAGCTGAATCATGCCACGCAGTGCACATGTATAGTGTGTACGGATTTCATCGGAGATCGGTCCGAGGACAAAGGTTCTGGTGATATCTGTTGTGCCCTCCAGATACTGTCCTCCACTGTCAACCAGCAGCATCCCCTCCGGCTTCAGCTCGACATTGGTTTCCTCACTGGCACTGTAATGCATCATTGCGGCATGCTCCTTGTATGCGGAAATTGTAGAAAAGCTCAACCCCAGATTGTGTTCCTGTTTTCGACGCAGACTTTCCAGATAATCACTGGCACTGATTTCCGTAATTGTTTCCTTGCCGATGTTATTCTTTAGCCAGTACATGAATTTCGTCATGGCAACAGCATCCTTGATATGCGCCTTGCGATTATTCTCCAGCTCGATTTCATTTTTTCTTGCCTTCATCAGCTGAGAAGGATTCGGACAGTCTATGATGCGAATCTCCTTCTTCAGATTCTGTGTGATTGCATAGTTTACAACACCTGTATTCAGCATAACGCACGCATCTGCCGGAATGGTTTTCACAAACGCATAAATATCATCATATGCATGTACCGCTACAGCATTTTCCCTGAAGTTCGCAAGCATCTGCTCATCCAGCTTATTCTCATCAATAAAGATATGATTTTCATTGTGGGTGATTACCAGATAACACAGCATGACAGGGAAACAGCTGATATCCCAGCCGCGCATATTCATCATCCATGCGATATCATCCAGAGAGGTTACGATGTGATGTGTTGCGTTTTGTTCCTGCATTACTGTACGGATATCCGCCAGCTTATCCTTTGTGCTTTTTCCACTGTATGCCTCTTCCAGAAAGAAGCCTTTTTTCGTAGGCAGCGGCGGACGGTCCTTCCAGATCATACCGACAAGGTCTTCCTGTGCGGAAATAGTAACATCCTTGTCCTTCAGCTCCTCCATAATGTCATGTACAAGTCTGGTGTTCATGACACGTCCGTCAAAGCCAAACACACCGTTTTCCCTCATATGCTCACGGATATATGCAGGAATCTCAGGCACGCCTTCCTCTCCCTGCTTCATCAAATCAATCGTGCTGTCCTTCAGCTGATTTGCCGCCTGAATGAAATACCTTCCATCTGTCCATAGGGCAGCACAGTCCCTGCATACGATCAGTGTTCCTGCCGAACCGGTAAAGCCGGACATAAAGCTTCTCGCCTTAAAATGCTCTCCGACATATTCCGTTTCATGAAAATCGGATGTTGGAATCATGTATACGTCCATATTTCTTTCATTCATCAATGTTCTTAATTGTTTCAGTTTCTCTATTACCGTCATAAGTTCCTCCTTCAATCATCACTAGTAACCATTGTACTCCAAAAGAAGGAAATTGAATATAGATTTCACCTGAAAAATTATGGTTTGTTTCTCTGTTATCGTATGGTACGCATTAAAAGTTTGCCTGTTCCAGCTGTGCAGTGAGCTGGATCATGATTTCCCTGTCATTCAGCCTGTCAGCATCTCCCTGCATGATGATAACGATGGGATGTGCCCCCTTCAGCTGCATGCCGGTGTCGTATATTTTCGTATCCAGTGTGTCACTGACATCCTGTTTGGTTTGTGTATCATATGCCGTTACCTTCATATCCAGATATGTATTTTCAAGATTGGCAGTATCACCCTCCACATGAACACAGGTTGTGCCCTTGTAGGTCAGAATGCTGTTTAGCTTCTGCTTCATTTCCATATGCAAGGCATCGGTTGTGACCCGTATCCCCTCTTTCAGCGCGATACTGTTCTCCCATAAGCGAAACATTGAAAACGTAATCAACAGCACAGACAGCGCAGTCGCGATTCTTATATATACCATATCTCTTTTCATAGCCATATCCTCCCAAAAAACCAGTCATTTAGAGTATGACCGGTTTCTTATTTTTTATAGCTCAGGATATGAATTTTGTAGTATCTAGCATCCTTTACATCATAAATAGTATAGTTGAATTGCTGATGAGTTCCTGCAGGAATGCTGTCCTTTCCGGTTAAGAACCATTTATCAGTTTTTATCAGGTTCCTTTGTTCATCATACAGCTGAATTTCCGCTTTTACAAAACGCACTGCAAATTTGGTATCATTATGCAGCTCCCCATTCAAAACGCAATGTCCCTCCAACTCCTCAAATTCCACTGCATCCACATAGAGTGTTTTCTGTTTTTTCAGTACCTGCTCTTTCTCTGCCCATCTTGTGCGTATGGTCTTATTGAACAGCCAGATTACGGCAAGCTCTGCATATAACAAAATACCGAATTTGCTTTTCAGAAAGAGAAAGATTTTACCGATAAAGGGGATATGAAACACATAGGTTCCAACAATATCCTTGCGCAGTGTCTTATACATGTCCAGGTTATCCTTACCCTCTGCATTGGTGCGGTATATGGTATTTCCCTGGAAATCTTTTTCTGTTTTATTAAAATGATGTGTTAATAGAATATCGTCACCAAAGCGGTCTGCTTTAAAGGTAATGATATCACCTTTTTTCAAATGCAGTGGTTCTTCAGGATCAAGTACCTTCGTACACACAAGCGAGAAGGTGGGAATACGGGGCTCCATACTGTCCGTTAGTACAGCATATAGGCGATAGCTGTAATCTGTGCTGTTTCCTCCGGATATTTTGCCATAAGAAAAGTATAGGCTGCCAGTAATAACACAACAACCACAAACACAATATTTGCAATGCGCTTGATTACGTTTCTCATATGCGATCCTACTTTCCTCATCTTCTATATTTTATAAGATTTTGGAGGGGTGAAAAGATTTTTTTAAAAAAGCCGTCGAATGACGGCTGATTCTAATATTCTAAGCTGCGCTGTTATCAGGAGTTAATTCCGCAACAACTAAGATGTAAGCAGTTGTTGCAGTACCAGCTGTATTTTCAGTATCATTTGTAGTAGTTGCAGTAATTGTCGGTGTTATCTTGCCATTGGTGGCCTCAGAAAGCTTTTTCTCCGAATCTGTAACTGTGGTAGTAACCGATGATAAGTATCCCGTAGAAGTAGACGGATCTGAAACTTTAGCTGCATCATTAGCATGTGCAACTGTATCAAAAGCATATGCCGAAACCTTGATATTATAAGCAGTTGGATCAACACTATCTGGTATGTTCTTTACTTCTATTGTAGGTGTTGATGTGAACTTTGGATCTTCTCCTATTACTGCATTTGTTTCAGTAAAATTCGCTGCAGTAACTGTTGTCGTAACTCCTGCACGGAAATTCAACACCTCTGATGTTGCAGTACCTTTTGTCTGATCCCATGCAGCGAATGTTCCTGCGGATGTAGCGATAACAGCACCTGCTGTTAATAACGATAATAGTGTACTCTTTTTCATATAATTGTTCTCCTTTTCAATGGTTTTAAGAATAGGTAATATTTTTTGTTACCTTTTACACTATTATTGTAATCCTTTTGGGAAACTTTGTATAATACCAATAACCCGCAAGCCGGTTATGCATTTTAGGTATAGCTACATATCTGCATAGGTTTCATGAATAATATTAAGAAACACCTTTCCTGCTTCGCTCAGCACTTCGCGCTTTCTTCGGATGATAACAAAATACTTTTGAATATCACAGTTTCTGATGCGCATGCTGTGGATATGTGAATGCTTTAATTCCTCAATCTGCCATTTATTCCCCAGCATAAAGGCATCCGTATGATTCAGCATGTTGATAATCGCATAGTAGTTGCTCATTGTGATCGTTTTCTTAAAGCTGCTCAGCTGCACACCATCCATTGTCAACGACATATTCAGATTCGAGAAAAAATCATATGGCAGATGAATCAGTGTGAAATCCAGAAAATCCCTTGCCTCCTTCTCCTCCACCAGCTCATCCAGATTCTTCTCGTTGATATGAACGTACAGCGGTCCTTTTCCAAGAATATTCAATTCAATTTCCTTGGCATCCGATCTTACGATAAATACTCAATTGATAATCATTTAGAATCGTGATTCCGATTTCCGACTTCATTTCACTGACATTGGCCAACACCTGCTCCGCCGTTGTTTCTACCATATGAATCTCTGTAGTTGCTGATTTCATATGCTTGTAAAATTGTAAAATCAAATCATCCCGTAGGAATACAGAATCCACGGATACCGTCAGCTTGCTATACAGCTTTACCTCACTGACATCCTTTAAACGCTCCAGCACCTGAAACTGCGAGAGGATTGACTGTGCATAATAGTACATCAGTCTACCGGTCGGTGTCAGCGTAACTCCGTTATTGCTGCGGATAATCAGCTCTTTCCCCATTTCTTACTCTAATGACTGTATACTTCTGCTCAGACTTGGCTGGCTGACAAACAGCTTCTCCGAAGCCTTGTTGATGCTTCCACTGTCGACCACTTCAACGAAGTAGCGTAATTGTTGGTTTTTCATCTCTCATTCTCCCTAATTGTGGACATTTATGCTCATTATTATGATAACATAAAAGACAGATTTCTACGTATGCAGATTCTGCCTTTTTTCTGTAAAATTATTGTTTTGTATTCATAATATAGGAACCATTCGCTGTTGCGACCACCTTGCCGCTTTTCTTTGAGCGTGCAATAGCTCTGGTCTGTGACATTCTGCTTCCTGCATGATCACAAATTCCTTCCACCAGCAGCGTATCGCCACTGCTCACACCGCCAACATAGTTAACAGCCATTTGTATCGTTGGTGTAAACACTGCATTCCCGCTCACATACGATATACATCCCATCGTAATATCCAGTGCTGTCGCAATGATGCCTCCATGCAGATTTTCCGCCGGATTCATTTGCCAGTCTTTCACCGGAAAAGCCAGAACCACACTTTTTGTATGAAAATCCGCGGTTACCAGCTCCATATCCATCATGGAATTTATCGTACCTTCATCGCGTACTCTCTGCTTTACAAAATACTGAATACGTTCATGGAACTGTTTTTTATCCATATATATCACATCCTTACCTGCCTATTATACTCCTTACAGGAAAGAATTCACACAGTTTGCACAATGAAATCATTTCTGCTTCCAGTTCAATATCCGGATTTTGTAATCATAAACACCATATACTTCATAAGCTGTATAGGAAAATTCTCTTGTTTCTTCCGGCTGTAAAAAATCTCTGCCGCAAAGATACCATTTCATTGTCTTTATCACATTACGGAAATCATCATACAATTCAATTTCCGCTTTAATATACCGTACAGGAACAGGTGTTTTATTGATTACTCTGCCGGTTAATACAGCAAATCTGCTGCTGCAATCAAATTCCATATCTTTTAAAAGGATTCCCTGTTCTTCCTGCGTTTCCACAATTGTGCTTCTTCCACCTTTGGTTTTCTATTT
>ENA-OQCK01000947-OQCK01000947.1-human-gut-metagenome-genome-assembly--contig:-NODE-947-length-12650-cov-2.344167_pt1 | contig 12650 bp, 15 predicted proteins | sample MGYA00242498_ERZ504578 | MGnify/ENA primary metagenome ERZ504578 (study PRJEB26092, sample SAMD00036229) | human gut metagenome | host: Homo sapiens | study: EMG produced TPA metagenomics assembly of... | reverse complement strand
CAATTGTATAACTATAATTCCCCTGATAAACACACAGCAGGACACATATGATAAAGAATTTATTATTAACAATGATTTTTTGAATTTCATGTATCAACAGACTGGTATGCTGTACAAACGCAATCGAATGAGCATTCCATTTGGGGATCCTGACCTTTTTATGTAAAAACATGAATAACGCTGTAAAAAGTAACATACATATGATGATACATATACATAGGAGTTCAGCTAATGATATTGTGATAGAACGAAATGTAAATACTATATAATCCTGATAAAACGTATGTGTATTACTGATTTCATATAAATTGAGGTAATGAAAGATACGCAGTATAGAGTTGACTGAAATAGTCTGGAAAAGCAGATAAGAGAGGGCCAGCAATGCACTCATTAAAAGAATAGAGAATTTCTGAAAGCATTGATACAAACATGCAAATATCATAGCTAAAGTGAATCCTGTAATGATTTTTATGGCAAATGTTATACCATACCACATACCTACATTTCCTTGAAATGCGCTTGTATACAGAGAAGGTATGCTTTGAATGGAGCTTCCCAATTTATGCCGCCATACAATCCCTGCAGGAGAAGCAGATATCCCCCTTCAATTAGGATCGTAAGCAAAATACCTGTAATGAAGATAACAATGCATTTAGAAAAGCGTGATGCGACCCTTCCATATTTCGTAGTTGTTATCAAGGATGTCATATCTGCACTTTCATCACTCTGTAATACGATAATCGCTATAAATAACCAGGCAAAACAAATCATGATAGAGACAGAGCTTGTCACATAACGTTCAAAAACAAGGAAGCCTTCGTCACTGAAGCTTGTATTACGAAGCCTTTCATAGGTACTTTTTGTGAATTCCAACTGTTGTAGCTTTTCATCCGATATCGTAATATGCATGGGATTATTTTTGAGAAAATCCGTTTTCTTCAGAATACCATCCAGATATGTTTGATACTCTGTTATACGATTGTAATAGGTATGGAGATACTGGTATATCTGTAAATGAGCATTCAAATCCGTATAGATATCCGTTTGCAGTAAATTTTGATATTCTGACAGAAAATCTGCATCAGCCTTCTGTGCTTCCGTATCATCCTGAAAGGCCTCCGTTAAATGAAGCTGCTCTTCATATTGCTTCACTTGTGTGAAGAATGTATGCTTTTTTTCTATCCATGCTTTTTTATCCTGCAGATTTTTGCCATTTAATTGTTTATTTATGCTGAAATAAACATCTTTATATTTCGCCATTACATCATTGCTCTGTAATTGTTCCATATACAGAAAGGTGAATGTCGCAAAAAGAAGAAGAAGGATGGCAACGATCAGATTGCGCTTTGATGTAAGCTTCCTTATCTCATATCGTATAAGCTGCATAAAAATTATCCCATATAATACAGATAAGCATCTTCAAGTGAGGGGAGAACAGAGCTTTCACCGACTTCATCAACTATATAGCGTACATGAAATACAGTATCCAAACGCAATGACCTTGTAATTTTATGTGTTCTCTGAAATTCCTCCCATACATCTTCAGCAATCAATGTTTCCTGTACCCTACCCTTTAAGCGTTCAATCAACTCCGTTATACTACCTTCGAATAACAGATTCCCTTCCTTTATGAATAAAATTTCTTTTGCAATCGTCTCAATATCCTGCATAACATGCGTTGCTATTAAAACTATCTTATCTTTTGCAATCGTAGAAATATAATTCCGCAACCGTATTCTCTCCAATGGATCCAAGCCTGCCGTCGGTTCATCGAGGACCAGTACCTTTGGATCATTTAATAACGCCTGCAGGAAAAATAACCGTTGCTTCATCCCTCCGGAGTAGGCCTTAATTTTCCGGTTCAGATAAGTATCAAGGTTAAGTATACTGCTTAATGCCTTTATCTTTTGTTCCGCTTCCTCTTTCTTTATTCCTTTTAGTGCTGCCATATAATACAAAAACTGCTTCGCAGTAAAATCGCCGTATCCCGTTGTTATTTGCGGCATATAGCAAGAATATTGCGATAGGTAGAGCCCATCTTTTTTATTTCATCTCCACAATAAGAAATTGTACCTTCATATTGCGTTAAATTCGTTGTAATCATTTGTAATAGCGTACTTTTCCCTGCGCCATTCGGTCCAATAATACCATAAACCCCCGGTTGCAGCACAAAGCTCATATCACGTACGGCTACCGTTTTCCCATAATTCTTCGTCACCTTTTGAACATTTAACGATAACATGAGGCACCCCCTTATGTTAATTCAATTTGTACATACTTTTGGAATTTATCTTCTTTGATCGGATACCTATAAAATTTATTTCCATTTGCAAAATAAAATGAGTGATGGATGATTCCCTGTGGCAATCCTTCCATATGTTCTAAAGCTGTCTTATCAAGCAATTCACCTTTTCTGTTAAACAGATAAAGATTTTTCATGTCAATATCGCATAATACGATATAGTCATCATTTACAAAGGCACTAAAAGAATAGGTATCCAATAATTTCTTTTTCTTATTTGATGCAACATCATAGTAAAAGACACCTTCTTTTTCCCCATTACCTACTTCAATTAAAAACTGGCTGTTTGCATAATAAACATTTTTCTCCTTCTGCCAGAGCTTCATACTGTAATCTGTAAGTGATCCTTTCAATATAGCATTCTTTATGACTTCTTGTTTATCCTTATAGATTTCTGTAGTTATATATACACTATCATCTTCAAAAAACATATTTACAATATTTGTATCAGGTTCTAATTCAAAGCATATTTCATCCTCGTTATCAGACAGGTCATAAGCATGTACCTTGTTGCTGTCTGCATAATATAAAATATTCTTATGTATTGTAAAGGCAAAGGAAACATCCTCACCATCATCACTTTTTGTGACAGAAAGAAGCTGTTCTTCCTCGGTTCCATCAAAATTACTTCTTATAATAGTCTCTGTTAATTGATCTTTTTTATTAAAAGCCTCTACTACATAATAAAGCTTATCCCCATATACAGTATAATTTGAACGCATTTCATCAGAAATGTACTACAGCTATCTACATTGTCAAAATCACAGCCGGATTCAGGGTTTGAATCCATTATATTTGTGTTCTTGCCATCATAAAAAACTGTATATTTATGTGTTCCTTCAGAATTTTCATAAACAGGGAACAATAATGCCCCACCTTTAATATCTGCCATGAAAGAGGAAGATGCCATAGAATTTTTCAGTGTAGCATAATCAGCTTCATAATGCAGAGCTTTCTCATCAACTTTCTGTGTCTGCTTGCCGCTACAGCCGCTTAACAAGGAAAACATTATAAACATCGCGATTACTTTAGTGAAATTTTTTTTCATAAGAGTCCCCCTTTAAAATTATTCTTTCGATTATTAGAATAATTCCTCCTAGGTACCTAGGAGGAATTATTCGCATAATAAAATAGAGTTATCGAACATCTGAACTATAATAAGTATTATTTCCTACTTTATGAGTACCATCAATACGTGTAAAGTAACGACCTCCACTCGGTAAAGAGCGTCTAGTTGTTGCATAACCAGTATTAGCATCTCTATAGCCATAATCAGCAGCTAGTGTAATAATACTTGCTCCATCCTTTGTATAACGAGATACTGATTTAATATTGCATGAATCATTAGTAGCATATGTATACCCACTTGTAGTTTTATCATTGCAACTTACGCCATAGTCATATGATGCAGCATTTATTGAAATAGCTGATAAAGCGAATCCAAAAGAGAACAATGCTACAAGCATAAATTTCTTTCTTTTCACAGAATCACCTTCCCTCCCATAATGTCAGCGCTTCCATTTATAATTTTATAATAACCTATTAACTATTTTTTGTCAACGCTTTATAACAAATCATATTGATCAGCATCATATTGATCATATTGAATCAGGAATACAAAAAATCCTCCTGCCGATATTGCAGAAGGATTGGTACCTCCTTATTTTATATTGATCCAATGGTCCTTTCCATCCTCATACACATTTGCACTCAACAGATATAATGGAACCAGCAAATAAAACTGCACCACATAATACAGCGCATAAATACCGATAATACTGATCAGCGCCTGTGTATTATTGGCAGCAACACTGAATACCTCCATCAGATTGTTACTGATATCATTCCCCAAAAAGGACGTCACTACAAGCAGAATACCGATCTGAGCGACAACAAACCAGATCATATACACAAGAGAGCCGCGAAGAATCACACGAATCTGTTCCCAAAGCAACTGAAAGCTCCCCATCACGAGTGCCTTGATCCGAGTAACACCATCATATACGCCATAGGAGATCAGTGCGTTCCACAGGATAAAGAAGACATTCAGCACACTCATTCCCACATAGTACAATGGCGGAACCATGATGAGAAACGTTGCCACGGTACTGACCAGCAGCTGTATCACACTGACAATCAGCCCAGCCAGAATCAGATATATGAAGCGTGAAGCACCATATTGCACATCCTTCACACCAAAGGACTCATTTCGAACCCTTTGAATAAACAGAAACAGAATCACATAGTTGATCAGTGAAAAAAACAGGGACAGAAGAAAACTCAAGATGGAATACATCAGCGATTTGGCATCCATGATATAAATTAGAGAATCCTTACACAGGGATATCAGCAGGCTGGAAACAAGCAGTATGGCAAACAGCCGTAGATGATGCCCCTTCAGCTGTGCAGATAGCTGTTCCTTATATTGTTGATATGTTTTCATAATTACCTCCATGTAACCCGCTGCATACGGGCTTTGCTGCTTGAACTGCTGATAGCTGTCGGTTTCTCCTGCTTCAGCAATCACAATACAAAACATTATACGAGAAAGCGAAAAGAAAAGCAACCGCTCAAAGAGCATGCTGCTTGGTGATTTCGGATTCCCTTATGGGAGTGGCATACTGCAGAAAGTATTTTTCCACCTTTTTGCGTGATACGCATTTCAGCGAGATGCACTGATGATTTTTCAATTCGATGTTCAACACATCCAAATCATTGCGACTGGAGGTAATCGACCATTTTGCTACATCCTGCCAGAACAGCAGAAAGCATTCCTCCTTGCCGTTATTGAGATAAAAGACCGCATAGGTTTCATAAAACTCTATCAGTACAACATCTTTGACAAACAGCAGGCAATACAGAAACAGAAAGGTTATTACGATTCCTATGAGATAGACACGGGTAAACAGCAATGCAATCCCGATGAAAAGGAATACGGCAATGACCAGATACGGCTTTGCGTTGATCTGGTCGATTTTCTGCCGTCTGTGGGCAAATTTCTGATTTTTAGCACCTTACTTTTTACGTTCACGTTCGACACCTTCTTATCTAGAAATTATTATATATGAAATAATTATTATATCAATATAATCACACAATTCCACTTATTTCTTATATATATTTCGCATATTTCCATGTATAATATTCCTGTATATCACACAGAAAGGACGTGTTGTCATGTTTGACATAGTAAAGGATATAGATCAATGGGGGAAGGGTTCCCTATTCAAATACGGCTTCCTGCAATCCCTGGTCATTATGCTGATATTTCTGTTATGTGCCTGGCTGTGCAAACGGGCAATCAACCGCTGGATCCGTAAAAAGGAAATCGTGAATGCGAAGTTTGTTATGCGCATTGTTAAAATCACTCTGTACACCATAGCCATATACGGCTGTTTATCTCTGCTGACTCCTTTTGAAAGTGTCCTTGGTAAAATCTGGGGAAGTGCAGGTATCATCGCAGTGGTATTAGGTCTTGCGGCTCAGGAATCCATGGGCAATTTTGTAAACGGATTGTTGATTACCACCTTCAAGCCGTTTAAAATCGGCGATCTGGTAAAGGTCAATAACGGAGAATATGAAGGCTACGTGGTGGATATCTCCCTTCGAGATACGGTGATAAGAACCTACGAAAACACGAAGGTTATCATTCCTAACAGCACCATGAACAAAGCTGTTCTGGAAAATGTAAGTCTGACCAATCACACAAAAGGTAATTTTCTAACGCTGGACATCGCTTATGAAAGTGATTTGGATAAGGCGATGAATATCATGAAGGAAGAAATCATACGGCATCCCGCTTATGTGGATCCCCGCACAGAGGAGGATATGCGAAACCATGTGGAGCCGGTTATCGTTCGTCTTACCTCCTTCAATGATTCTTCCCTGACCCTGCGTGCCACCGTATACTCGCGTGATAATTCAGAAGGCTTTGCCATGCTGTCCGATCTGCGCATCGCAATTAAAAAACGCTTTGATCAGGAAGGCATTGAATTCCCCTATCCGCACCGTACGATTACCTATAAAGAAAAAAATGATAGCATTGCCGATAGCAAGCAATAACCTTAAAACATAAAGGAAAAGCATCCCTTGAGCTTGGGATGCTTCTTTCTTATTTCTCTTTTCTGCTCTTACGAACACTCTTGTCATGACTTCCGGATGCTCGTCTGCTTGGACGACGCTGTGAAGAAGAAGCACTGTTATCATAGCTTCTGCTGCGTCCGCCTTTATTATAACCGCCTTTGCCTCCGGTTCCTCTTCCATTGGAACGGCTGCTGTTTTTGCGCTTCGGCGCACTGTCGATTTCCACCATGACTTCCACACCGCGGATATGACTGCGCTGCATATTGCTCAATACTGCATCCACCTTGCTGGCTTCCACATCCACCAGGGTGAAATCCTTGCGTACATCAATACGCCCGATGGCTTTTCCATTCAGTCCGGATTCCTCAATGATTGCCGCAACGATATTACCCGGCTGTACACCATTGTTTCTTCCGACATTGAATTTCAACGTGATAGCATCGAATGCAGATGCATAACGCTTCACATCCTCATCCGCTTCAATATCGATGATTTCATTCTTGTAAGTCATGGAAATCAATGCAGAAATAATGTTTTCCAGAGCAATTCCCTCTGCCATCAATTCATTTGCAATCTCCATGCTTTCTTCAGTAATGCCCTCATCACATGCTTCCTTTACCTTTGCGACAAAAGCATTGCGGTTGGCTTCCATCATCTGTGCACTGGTTGGCAGCGCATGACGGACAATATTGGTTTTCGTATAACGAATGATGTCACGGATTCCCGCACGCTGCTTTCCTCCGCTTACCAGAGTGATAGCAAGACCTTTCTTGCCGGCTCTTCCGGTACGTCCGACACGATGGATGTAATATTCATTATCCTGTGGAATATCAAAATTCACAACCAGATCGATATCATCCACGTCGATTCCGCGGGCTGCGACATCCGTGGCAATCAGAATCGGATAATTCCGGAACGGAACTGCTCCATAACACGGGAGCGGAACTCCTGCTTCATATCCCCATGCAGGGAAATTGCTTTGATGTTGTGCTTATTCAGCTCATCACACAATTCATCTACCATTTCTTCGTATTACAGAAAATCATGCATAAATCCGGATCGTAATGAGACAGCAGCACACGTAAAGCATTTGCTTTTTTTCCACGCGGTGCATCATAATAAATCTGCTCTACTGTATCAATGGTACGCTGTGCAGACTTAATTTCCACACGTACCGGGTCATTCTGGAATTCCTTGGTGATACGCAGAATTTCCGCAGGCCATGTAGCCGAGAATAGAATGGTCTGATGCTCGTTGCCCTCCGGCATCATGGACAGGATTTCTTCAATATCTTCCTTAAAGCCCATGTTCAGCATCTCATCCGCTTCATCCAGAATTACCATATTGGTATTATCCAGCTTCAGTGTACGGCGGTTCAAATGATCCATGATACGGCCCGGTGTACCGACAACGATACCGCAGCCTCGTTTCAACAGCTGAATCTGACGGTCAATCGGCTGACCTCCGTAAATCGGAACGATCTTAACGCCTTCCTTGTACTTTGAAAATTTTCTAAGCTCGGTAGCCACCTGGGTGACCAGCTCTCTTGTTGGACAGATGATCAGTGCGTTCGGATATCTTGTTCCCTGACATACTTTCTCAATCGCCGGGATACCGAATGCAGCAGTTTTACCTGTTCCTGTATTTGAACGACCAAGCACATCCTTGCCCTCCATAATAAGCGGAATGGATTGTGCCTGAATATCGGTTGCATTTTCATATCCCATTTCTTCAACAGCCTTCATTACCTCGCTGCTGATCTGTAATTCATTAAATGTTGTCATTGTTACCTTCTTTCTATCATTGCAGGTTAAAAACTCGTAATAACTTACTAAGTTTACCATACGATGGTACATACGTCAATTTATAATTTTTATCATCCATCAGTTTTCCCATATAAAACTACGGCATTCAGCAAATAAAAAAAAAAGTGCGACTGCACCATTTTCTGTAATCTATGCCATGCTGCGGTAGCAATCCTCCAGACGCTCCACAAGAAGATCCTTGGAAAGGTCAAGAACAAAGGACAGCTCCTCACAGAGTACACCCTCAATACGGGAAAGACATTCCTGATAACGGATACCTTTTTTACCTTCCGCATATTTCCAATACAGCAGACCAATGAGCAGCTGTACCTGCTGTTCCAGCTTGTAGTCCACAATACTCTGCTGAATCTGCATAGCGTAAGACTGGCTGGAAGGGATGATCCTGTTTGGGAGTAAACAATTTCTTCATGATGAGATCCGCCTCATCACTTTCCATCAGATTTCGTACACCCACTCGTGGCAGGCTCTCGAACGGTATGGAACAGGTACTTCCATCCGCTGCCGTAATTACCATACGCTTTTCTTTTTTGTCGATGCCTGTAACATCACAGATGCCCAGGTTTGGATGAAATACCTTTTCTTCGTAGTTTACCATTTTATATACCTCAATACCCTCAGTCTATGCTTTTTTCAGTGAAAAGTCAAATAAATATCAAAAGAAATCAAATCGTCTGTGGAGCAAAAGAACACAAGATTGCTGAAGCAAAAGATTCGTTTTCACGTTCTAAACGAATATGTAAAAAAACCTGGTCTGATACAAAATACCGATGCATTATATACATTATGACGAATCGCAATTACACAGTGAAGCATTTCTGCCCGCCGAACCTTCTGCACTGCAGAAAGCATACGCTTTACATAGTAATTCTGAAAAGAACAGCTGGCTTTCTCTCTATATAAGCTCTATGCTCAACTCTGTCAATAATGAATCGTCTTTCAGTTATATAATATACGCATGCGAATGAAGTGCAGTAACTGCCAGAACTTTTCCAGCACTTTCTTTCTGCATTTCAAATCTTCAGACATTTTTGTCGTCTTATACTGTTAGCGTTTTGCGTATGGTTTATCATAAACAGCTGCGAACCAGAAATGCCGCAGAGTAAGTGCTTATGAGAACGTTTTATTCCATTGTGATCAAATGATGCATCAGGCTATCATTGCACTTCTTTCGAGGAATAATAAATCAATCAAGGATGCTGCTCCTGTATGTATGAGTTCACTGCCATTCGATAATTTACCCTTATCTCAGCTGATATCTACAATAGATTGGTGAATCGTAACGACCATATTGCAAATAATGCAAATAATTACGAAAGTTCTTGCTTTTCTCATTTCTTGTGTTATACTGAAAGTGTAATAACAAGCAAATAACTATGATTTCAATATTCACATATCAGGAATTGTAATTATCTCATTGTACAATTCACATATGTGTTTTTTATGCCATGAGAGTGCTTCTTATCTACATTATAAGGAGGTACTAATATGAGTACAGGTAAAGTAAAATGGTTTAATGCAGACAAAGGATACGGATTTATTACAACAGACGCTGGACAGGATCTGTTTGTACACTATTCTGAAATCCAGACTTCCGGATTCCGTACACTGGAAGAGGGAGCAAAGGTTAACTTCGAGATCAATACAAACGATCGCGGAGATCACGCTGCAAACGTAACTGTAATTTAATTACACAATCAAGGGAACCGTCGATAGAAATCGGCGGTTTTTCATTATCCGAAAGCAGCACCGCCTCTTTGACAGGGCTCCTTTGAAAAACGGATTGCACAGCCTTTTTCGTGCTATGACATTTTACAGAACTGTTCGTCAGGACAGGCAGTCATCCTGCTTATCGGTATAGAAAAGGCTCCGCATGTAATGCAGAGCCTTTTCCAAAATTATAGGGGATAGAATGATGTTATACGTAAATTAGGGGATAGTTTTCGGGGATCATTTACGTATCAGCAGTTTTCTCATCTGCCACCCATACTATACAGCACTTCATTTTCGCAATTTGTCGAACTATGTCGCCTGTTCGTTTTTTCTTCATTCATATGAATCAGCGGCTTCAGCAGCTCATAGAAATCCTCATATGGAACAAAATGAATTTTCTCTTCCTCTTTATAAGCCACATAATATTTCCCATAGCTGTCATAGATTACTTCATATTTATCCTTCTTTACAAGCACCGTAGTCAGAGGTATCTTGTAGCGGGTCTTGTTTCCATTTACCAGCTTATCTTCATAGGCATAATGCGTGCTGGCAAATACGGGATGATCGATACCCTCAATCGTCAAGCTGCCCTTTTCAATATCCGGCAGATACAGATCACTTTCACCCATCTCTATGTATTTACCTGGAAATTTTACAGCAGCCGCCTGTACTACATCCTGCTCCTCAAGTCCTGTAATCTGCAAATCCATCACCTTCCTATGCATCGTATTATATCATGAATTATGTGCTTTTTGACATCTTAGAAATGCTAATCACACAATTTGTGTACGAAAAATCAAGTTTCCACACATTTTTCCATGATCCCGCCATATTTAAACGGAAAGTTTTTTGTATACTATAGGCAAGCAAGTGGTAATCTTGCTTAGTATGACATATTTCCCCCAAAAATAACTTCATACTTTCTCCCTTTCAAAACAATATAATAATGATACAAAAAAGACGTTCCCCCAAACGTCTTTTGTTGTATGCAGGATCATAGATTTCTCTTTACAGCAGCAAGAATGACTGTAAAGCCACATTTTCCCTTTCCATCACCTGCGTCCGCTGATACCAAAATGACTGTATTCGTATGTACAGCTTTTCCCCTTTTTATTCCACGATCCATAAAATTGTGGGAGCTATCACACAATTTGTGCGCCGCAATTCTGATTTCCACATATTTTTCCATGATCGCGCCATATTTAAACTGCAAGTTTTTCGTATACTATAAGCAAGCAAGAGGTAATCTTGCTGGTATGATAAAATTCCCCCAAGAATACTTCATACTTTCTCCCTTTCAAATATAAAGATAATAAGATACAAAAGAAGCTCATGAACCCAAGCATGAGCTTCTTTTGTTTTACTTATGTTGTTCATCTATTGTTTCCAAAGACCAGATGTTTGAATCTCTACGAAACAGCAGGCAAATCGCGATACCCGCAAATCCCAGCAGTAGAAACAGAAGAGCCGCACCGCTTCCTTCGCCTACACCGATTGCATGTCCAAGCAGGGAGGATGCTCCCTGTGCCGCCATGAAGGGCTCAAGGATATAATCTATGAGGGCACCACCCAGAAAATATCCTGCCGGTATGGTGAAGAATTGAAGAGAATTTCTAGCGGCATACACTCTTCCCTGCATATCAAGCGGTATATGTTCACGCAGCAGCACATCCATATTCGTATTCATTGCCGGAATACACAGCCAGCCGAGAAATGCCCCCAGACACCATACAAAGGGTTCTCTGCCAATGCCAGAAAAAAGCTTTCGGTTCCCATGCTGATCAGCAGGGCATTGTGAATCAATCGCACACGTTGATGCCTCGTCGGCTTCAGCATCAGAACAAGACTTCCGGCAAGATTTGCCAGTCCCATACAGGTATTCACTACCCCCAGCACAGCTTCACTGCCACCCTCGCGCATCAGCAGCATATAAGGCAGTGCAGCATCCAGGGTGGAGGCTACCAGATTTATCGCAGCCAGATACAGGATCAGGTCCAGAACACCGCGATTTTCTCTCAGCCAGTGAAGACCGCTTTTTACGCCGTTCAGAAGAGATTGTTTTTCTATAGCGGACACCGCTTCTACAGCAGGCAGCCGTATGAAGAAGGCCAGGGCTGTAAAGGCAACGCTGAAGCTGATCAGATCAATCAGCAGGATTGTCTGCATACCGAACAACGCATAAACAGAGGTTGCGAAAACGGGAACCAGCAGTGTGTTCAATGAATTGGAAAACATCCGCAGAGCGCCTGCTCTGGCATACTGCTTCTTCGGAGTCAGCAGAGTAATCGCCACTTCACCGGAGGGCTGCTGCAGCGTATTCATACATCCGTTTACAGCATTCAGAATATACAAATGCCATATCTCCAGCGTTCCCTGTAACAGCAGGATACCGATTACAAGGGTTGAGGCAGCTGCCAGACTATCACAGATCAGCATTGTCTTCTTTTTATCCCAGCGATCACACAGGATCCGGCAAACAGGCCGAATATCACATAGGGGGTGTACGAACAGATGGAAAGCATCGCGCTGACCATAGCACTTCCGGATTGTTGCAGACTCCATATGACAAGTGCAAAGCTCGTCATAGAGCTTCCAAGCTGCGAGCATGCCTGCGTACTCCAGAGTACAAGAAAAACATGCAGGTCTTTTATTGTTTGTTTCATATTGTTCATTTTGACTTTGCTCCTTTTCTACATGAATTGTATACAGGCAAAGTCAGCGGACGAGTC